>Ga0194130_10008296_pt1 | contig 11097 bp, 7 predicted proteins | sample TA2KigsurfametaG_FD_160084 | JGI IMG/M metagenome (GOLD analysis project Ga0194130, IMG submission 160084) | Freshwater microbial communities from Lake Tanganyika, Tanzania - TA2015050 Kigoma 12 surface | ecosystem: Environmental > Aquatic > Freshwater > Lake | place: Tanzania: Lake Tanganyika... | reverse complement strand
GTCCTGCCCGTGGGCGATGGTAGCGCAGACCTCATTCTCGAGATCCGTCGTCCTTGCCTCTTCGGCCGCGACGCGCTCGCAGCGCTCGTCGCGCGCGCCCAGCGCGAGCCGGGCGTCGCCGCGGTGGCCAATGCCTGCGACGCCGTGCGCGTCCATGACGACGTCGACGCCGAAGGTCGCATGGCGGACGTGGCGGCGGCGACCGCGGCGCTGATGGCGCGTCCGGCAAGCGTGGCTACCGGCAGACCGATGCCGGTGCGACTCGCCGCGGAGGCCCGCTGCTTCCCCGTCGGCGCGCTCGCATGCCTCGCGGAGCCGTCCCCGAGCGTGACGACGATCCTCCGGTTCCATCGTCGCGGCGACCTCCGGATGCTGCGCAATGCCCTGGGGTCCCTCGCTGCGATGTCCGGCTGTAAGGTGGTGCCGCTGCTGGCGCTGCAGGACCTCGATGTGGCGCAGACGGCGGCGGTGAGGTCGGCGCTCGCCGAGTTCGACTGGGGCGAAGGCGTCGAGCCCGAACTGCACGCCTTCCAGTCGGCCGACGGCGCCGGCGACCTCCGGTCCCGCATGATAAACGAGTGCCTGCGGCGCGTTCGCACGCGGTACGCCGGGTTCCTCGATCACGACGACCTGCTGTTCCCGCATGCCTACGCGTGGCTCACGCGACGGCTCGTCGCCACCGGCAAGGCCATCGCCTTCGGCCGCGTGTACCGCGCCAGCTACGACCGCGGCCGGGATGTCGTGCTCGACCGCGCGCGGGTCTACGAGTCAGGCTCGAGCCACGCCGACTTCGTCGACAACAACTTCGCGCCGATCCACAGCTTCCTGCTCGATCTCTCGCGCCTCGACGTCGCCAAGGTCCGCCACTTCGACGACCAGCGCTACATGGAGGACTACTTCCTCATGCTGCAACTGGTCACCCGCGACAACGCCGACTGGGAGGGGCTCGCCATGAACCGGTACGTCGGCGACTACCTGCACGCGGTCGATGGCGGGCAGACCCTTGCGATCACCGATCCCGGCCAGCGGTTGCGAGTGCTGGCGGATCCGCTCTACCAGCGTTGCGAACGCCGCATCAACGAGCTGCGCGCCGGCTTGCGTTAGCCCGCCCGCCGCCTCACTTCGGCGGCGTCGCCAGCATGCGGCCGAGGATCGTCTTCTGGATCAGCGACGTGCCCTCGTAGATGCGCAGGGCCTGCACGTCGCGCCACAGGCGCTCGACCGGGTGCGCGCTGCTGTAGCCGCGCGCGCCGTGCAGCATGACCGCCTCTTCGCAGGCGCGCGCCGCCGCCTCGGTCGCGGCGAGCTTGGCCATGGCGACGTCCGCGTGCGTCTCGGTGCCCTCGGCGCGCCGGCGGGCGCAGCGGTGCACCAGCCCGCGCGTCATGTGCAGCGAGGTCAGCATGTCGGCGAGGCGTTCCTGCACCATCTGGAACTGCGCCAGCGGCTGGCCGAACTGCTGCCGGCCGGTGGTGAACGCGACCGCCTCGGCGAGCGCGGCGCGGTGCAGGCCGCAGGCGCCGGCTGCCACCGACACGCGGCCGGCGCCGAGCCCGCTCATGGCGATGCCGAAGCCCTTGCCGACCGGGCCGAGGACCTCGTGCGGCTCGACGCGGAAGTCCGCGAACGTCAGCACGGCGTGGTCGCTGCCGCGGTGGCCGAGTTCGACGCCCGGCATCGGCTCGCGCTTCAGGCCCGCGCGCGCGGTGTCGACGAGGAAGCCGGTGATGCCGTGGCGCCCCGCTGCCGGATCGACGGTGGCGAACAGCACCAGCGCGTCGGCGACGCCACCGTTGGTGATCCAGTGCTTCTGGCCGCGCACGAGGTAGCTGCCATCCGCCTGCGGCACGGCGTGCGTGCGCATCGACGCGACGTCGCTGCCGGCATCGGGCTCGGTCAGGCCGAAGCAGCCGATCGCCTCGCCGGCGATCAGGCCCGGCAGCCAGCGCGCCCGCTGCGCGTCGTTGCCGTGGCGCGCGATGGTGTCGGCGACGAGGCCGGTCTGCACGGCGCAGAAGCCGCGGGCGTTGCCGCACGCGGCGCCCAGTTCCTCGTGCGCGATCGCCAGCTGCAGCGGGCTCCAGCCGCCGCCCCCGACCGCTGCCGGCAGCGGGCCGCCGAGCACGCCGGCGGCGCCGAGGTCGCGCACCATCTCACGGCGGAACGTCCGCTGTTCGTCGATCGCGCGCGCGTGCGGCGCGAGCTTGTCGTGCGCGAACGCGCGGATGCGCTGCGCGAAGGCGCGGTGGGCGGGGTCGAGATCGCTGTCGGGCAGCCAGAGGTCGGGATTCATCGGCCGAGGAAGCGCGGTTCGCGCTTCTCCATCCAGGCGTTGTAGAACTCGCGGTGGTCGTGCGCGCGCAGCAGCAGCGCCTGCGCCTGCGCCTCCTGTTCGATCGCGGCCTCGAGGTCCATCGGCCACTCGTTCAAGACCATCTTCTTGGTCATGCCGAGCGCGAGCCCCGGGCCGGCAGCGAGCCGCCGCGCCAGCGCCAGCGCCTCGGCGAGCACGGCGTCGGCCGGCACGACGCGGTTGGCGAGGCCGATGCGGTGCGCCTCCTCGGCCGTCACCTTGTCGCCGAGCATCAGCAGTTCCATGGCGCGGCCGGTGCCGACCACCTTGGGCAGCAGCCACGCCGCGCCCATGTCGGCGCCGGTCAGCCCGACCTTGGTGAACAGGAAGGCGAACTTCGCCTGCTCGCTCATCACCCGCAGGTCGCTGGCCAGCGCCAGCACCGCGCCCGCGCCGGCGGCGACGCCGTTGATGGCGGCGACGATCGGCTTCGGCAGGCGCAGCATGTTGCGCACCACCGCGCCGGTCATGCGCGTGAAGCGCAGCGTGCCGTCGAGGTTGGTCTCCAGCAGCGGGCCGATGATCTCCTCGACGCTGCCGCCGCTGCAGAAGCCGCGGCCGTGGCCGGTCAGCACGATCGCGCGCACGGCGTCGTCGTCGGCGAGGTCGACGAACAGGCGTTCGAGCTGGCCGTAGACGTCGAACGTCAGCGAGTTCAGGGTCTCGGGCCGGTCCAGCGTCAGCACGGCGACGCCGTCGCTGCCCCTCTCGAAGCGGAAGTCGTATTGGCTCATCGTCGGTGGCTCGGTTGGCAGCGGTCGTCAGTCGACGAACGCCGGCGGGTCGCGGTCGAGATCGTAGACGCAGCCGGCGGGCCGGTCGTGCAGCAGGCGCGCGACGGCATGGTCGGCCTCGAGTTCCGCCGCCAGCGGCTGTCGCCGGACGCCACCGACTGGGAGTCCGCCGCGACGATCACGATCGCGTTCTCGAACACGCGGTCGGACAACCGCTGAGCAGGCATTTCGCAGGCGCGTCGTCGCGCGGAACTGCTAGGCTGTGCCGCGATGGTGGCCGACGTCGACGGCGCGCCGTGGGCAGGTCGAAGTGATGCATCGAACGACGTTCGCCATTCCTTGTCGTGACGGCGCAGCCTTCCTGCCGGACCTTCTGGATTCCCTCGCCGCCCAGACGTGCGGCGCCTTCGACCTGCTGCTCGTGGACGATGCGTCGACCGATGGTTCCGCGGACGTCGCGCGGCGCCGGTTCGGCGACCGCATCCGCATCGCCCGGAATCCCGAGCCGCTCGGGCTGATCCCGAACTTCAATCGCTGCGCGGAGCTGGTCGAGACCGAGTTATTTTGCATCGCCCACGCCGACGATCGTTACGCGCCTGACTACCTCGAGCGCATGGTCGCGGCCCTGGACGCGCGCCCGGAGGCGGCGCTGGCGCACTGCCTCGCCCGGTCGCTCGACGATGCCGGCCGCGTCTGGGATGCGCCGGCCGAGCGATTCAAGCGACGCTTCTGGCGCCGACTCCCGGCGCGCGATCCGGCGACCCAGTTCCGCCTGCTTCAGGCGGGCAACCACGTCGTCTGTCCTTCCGCGTTGTTCCGGACGCAGGCCTTCCGATCGGTCGGCGCCTTCCGGGGCGACCTGCGTTACGCCGCCGACTGGGAACTTTGGTTGCGAATGAGCCTGCGCGGCCTGCCGTTCGTCGCCGTCCCCGAGCCGCTCTTCGCGTACCGGCGGCACGCCGGCTCCGCGACCACCGAGGCGGCGCGCGACCTGCTGCGCTATCGCGAGAAACTGCAGGTGCTCCGCTGGGCGGTCCGCGCCGGCACCGAAGCCGGCTTCTGCGCCGCGGGGGCGCCGCTCACGGCGCTGCGTAACACCGTCCTGCAGTATGTCGTCGAGGCCCTGGCCGCGCGGCGTGGCGATGAGGCGGCGAACAAGCTGGCGTTCCTGCGCGACGAGGCGCCGGAGGTCTGGCGGATGGGCTCCGTCCGGTTGGTCCGCTTGCTCGCGGCGGCTGGCGGTCCGGGACGCGCAGCGATGCGCCTTGCGCGATCGCTCGCCGTCCGGGTGGCGCCGCTGGGCTGAGCGCCGTCAGTCCATGCAGCGTCGACGGCGCAGCAGCACCGCGTCGCACAGGAATCGCAGGTAGGCAGGGGCGCAGGCGGCCTGGAGGCGCCAGAACGCCAGCCCGCCGAGCCGACGCAGCGGTCGCAACGCACGGCGCTCCGCCGCGAGACGCGGCAGCCCGCGCAGGAAGTCCCAGCGTCCGGCCACGAGCAGTGCCGCGAAGCGCACCTGCCCGCAGCAGAGCGCCAGGATCGGCGCGAGCAACCAGGACGCTGCCAGCCATGGCAGGTTCAGCGCCGCGGTCGCGAGCGGCACGTTGACCCAATACGCATGCGTCATGTTGCGGATCGAGCGACGGCGGAAGGCGTCGTCGCGCACCCGTCGGACGCTGGTGTTGAGCTTGTGCCGCACCTTCGCGTCCGGCGCGTACCAGCAAGCATGGCCCGTCACCGTGAAGCGGAGCGACAGGTCGACGTCCTCGAAGTTGACGAAGTAGTCCTCGCGGAACGATCCGATGCGTCGGAGCACCACGCTGCGGTACATCGTCGCGCCGGCGCAGGTGCCCGGGACGACGCCGGCTGCCGCATGCGCTGCCAGTGCGTCGCCGCGTCCGCGCGGCAGGAAGTCGCCGGACGAGAGGACGGCGATGCCGGTGTTCTCGACCCGGTCGGGCCGATCGGCGAACACCATGCAGCTGGCGAACGCGCCCGCGGCAGGCTGCCCGTCGGCGGCGGCAACGAGGCGTTCGATCCAGTCCGGCGCCGCGACGGCGTCGTTGTTCAGCAGGGCGACGAATTCGGCGCGACCTTCCGCGAGCACGACGTCGATCGCGCGATTGTTGCCGCCGGCGAATCCGAGATTGGCGCCGTTGCGCAGCACGGTGATCCTGGCGCCGAACTCCTGCTCCAGCGCGCCGGCTTCGTCCGACTCCGAGCCGTTGTCGGCGACCAGGATCTCGAGGCGATGATGCGTCTGGGCGAGCAGGCTGCTGATGGCGGCGCGCGTGTCCGCCAGCCCGTTCCAGTTCAGCACGATCACCGCCACGAGCGGCACTGGTCGATGTGCGGCGGATCCGATCACCTCGCGGCATTCGAGCGCTGGCCGGCGTTGCCGGCCACGGCTGCGATGGAAAAGCGGGCGGCAATCGCTTCAATCTCGCGCGATGACGAGTTCGAGCGCGACCGGGCATGCGGGCGACCCCGATCGGCTGACGTCTCGGAGCGTCCGGATGCGATGCGCCCCACGCCGCAGCGGCTGACGGTCCGCGAACGACGACCATGGCGCGGCATCCGATGCATCCGCTGGCACCATTCGTCGCCGTCTGGCGGCGACGCCACCTCGTTGCGGCCCTCGCGCGGCGCGACATCGCCGCCCGGTATCGCGGCTCGGCGATAGGCGTCGCATGGTCGATGGCCCAGCCACTGGCGATGCTGGCGATCTACACGTTCGTCTTCGGCGTGGTCTACCGCGCCGAGTGGCCCGGCGGCGACGGCTCGCGGGGCGGATTCGCGCTCGCGCTGTTCGCCGGCCTGCTCGCGATCGGCCTTTTCAGCGATTGCGTCGTGCGTGCGCCGTCCCTGGTCGTCGGCAATCCGAACTTCGTGAAGCGCGTCGTCTTCCCGCTCGAGATACTGTCCTGGGTCTCGCTCGGATCGGCTGCGTTCCAATGTTGCGTCGGGCTGGTCGTCTGGTGTGGCGTCCGTGCCGCGCTCATCGGTCCGCCTCCGGCGACCGCCCTGCTCGCCCCGATCTTCCTGGCGCCCGTGGCCTTGCTCGGCCTCGGCGTGTCCTGGCTGCTGGCCGGACTGGCCGTGTACGTCCGGGACGTCGCGCAACTCGTCGGCGTCGGTCTCGCGGCGTTGACCTTCGCGTCGCCGGTGTTCTTCCCGTCGCGCCACGTCCCCGAGCCATTCCGCGCGGTGGTCCTGCTCAATCCGCTCGCCGCGCCGATCGAGATGACGCGCGACGCCATGCTGACGGGCGCGCTGCCGACGGCGTCGTCGCTGGCGATCGCATTCGCCGTGGCATTCGCGGTCGCTTGGCTCGGCTTCGCGTTCTTCCAGCTCGCGCGTCGGGGGTTCGCCGATGCGCTCTGACGTGGTCCTGCGCGCCGACGGCCTTGGTAAGCGCTACCGGCTCTTCCGCCGCCCGGCGGATCGCCTGCTCCACGTGTTGGCGCCCCGCCTGGCGCGAAGACACCAGGACCACTGGGCCGTCCGCGACGTCTCGTTCGAGATCCGGCGCGGCGAGTCGGTGGGCATCGTCGGCCGGAACGGCAGCGGCAAGTCGACCCTCTTGCAGCTGTTGTGCGGCATCCTGGAGCCGGACACCGGCCGCATGGCGGTCACCGGCCGGATCGCAGCATTGTTGGAACTTGGCGCCGGATTCGACCCCGAGTTCACCGGGCGGGAGAACGCGCGCCTGAACGCCGCCGTGCTCGGCATGCAGCCTGCCGAGATCGAGCAACGCCTGCCGGCCATCGCCGCGTTCGCGGACATCGGCGAGTTCCTCGATCGGCCGGTCAAGACCTACTCCAGCGGCATGCTCGTCCGGGTCGCGTTCAGCGTCGCGATCCACGTCGATCCGGAGATCCTGATCGTCGACGAGGCGCTCGCCGTCGGCGACGAGGCCTTCCAGCGCAAGTGCCACTCCCGCATCGAGTCGATGCGGGCCGCCGGGACGACCGTGCTGTTCGTCTCCCACTCGGCCGGCACGGTCGTGGAGCTGTGCGACCGGGCGATGCTGCTGGAGGCTGGAGAACTGCTGGCCGTCGGCGCGCCCAAGGAGATCGTCGGCCGCTACCAACAGTTGCTGTACTCGCCGGAGTCGCGTCGCAGCGAGATCGTGGCGTCGATCCGGCGCGGCGATGGCAGGGCCGCCGGCGCGGCCGGCGCCGACGGCGTCGATACCTTCGATCCGGGCTTCGTGTCGCAGAGCGCGATCACCTACGGCGACGGCGCCGCGACCATCGACGAGCCGCGGATCTGCGCGCCGGATGGCCGGGTGGTGAACCAGCTCGCGCGCAGTGGGCGGTACCGCTACTGCTATCGCGTGAGCTTCCGGCGGAAAGCAACGCGGGTGCGCTTCGGCATGATGTTCAAGACCATCGCCGGCGTCGAACTCGGCGGCGCCGTCAGCGCCGCAGCCGGTTCGCCCGCCTCCCTGTCGGTCGCCGAGGGCGACGTGTTCGACGTGGCCTTCGAATTCGACTGCCGCCTGCTCGCCGGGACGTACTTCCTCAACTGCGGCTTGGTCGGCGTGACGGATGGCGAGGAGACCTATCTCCACCGCGTCGTCGATGCCGTCGCGTTCCGCGTGCTGCCGGAAGCCGGGGAGACGTCGACCGGCACGGTGGACATGGGATGTCGGGCGACGGTGGTGGCGCGACGCCCGGGGTCGCCGCGATGAGCGAATCCCCCCTGGCGGGCCGCCGGATCGTCGTCGTGCTGGGCATGCATCGCAGCGGCACCAGCGCGATCACGCGCGGCCTGCAGGCGCTCGGCGTCGACCTCGGCGATCGGCTCGAACCTCCCGACGAGGAGGACAACGCCAAGGGGTACTTCGAGGACGTCGACATCGTCGCGCTCAACGACGAACTGCTCGCCTCGGCCGGTCTCGGCTGGGCGTCGGTCGATCCGCTCGGCGATGACGTCCTGACGCAGCTCTGCCGGCCCGCGAACGTCCAGCGTGCCGCTGCCTTGCTGCGCGCGAAGGCGCGAGGCGATCGCCCGTTCGGGTTCAAGGACCCGCGCACGACGAAGCTGCTCGCATTCTGGCGTTTCGTATTCGCGCAGGAGCGCTGCGACGTCCGGTACGTGCTCGCCGTCCGCAATCCCCTGAGCGTCGTGCGGTCGCTCGCGCGCCGCGACGGGTTCGAGTCCGAGTTCGGCTTCGAACTCTGGATGGAGCACGCCATCGCCTGCCTATGCCACCTGCGCCAGGAGCGAACGGTCGTCGTCGACTACGACCGCATGATGGCCGACCCGCGGCGTGAGCTCGCGCGGATCGCCTCCGTGGTTGGGGGCGAGGTCGATCCGCAGGCCGCGGACGCATACACCCGGGACTTCCTGGCGGCGGAGATGCGGCATTCCATCGCCGACGCCGGGGACGTGGCGGCCGATCGCGCGGCGAGTCCCGCCACCTGCGAGGCGGTCGCGCTGTTCGCGGAGCTGGCGAGCGATCGGCTGGCCATCGATGACGCGCGCGCGGTGGTCGCGGTCGAGGATTGGCGCCGCGAGCGGCTGCGGCTGCGTCCGATCCTGCGCGCATACGATCGTGGTCACCAGGAGCGGTCAGGGCTCGCCGACCGGCTAGCCGCCGCGGAGGCCGCAGTCACCGCGGCGGCCGAGGAGAGCTCGGCGAATGCGGCCGCGGTCGCGGCGATGACCCGCCGCATCCGGGATCTCGAGGCCGCCTACGGGGAGATCCGGTCGAGCATCGCCTGGCGGGCCACCGCGCCGGTGCGCCGCCTGTTCGACCTGCTGCGCTCGGCGGGTCGGTTGCTGCGGGCCGCGCCGGCAGCGATCCGCATCGGCGGTGGCTGGCGCAACTCCTGCGTGACGACGCTCCGCGTCCTGTGGCGCGAAGGCTTCCGCGGCGTGCGTGCTCGCATCCTGTACGCCGAACTCGCGAATCCGGCGGCCAGCGAGTCCGCGGTGCGGGTGCGCAGCATCCTCGTGGAGCCGGCGCTGGCGCGCCAGCCGGCCGTCGCGGCGCCAGCAGGAAGGCTCGCGCTCCACCTTCACGTCGAGGACGTCGCGGCCCTGACGGCGTGCGCGCCGCTGTTGGCCGGATGCTCGGGGGTGCCGGTGTTGGTCACCGTCGCGGGGAACTCCGATGCCGAGGCCGCCGCATGCCGGCAGGCGCTAGCGCACCTGCAACTGCGCGCCGTCCAGCCGGTCGGCGCGCACGGCGCGCTCGGCGCCTTCGTGGAGCACGCGCTGCCGGTCCTGGCCGGCGCCGACTTCCTCGGGCACCTGCGCGTGGACGAGGCCGCCGGTGTCGGTCTGTCGATGCTGCTCGGCGTGGAAGGCGCCGGCATGGCGCCGTTGTTGGCGAAACTGGCGCACGGCGCGCCGGCAGTGTTCGTCGATCGCATCGGATCCGCCCTGCCGCAGGTAAACGAGGCCGACGTCGTCGAGTTGCTGCGACATGCCGGCGAGGCCGGTGGCCCCGTCGGCGCCGGCTCGGAAGCCGACCCCGACGCGCACGGCCGGGTCCTCACCGGATTCCTGGTTCGCTCGGACACGGCGGCGGCCCTGGCGCGACTCGCCTCCGCGCTGCGGGTCGCTGCGACGGGCCTGCGGGGCGCGCCCGAGGCCGTGGAGGCGGCGCTGCAGGCGGGATTCGTGCGAGCGGTCGCCTCGCCGCATCGCCGCGCCTTGCGCCTCTTCGACGGCGAAGCGGCGGCGGACCACCGGCACTTCGAACCCCAACTCGACCTGTCGGAGCGGCTCGCCGACAACGACGTGAAGGTGCTCGCCTACTACCTGCCGCAGTTCCATCCGATCCCGGAGAACGACGCCTGGCACGGCAAGGGCTTCACCGAGTGGACCAAGGTGCGCGCCACCTTGCCGCTGTTCGTCGGCCACCACCAGCAGCGGGTGCCGGACGGGACCGTGGGTCACTACCTGCTGGACGGCACGGCGACGCTGCGTCGGCAGGCGGAGGACATGCGCCGCGCCGGCGTGCACGCGCAGGTCTTCTACCACTACTGGTTCGGCGGCCGACTGATCCTCGAGCAGCCTGCGCGCACGCTGCTCGCGTCGCCCGACGTGCCGATGCGCTTTTGCTTCTGCTGGGCGAACGAGAACTGGACGCGTCGCTGGGACGGCAACGAGCGCGAGATCCTGCTCGCCCAGGCCTACTCGCACGCCGACGCCGTCGCGTTCATCCGGTACCTCATCCCGTTCTTCAAGGATCCGCGCCACGTCACCGTCGACGGGCGGCCGCTGCTGTTCGTCTACCGGCCGTCGTCCTTGCCGGATGCGCGGGGCTACGTGGCGGCGTGGCGGCAGGAGTGCGAGGCCGCGGGCGTGCGACCGCCCTTCGTCGTGGCGGTGCTCACGCGCGGCGCGGTCGATCCGCGCGACTATGGCATGGACGCGGCGACCGAACGCGTGCTGCACGACTGGACCAACGGCGCCGTTCCCGAGCGGAAGGGCGAGGTCGCTGCCTATGCGCCGATCGCAGGCCGGGTCATCGACTACGACGACGTGGCGGCGCACTACGAGTCGTCCGCGCCGTCCTCCGGCTTCGAGACCTACCGCTCGATCGTTTCCTCCTGGGACAACACGCCGCGCTACGGACGCGAGGCCTATGTGGTGCGCGGCAGCACGCCGCGGCGGTTCCAGCATTGGTTCGAGCGGCTCGTCCGGCAGGCGCGCGACCAGTTGCCCGTCGGGCGCCGGTTCATCCTCGTGAACGCCTGGAACGAGTGGGCAGAGGGCGCCCACCTGGAGGCCGATGCGCGTCACGGGCATGCCTACCTCAACAGCCTCGGCCGCGCGCTCGCCGGGCTGCCGTTCCCGTCGGCAGGGTCGGCGCCTGCGCCGGCGAGCGAGACCAGGGTGCAGGTCCGTCTGGCGCCGGCCGTCGTCGAGCGCGCGCGGATCGACGCCCGCTTCCGGCGGGCGTTCGTGCACGCGATCGCGCGGTCGAGCCTGCTCGGCGCCTGCAAGGTCACGATCGCTCCTGCCGCGGCGGTCGACGGACTCGCCGCG
>Ga0194130_10008292_pt1 | contig 11101 bp, 4 predicted proteins | sample TA2KigsurfametaG_FD_160084 | JGI IMG/M metagenome (GOLD analysis project Ga0194130, IMG submission 160084) | Freshwater microbial communities from Lake Tanganyika, Tanzania - TA2015050 Kigoma 12 surface | ecosystem: Environmental > Aquatic > Freshwater > Lake | place: Tanzania: Lake Tanganyika... | reverse complement strand
TGGTCGGCAGCGATAAAAATCAAGTGCTTGCCTTTTCCTGGACCACGCTCCCCAGCATAGGTTAGCCAAAGTGGATTTTCAGAAATGGGCGGATCATCGGCCCGAAGACTCGCCATGGTAGGCCAGAACGCACCCAAGCCGATCGCAAACCAAACGAAGATCCAACTCCGGCTGTTGAATCTGTTCGTTGGCATACCCGCGCCTCTTGGTTTGGCCATTTAATCACCTCAAAACCGTTATCGGTTGGGAATTTCATTCACTGTGTAATACGCATTTTTATGAAGCAGTTCCTCTCCGTCATTCGACCGCAATAAACCCAAATCAAACTCATACACGAAGCCGCGACTCATGGTGTCGAGGAGGATCAACGCGGACATGCCGTCTTGGGCCAGTTCGACAGAGCGGATCGAAGGAGTTGATCGCTGGATCTCAGGGCCACCATATCCGGCATGATACGGATGAGTGAAGTTCGTAATATGGTAGTTTTCAGGCTTGCTACCGAAGCTGGACGCTACCGATTTCGTAAAGGCTATTTTGAAACCGTTAGGCTCAATGGTAATACGCTCAATCTCAAACGGCATTTTTCCATTCCACTCCACCCGCTCCAAAGCAAATGGCTTGATCCCTCGGACCGGCCAGCCTCGGTTGGTTCCACCGCACAAGAGGTTTCCTTCGGGGGTAAATTCGACGTTGAGTATCCCCGTCGACAACCCTTCGCGAAACGGATAACAAGCGCCTTGCCAAACACCGTTGATTTGTTCGGTGGTCGCTCGCATCAAAATCGACTGGGTGTAATCCCCGAGGAAAAGTTGGTTTTCGAAAGGCCCAAATTTGCCTCCCGTTCGATTCACGGTGAATCCGGTGATGGATCGCCCCATTCGGATATAAGGAAAAATCACCGCATACGGCACAAGCTGTTTGACTCGTTCTCGCTCAACAAGCGTTCGTGAACCAGACTTAGGCTGCTCAGGAACTGGCCCTAACTCCGGCGCATACGGGTACCAATCGAAACTGGCTGGATGACCGTGAAAACTCCCCTGCGATACCGCTTTCAAACTGCAAGAGCAATTCCAAGGTCCCTGGCTCTCGATATAGAAAAGAGCACCATGTTCGTCGGGCCCTATACCAGCCGGGCTGCGCAATCCGCTCGCGTACGCCGATGTCGTTCCATTCGGTGACACGTGCATTACAAACCCACGAAACAATGCGAATGAATCGTACGAATTGGATAAACCTAGAGTAACGAAAAGATTTCCCGCTGGATCCATCTTTGACCCGAAGGCATACTCATGGTAATTGGCGTACCCCCATCCATCGGTAACTGTTTCAAAGCGATCAGCCACGCCATCGTTGTCGCTATCGATGACTCGCGTCACTTCACAGCTCTGCGTGACATAAAAAACACCATCCCGATACGACAACCCAAAAATCTCATCGAGTCCCGTCGCAAACAAATGGTAGTTTGGATTCGGTTTGCTTTCGTCCAAGCCCGAAATCAGGTAAATCTCCCCGTGCCGCGTCGCAACAGCCACTCTTTTGTCCGGTAGCACCTCAAAGGCACCCGCTTCGATCACCAAATCCTTGGGGATGGGGATACTCACTATCGGATAGTACTCGCGCTCGCGCAACTCGGTGCCCCACCTTTGCCCAACCTCCTCGGCGTCGATACGCCCCCCCAAGGCGGCAATCATGCAGAACCACGCCATCAAGATCATGCCAAGGCCGAAGGGCAATTCCCGTTCGTTCCTATTTCTGCTCGATGGTCTCATTCGATTCTTATTGCAATTCATAAGTCAATTCGATCTGCGAGGAACCTTTGGGAATCTCCAGCTTCAACAGCAACTCTTTGGAATCAACATCGCTTGGGTCTTCGCGAAGCAGTACCTTCACCTTGGGTACAGTAAGCGTAATGTTTTTACCTGTATACACGTTCGGGGCACTTTCGGTAATGTCTCCGGTCATCGCACGAAACCATCGGGACTGATCCGACGATGATTGGAAAGCGATCGTACGCTGGAGCATCAAGCGATGCCCTTCGTCAATCACCTTGGAGCGATCTTCGATTTGGATCTCGGCTGAACTGTACATAAAAGTTGGGTTGTTGGACGCTCCGAAATAGTATCCACGGAATTGATACCCCAAATTTTTCGGATAAAGAGGATTCGGGTTCGCAGGGGCTTCTTTCGTCATCACTGGTCGTACCGGCCACGGTGCTGTCGAATCCCAATCGGCGATAAACGACGTGTCTTGGGCAAAGGTCACGGGACTCGAAGCTGGATTGAAGTTCCCGGAGCCTTGCCCGCCGCGATCCACCCGGATGTAGTCTCCTTTCCATATACCGGTAAGTGTTCCCGTTTCCGCGTTGAACGAATAGTTGATCCGCTCGGGATAGCCGACTGCAATCCCACGGAACCCAGCGACGCCACTGCGACCGCGATAGGTTCGAACCGAGTCCGAAACACTTAACTTCGTTTCTGGCCTTCGTATCCCCGAAGGATCTGCAGCCGATGTGCCGAGTGACAGGTAATACCAGATGGCTTCAATCTGTAGATTGGTATCTCCATCGAGAATATTTTTATAGGCAGCGACTCCATCAGGCCACGAATAGGGCATAATGATGCGAGGGCGATATCCGCCAGGGTTCCTCAGAAATCGATCGAACCAAGCTGGCTGCAACCGCTCACGCGTGGTCATCAAATCGATTCCCTTATTAAGCGGTGATGGCTTTCCATTGAAATTGTGACAAGCGATGCAGTTGAGTCCTTTATCACCGAGCAGTTCTTGAGCTGCAGGACGCAATCGGCGCTCGAGTGCTTTCTCCTCGTCTGATCGACTCTCTGGACTCGGTGTTCGTAACTCCACGCCGTCGAGCGTGTCGGTCTTGGCAACCAAGTCCGTGAAATGCTGAAGGTTTGTGTTTCCATACTGCGGCATGCGCGTGGTGATATAAGGTCGCACACTCTCGCCATCAAACAGAACTCGCTGAAGCCATGCTGGCTGTAGTTTTGCACCTAACAACGTCAATGGCGGTGGGATTCTCCCATCATCCCCGAGATTCATCTCCGTACCACGAAAATACAGATCTCTGTCTTTTGAAACGCCTCCATACGAGTCTCGCACATGGCAGGCGATACAATTGAACGCCGTCAGTGTCAACGCAATCTGATCGTGCTCTTTAAGGAGTTCCTTTGTGGGCTTAGGATCCGATTCTGTTCGAAAAGATGCAAAGATGGCCGCTAATTGCTTTTGATCCAAAGAGAATCGAGGCCCCTTGCCAGGCTTGTCGGAAACACATCCTTGCGAGAGTTTGCTATGGTCGATCGCCGCCCTCTTTTCTCCAGGAACGGTACCCGGAAGCGCATGGCAAGCGGTACAGTTCAATTCTTCAAAGTACTTTTTTCCACGCTCAACGAGTTCTGGTTGGATCGTTAACGCTTTTCGCGCTTGAGAGTCTGGAGCACTCTGACCGACCAAATAGGATGCGATTGCGTCGGATTCCGACGGAGTGAGCTTCATATCAGGCATGCGGCCTGACGATCGCACATTGAGCGGGCGATACAAAAACTCGCTCAGCGATCCCTTGCTGTATTTGCCCGGCAAATGCTCCAGCGAGAGCCCACGTGTTGGCTCTGTGTTGGAAGGTTCTCGTTTTCGGACCTCTTCTAGCTCCTCGTCTTCTCCTTCAAACTCTTGAACCAACTTGATTTTGGGCTCGTGGCAAGCCACACAGCCCACGGAATGAAAGAGCGAACCGCCTTCTTCGATCCGTTCACGCGACACCGAATCATCGTGAAAGCGTTCTTGCGACTGTGACACGAGAAAATGAGTCAGAGCCGTTGCGATTGTGGTGCGGTCCTCGGGCGAGCGTGAGAGAAGCATGTCGGGCATGGTCGTTCCCGGGTGGACTGTACTCGGTGACTGAAGGAACCGCATTAGGTAGTCCGGAGCAATTCGTGCTCCGACGCTGGATAAGTCCGGAGCTGTTTTCTCGAGCCCGAAATCGCCTTCCGCCTGCTCCAATTCGGTTTTCGCTTTACCGTGGCATGCCGCGCATTGAAGTTCGGAGCGGAGCAACCAACCGACCTGCGACGCGTTCAATGGATGTTTGCTCGAAAGCCCCGGAACAATAACCTCCCCTCGGCACTCGGTTTGCCCACCGCTGTACCATCCCAACCACATGATCCAAACGGTCATCCAAGCCTTGGTAACAAACCGTGCTGCTGGTACTACCTTCATCCCGACGCTGGCTTTCTCTTTGATCCGATACCGAAGTACCCTAGATACCGCTGAAGTGACTAATGCTGCGCTTTGCCGTTCGACATAGCAATCCGCGTGTGCGAAGCTCCAATGATACACCAAGCACTCGGTTTAGAATTGCCTGCATTCACTGATTCGAAAACGCGCCTCAAGAAACTTGGACCGATCTGCTCAAGGGCACGAGCCTCCGCTGGGCGGAGGCGCAGCCAGAACTGATTCGTCGCAAAATAAACTCTTTTCTCTGGCCGCTTCGTGGCGTGTGGGGTTTCCCGGTCGAATGGTGTTGACGGAAACCAAATCGACGCAGCACAGTCTATTCGTGGAAAGATGTTCTAAGGGGTATGTTTTTTGATAGTCGCAAGGAAAATCAAGGGGAGATCGGCTATGATGGAGACTCCAGCCTTTACTTCCCTCCTCACCCACCGCGAACCTTCTTGTGAACGAACACCTTTGTACAGTTCGCACTCGCCAGACCTGGTCGCTGATTTCCTCGGGCCTGTGGGAACTTGTTCTGCTGTGCTCCACACTCGGCTTCATGGCATTTGTCGAATCTTTCTCGAATGGCGATGAACCTGCATCAGACGCATTTACGCAGGAACAACTCGATTTTTTCGAGAACCGTGTCCGGCCATTGTTGGTAGAACATTGCTTTGAATGCCATGCCGGTACGTCCTCGACCATCCAAGGGAAGCTGCGGTTGGATAGCCGTGCGTTCGCGATCCAAGGTGGCGAATCTGGGGCGGCCGTCGTTCCTCAAAAGCCAGATGATAGCCTTTTGTTGGCAGCTGTTCGCTGGAAGGGGCTTGAGATGCCTCCCGATCGCAAGCTGAGCGATGAACAAGTTTCCACGTTTGCCAGATGGGTCGAGATGGGTGCACCATGGCCCAGGACCCAAGGTGATACGCCAACAGCGACCCCTCCAGGTGCTTCCTCGCCACCGTACGACTGGTCCAAATGGGGGGCGGAACACTGGTCGTTCCAGCCTATTCGAAAACCGACTCCCCCGAGTGTTCGCAACGAAGCGTGGGTTCAAACACCCCTGGATCAATTTCTCTTAGCAGCCTTGGAGGAAAATGAGCTCGAGCCAGTTCGACCCGCAGAGCCTCGCCTCCTCCTCCGCAGGATCTATTTGGACCTGATCGGATTACCTCCTGCGCCGGAAGATGTCATCTCCTTTGAAGTTGCTTATAGCTCGGATCCTACTAATGCCGTTTCCTCGGTTATCGATTCGTTGCTAGCGTCGAAGCAATATGGCGAACGTTGGGGGAGGCATTGGCTCGACGTCGCTCGCTACAGCGAGGGTTTCGGTGGGTTCCTCGACAATGCGTCCTACGAAAATGCGTGGCGCTATCGCGATTGGGTGACCGACGCCTTGAACAACGATATGCCATTCCGTGATTTCCTGCGGTATCAGATCGCAGGAGATTTAATCGGCGACAAATCAGACTCGATTGCGACAGGGTTTTTGGCGCTCGGGCCAAATTACATCAGCGATGGTGGCGATCCAGATAGTACCGCCCAAGCGCGCGCGGAAACATTGTCAGACCGCATCGACACGCTGAGCCAAGCAATGCTCGGTTTGACGGTCGCATGTGCCCGTTGTCACGATCACAAGTTCGACCCGTTGCCGCAAGAGGATTACTACTCGCTCGCTGGTATCTTCAACAACAGCGCCACGCATGAAATTCCCCTCGTGTCCGACGATGTTGTTAATACCTTCCGGCATCATCAAGGCCTGATCCAAGCCCAAGAGAAAAATCTCGAGACCGCTCGCAAAGAACATCGCGAGTCCAACGACGGAGAGAAGAAAAAAGAACTTGCTGAACGGATCCAAAGCGAAGAGAGCCAGCTTGAGAAGCTCAAAAAATCGTCTCCACCTTCCTACGACAAAGCCCATGCACTTCACGATACGGGCGCGTCCGACATGGCGGTTGCCATTCGTGGGAATTTGCTAAAGCCAGGTCCGATCGTCGCTCGTCGTTTTTTGAAAATACTAACTGCAGAAGAGCGTAGTTCATTCGCAGACGGCAGTGGGCGGCGGCAGTTGGCCGAGGCGATCGCCGATCCCGGCAACCCGCTTCCCGCACGCGTATTCGTCAACCGAGTTTGGATGCATCACTTTGGTCAAGCCCTAGTACGAACGCCCAACAATTTCGGAGCCCTCGGGGAAAAACCGACTCATCCCCCATTGCTGGATTGGCTCGCGGCAAACTTGCTCGAAACAGGATCGATCAAGGCCTTGCATCGAACCATCATGATGTCTTCGGCCTATCAACTATCTACGGATATGAGCGATGCGAGCTTCGCAAAAGATGGCGATAACCGGTTGTTATGGCGAATGAATCCTCGACGGATGGACGCGGAAGTCTGGCGCGATGCCTTGCTCTTCGTGACAGGTGAAATCGATCTGAAGTTGGGGGGGCCTCCAACCGACAATTTGGAAAGTCGCCGCAGGACGTTGTACTTTAAAGTCAGCCGCAACGGTGATGTCTTTCCAACCGACGAGTTCCTTCGACTTTTTGATTTCCCATTGATGCGCAGCTCGGTGGCTAAACGCCCCACCAGCATCGTCCCTCAGCAGTATTTATTTCTTCTCAATAGCCCCTTTATGCAACAGCGAGCCCGGGCATTGTCGGAAAGGCTAACCAACGAAGCATCTATCGATTCGGACCGCATAAAACGCGCTTACCAATTGTTGTACCAACGCAGCGTGACCCAACCAGAGTTATCTCTAGGCCTCGGGTTTCTCGGCAAAGCACAAGGCGACTCGGATCGCGCGAATCTGTGGGAGCGGTACTGCCAAGCGTTGCTCGGTTCCAACGAGTTCATGTATATGCCTTAATCCTATACATTTTGAAGCCAGGGAATTGCTCATGTTTCATCGCCATCCATCGCTAACAACCTCTCGTCGCGAAATGCTTTCACGCATCGGAGCGGGCTTCGGGACCCTAGGGCTGGCGAGCGTCCTCGCCGAAGGGGGGCTCATTAGCTCCCCGGCAGTCGGCATGGATTCGATCGCAGCGGCTGCTCCGCACTTTGCTCCAAAGGCAAAGCGGGTGATCCAGTTGTTCATGCCGGGTGGTCCCTCACAAGTTGACACGTTCGACTACAAACCTGCCATTGAGCAGCATGCAGGACAACGCCCGGAGTCGGTCGATCGCAAGTCTCTTCGGAACACGAAGAACGGGTTGATGCCATCGCCATTCGGGTTCAAGCAATACGGGCAGTGCGGAAAATGGGTGAGCGATATTTTCCCTAAGGTTGCCCAATGCGTGGACGACATTTGCTTCATTCATTCCATGCACACCGATATCCCTGAACACGCGGGGGCCATCATGATGATGAATGTCGGGCACCTTCAACCAAACCGGCCCAGCATGGGCTCCTGGATGGTGTACGGACTCGGTTCAGAAAACCAGGATCTACCAGGATTCATCGCCATGAGTCCTCATGCCCAACCCCGCGGTACGCTGGCGAATTGGGGGAACGCATTTCTGCCAGGCGCCTACGCTGGAACCTACATCAATATCCATGAGATGCGCGTCGAAAGCGTCCTTAAAAACTTGAAAAACAACAAACTTTCTGCGGTTGACCAGCGGCAGCAACTCGACCTGCTTTCACAGCTCAACCGATTCCACATGGAGCAGCAGCAACGGGACCCCCAATTGGAGACGAGCCTCCAAACGATGGAGATGGCGTTTCGTATGCAGATGGCGGTACCTGAGGCTTTTGATACTGAGCGAGAAACGGCTGCTACGTTGGAGTTATACGGAAACAGCGAATACGCCAAAGGCTGCTTACTAGCGCGTCGCTTGATCGAACGAGGTGTTCGATGTGTCCAATTATCTCACTCGATCGATGGATATGACATCGCTTGGGATACAGGTCATGATGATATTGTGGGAGGGCACAAGCGACTTGCGGATGCCTGCGACCAAGGGATCGCGGCATTGCTGATCGATCTGAAGCAACGTGGGCTCCTCGATGATACGTTGGTGATATGGGGCGGCGAGTTCGGTCGTGCGCCTACATCCGAAGGCCAGAAAGGTCGCGATCACGATCACTACGGTTTTACGGTATGGATGGCAGGGGGAGGCGTTCGTGGCGGGATGAGTTACGGTGCCACCGACGAATTCGGATTGTCAGCGATCGAAAACCGGGTCCATGTGCACGATCTTCATGCAACGATTTTGCACCTGATGGGAATCGACCACGAACGACTTACCTATCGGCACAGCGGCCGCGATTATCGACTCACCGATGTTTCAGGCAAAGTCATCCACGATATCATCGCTTAGCCTGCTTCCATTCTAGCTCACCACAGGACCACCCGTCGGTCATTTGGTTTCGGCTTGCTTGGCGAAGTCTGCAAAGACGTTATCCGACTCTAATTGCAATCCAAACCCATCGGAAACCCGGGTCATGTATAATCCTCGGCAGAGCCAAAAGAAAATCGCCATTGCATCGCGCTCACCATAGTCTTTTGCAAGTGCTCCAAAGTCCTCAGGCTTGAGCGTCCAAGGCGTCTTGGTCAGTTGGCGAGCGTATGCATAAGCTCGTTGCTCCTTCTCAGGAAACGCCGACCAATCGTTGCTTGCCAACCGTCGCAAACGTTCGTCGATTTGAGATCGGCTGTGCCCAGCAACTTCTAAGAGCATCTCGCAATGCCCCATGCAATAATTGCACTCGATAGTGCGAGTTTGCACCCAAAAAAGACTCTCTTCCAAGGTTCGGTCCTGAGGGGCTTCAACCCACATCGTTCGAGTCGTCGTCGACCATGGTAACGCCAACTCGGGAACATACCCCATGCAGACTAGATTCCATACGATCCGTGTCGGCTTTGCATTGAAATCTGCGGGTAGAAGTTTTGCAACCTCCTCCCATGTCGGTGTCGGCAGTCGCTGCTTGCGCGATAATTGCCCTTTTACTCTAGCTTGCAAATCTTCAAACCGAATTTCGCCCCAATCTCCATCTTCGCTGATGACATCGATTCCGCCTGAAATCAGTTCGGGCACCGGTTGGTTCGCGGGTAGGACCGGACGATTCTGGAATGCATCCGGTGCAAAAGTGACTTGAAGAGGTGGTAACGGAGTTTTGCCTTCCGACTGGACGTTCAGCCCCAGCAATACGCGATCTTGGAAATTCCCATAAGCCCCAAGCAGTACCATCGCAGCGACCTGCTTATCCCCATATCGTTTCCGCAACTCTTCAAAATGGGAATCCTCAATCGATGGAGCTTGCAAGGTGTGCAACTCCGCAAATCGTAGTGCCGACCTTTCTTCTTCTGGCCATGTATCGGAGCCATTGACGATATGCTGGACTTCACGCTCATCTCCTCCCGCCCGAACGACGTCTGCAATCGCTACATTTTTCGAGTAATCGCAGCGATTCGCCATCGCGATCACCAGCCGAAACTTGGCTCGTAGCTTCGGATCGAGCGGGCTCTGTGTTCGATGGATGTAATCTAATTGCAACATGGCAGCGGTCGTCCGCGGAAGTTGCTTGGCCATGATCTTTGCCCAATTCGGCAACGGCATTTCTCCGTGTGCTACCGTCGGCGGCATACGTTTCCATGTTTCCTCATCGCTCATGGGGACGAGAGTTCCCAAGTCCCGCTCTTCACCATTCGCCACAACAGCGTTTTTTATTTCTAATAAGCTCATCGCTAAGGCTTGCTCCAATTCCGGTGGACTGAACCCAAATGGACCGCGGCCACTTTTGAAGGCAACCTTGCCTTGGGTGTCGATCACATAAAGTCTCGCTGGCATACCACTATAGGCATGCCCTGCTGGATCGCTCAACTCGTCGACCACTACCGGCATCTTCGGATTGAGTTTTGTGCAAAACTGATTCGCGACACCGATGCGTTCATCGAATGACTTCGGCTGCGAAACATCCACACCTACCTTGGTATTCGATTCCATTTTCCAGCCATCGCTCGGGTGTGCTTCGCGAACATAGACCATCAGGAAGTTCGCTCGATCGCGATACTTTTCATAGAGTCGGTCTACCGCTGGATAGAATGCACGGAACGGACCGCAAGTAAAGTTTCCGAAAACGAGAACCAACGGTTTGTCTCCAATCATATTGGACAAATCGATGAAGCCCTCTTGCTGTGCTCGCTTCAGTCGAAACAGTGGGGCTTGTTGGCCAACCTTGGGGCCCTCGAGCATCGAACCGATTTCGCCCGCGAATAAACCTCGGATCAATTGCGCTGTATCGGGTCGGTCTCCAGGAGAAAACGATCCGGTATACCCGGCGAGCAATGCCCCAGAAAAATCTTCTGCGGTCAGTTCATCGTCTGCTTGTGCGGTATCCTCGAAAACCTTCAACCACTCCTCTCGGGTTATCGCACCATCTCCCTTTTTGTCGAGCTTGCGAAAAATCCGATTCAACATATACGCTTGTTCGACGTAAGGATTGGACTCAGACCAATCCAAATCGGCCGCTTGAATGATCCCATCGCGGTTTCGGTCCAGGACTGAGAACAGTGTGTCCGGACCGGGAAATCGAGCTCGAGCAATCCCCTTTGCGCTATCATCGACGTTACACTTTTTGCACAACCAAGCGTAATCAAAGCGACTCTGAGCGGGTCCAAACCAACCCTCTCCCGAACGCATCTGTGACCCTTGTACGATGGCCATCAGCATCTTGGCCCCTTCGGGTGGCAACGCCTCCTTGTACACACCCTCCAAATACTGAGCGACCTCGCTTGGAGAAACTTCTTTTTTCAATGATTCATCACTCGGCTCTTGGCCATTGATGTCAACCGTCAATCCGAATAACAACAGACAGGTCGCGATAGCCGAAGGAAAGCAAACAATATTCATGGTACAAGTATTCA
>Ga0194130_10008290_pt1 | contig 11103 bp, 7 predicted proteins | sample TA2KigsurfametaG_FD_160084 | JGI IMG/M metagenome (GOLD analysis project Ga0194130, IMG submission 160084) | Freshwater microbial communities from Lake Tanganyika, Tanzania - TA2015050 Kigoma 12 surface | ecosystem: Environmental > Aquatic > Freshwater > Lake | place: Tanzania: Lake Tanganyika... | reverse complement strand
ACCATCGATTTGCCCAAGAATCAGATCAACATGAACATGATTGCTCTTGATGCCCAGGGACGACATTTCGCCATGACCACTCACACAAAGGCCGAATACGCCTACATCGCCGACGGCATGGACATCCCCGCCTTGGTGCCACGCGCCACATTCGAGGTGTAATTGTGCGTACACCACGTGGTTGGCGTTGGTTCATGATGACCTGCATCTTCTGGTTGAGCGCCTGCACCAGCAGCGTCGCACAACCGGCAGCACAGCCGACGAATCTGCCAACACTAACCACGTTGATTGTGTGGCACGCCTTTGGTGGTGTGACCGGCAATGCGATTGATGAACTCCTCCAACACATAGCCACCACCAATAACGTGAACTTGGTGGTACAACGCATGCCGATTGCAACAATCGCCAACGACATCCAAGTCGCCTGGCCACAATCGCGTGGACCGCACGTTGTCCTCCTGAGTAACAGTCAACTCCATCAGATTGCACCGCATCAAATCGCCTTGCCACTCGACACGCTGATTGACGTCAGCAGTCGCAATGTGATTGATGCGGCAGTCATCGCTACCGGACAAATCCGCAACCGACAAGGGCAACTCGAACTGCTCGGACTCCCGATTACGTATGAGCTCCCTGTGCTCTACTACAATCGCCGAAACGTGCTCACTCCACCACTCTACACCGATGATCTCTTCAGCATGGCGCGCAGTTTGACCGCCCCTCCACAATGGGGGCTCGGCGCAGATTTGTCGTTTGATAATTTTGCCGGCTATCTTTCTGCTTTCGGTGGACAGATTATTGATGCACAAGACAACATCGTGCTAGGGACTAGTGGTCGCAGTGGTACCGAAGCCTGGTTAACCTGGCTCACTGCACTCAATAGTGACCCACTCCTTCTGACCAGACTTAATGCCATCTTCAGCGTCAAACGCAGCGCCGGTGCAGGACAAATGACCATGGTCATTGATGATTCAAGCCAGCAACGAACCTATCAACAATTGTGGGGCAATGACATGGGCATCAGCGCACTGCCGATGCTCAGCAGTGCGAACCAACCAGCACAACCGTATTTGCGCACCACAACGGTCGTCCTTAATCAACGACTTAGCCCCGCTGAAGTAGAAGCAGCGCGCATCCTGCTCAACACGCTCATCCAAAATGACGCGCAGCAACGACTTTTAAACTCCGGCATCCAACCCGTCAATCGTCTTGTAGACATCACGCAACATACAGCAGCTACGAACATCCGCGACGCTGCCATCCAGGCGAATGCACCACCAAGCACGTTACTGCGCTACGATGTGCATGCCGTGTTACGCTCCATGATTACACAAGTTGTTGTGGGAGCGCAGAGTCCGAGCGATGCGGTCACTACCGCCGATCAACAATTACGTCAACTCATCGAAGGGAGTTCTACACCATGACACCACCACTAGAGTCGTACATCCGCAATATCCCTGACTTCCCAATTCCGGGCATTCAGTTCAAAGATATCACCACATTGCTCCGTGATGGTCCAGCCCTGCAACAGGCAATCAACGTATTTATCGAACGGTACCGTCATCAACGCATCAATGCCGTGGTAGCCATCGAGTCACGCGGGTTCATCTTCGGTGCACCGCTGGCATACGCCCTTGGTATTGGGCTCGTGCCCGTACGCAAAGTGGGCAAACTCCCCGCTGATACATACAAACTCGAATATGCCTTGGAGTACGGTACTGCAACCCTAGAGATTCACAAAGACGCATTTGCCCCGGGAGCGCGCGTCGTCGTCATTGACGATCTGCTCGCGACCGGTGGCACCATTGCTGCCGCATGTGCACTTGCTGAGACCGCTGGTGCCACCGTGGTTGAAGCGGCATTTTTAATTGAATTATCGTTTTTGGCTGGCCGCGAAAAACTCGGCCAGCGCCAAATTTATAGTCAAATTACCTACTAGTCTTGCGGCCGTGGCGGCGCCTGCCCTCGTGGGCGCCGTACCTGCACCACGATGTACCCGACCAACAAAATCAAGGCAAAACCAAACCATTGCACCGCATAACTGAGATGCGAACCCATGCCCATATCGCTCGTCTCTGTTGGTATTGGTGTGCCCGCCGTCATGACAGCCCCATCGGGCTGTAGCTCCACAAATCCATCGACGAGTTGATATGGGGTTTGTGCTGCAATCGCGGCGACGTCAATATAAAACCATTTGTCGCGGCGACCATCCACAAGCGGTACTTCGTTAATTTGATCGAACTCGGCCTGTGATACGCGCCATACACCCACAATCTCTTGTTCCCCCGTGGGTGCTTGATACGCGCGTTGCCAATCACCTAATCCCTCTTGATAATATATCCACCCGCGATTCACCAAGATGGCACGGCCATCCGCAAGGCGTAACGGCGTCATGACGTGGTAGCCGGTGCGTCCACTATACTCTCGATTACGCCACAATATCTGCTGACTCGTGTCATATGTGCCCCGCACCACCACCATCCGGTAATCACGTTGTGCAGCTTCAAGTGATTCAATGTCGGACAATTCAACCGGCGCAATGGTCATTCGCTCCATGATTTTACTGTTCTGGTCCATGCGTTGCGTGTGTCGTTCGAGCTGCCACATACCCAAACGAACCAACACAAGCAGCATCACACACACGAGCACAGTCATGTATTTTCGGCGTCCTGCCACAAATGGGTGCACCATCAAAATCCTCAGCATTTCTAGATGTTGTCGGGTCTGAATTGTCCAAACTTCGTTTGACATTGGCATGTCAAACTGCTATACTGCCATTCGTTGTGCCGATATAGCTCAGCGGTTAGAGCGAACGACTCATAATCGTTAGGTCGGTGGTTCGATTCCACCTATCGGCACCAGTCACCCCTCGTCATTGCGACGGGGGGTTTACTCTTGTATCGGTCCACCGCAACGCCATCAACGGCGCTTCGAGCAGTCGATACCAGGCCCCTGATATCCACAATACACCACCGATGTAGGCAGTCGTAATCAACGCATCGAGCCACCATGTGACACCGATCCCCCCAAATAACCCTTCAACGGTTAAGCGCCACGGGATGTGAACCAAGTAGAGCGAATACGAGACGTGTGCACACCACTGCACTGCACGATGCCACGCATGGGTCGCATCACCCTGCCAGGTTGCCAATACCGGCAAGAGCAATGCCACACTACCAGTAGTTAACGGAATTAGCAAGAGTCGCGGCACATCGGCATAATCGAGTTCCACGTATCGTGCCTGGAATAACCAGATACTCGCCAGCGCACCAACAACACCTATCCAGGACAACCAGCGCCAGCGCCAATGTGTGGCCCCCGTCTCACGCCACCACCATACCATGACAACGCCGAGCGCAATGGCGTCAAGTCGCAGAAGCACAAATTGACGCAACCCGGCCTCCCAAGGCAAATCACCAAAGGCAAACCACGATCGTGCGCCCATGGGCACAAGTGTCAGGATGGTCAGGAGCGTCATCAACGCCCGTCTTGGTGACATGACGCGTGCGCCAATAAACAGCCCCAGTGCAAGCAGTGCGTAGAACCATTCCTCAACCGCAAGGCTCCACGCCACAAAAAAGTAGGAGGGATGCGCATACCAGAGATTTTGGCCAAACAACCAAAAGGGCGCAAGTGAATACCAACTCGCACCTCCACACCCGGCTACAGCAACCAACAACAACATTCCCCAATACGGCGGCAGGGTGCGCCCCCACCGCCGATGCAAAAAGAGCGCCATGGCATCGGCATGGTTCCATGTCGGTAATGCGCGAATAATCAGCCCACCAATCAACCACCCGCTCAACACAAAAAAGCACTCAACACCCACAAAGGCAAACCAGTGCGGTACCCAGGCGAACGCATGCGGATAGTACACGAGCGTGGCAGAGGCATGACCAAGCACCACACAGCCAATTGCAAACGCACGCAACACATCAAGCCCAAAGCGCCGCGATTCACCTGGTGCCCCAACAAATCGTCGCCCCAATAACCACTGGTCAATCAGCTCGACAACACTCGCCGCTGCTCGGAGCAATACCCAGCGCTTTGCGCCAATCCATACGCCACCTATGACCGATGCCATCAACCACCCGACTGGGCCAAGCGTACATGCAGCGACCATCAGCGCAATCATGATGTATCGTCGGTATGGGCGCATCGGTGGCCACCACCAACGTCGCCAACGCATCGCCCAAACTCCAGCCATGAGGGTCATGAACTGCCACAACGGTTGCCATACAACGACACCACGAAACCACAGTAGCACCGCAACCACTGTGGCAATGGTCATGATTACCAATCCGATGTGCCGGCGTGCCAATGACCATTGGTGGCCTGTGACCAGACTGGTAGCACTGATGAGCATCCAAATCCAGAGTCCCTGAACGGCATCACCCCGTCGCAACACGATGACCACAGAGACGAGGACGATAATCCCCAGCCAGCGCCAATGCACCCGCCGGATCCACCACCGCCCCCACACAAGCGAAAGCGCAACTACGGCCAGCGTCAACAACCATGCAAACCATGCAGGCCAAATGAAGCCCTGTGGGACAAGTCGTATATCATCGACGGCAATGCCGATTTCACGTCGATCAACCACACTCGGCTGTGGCACATGCAGTTGCACCGTCACACTGTCTTGCCAGCGCATCGGCACGGTAATCGGTACCGCGTAACGTGCAAAACCTGGCCGCACCGCAATCATGTGCTCCTGTTCGGCCACCTGAATGCGCACCTCCGTCGGTTGCACACTACTCGCCATGATTTGCAATTCATAGCGCCCCGCACCGACACCGGTCAGTACCACATGGGCATCCGGACGGCTCCAGCGAAACGTCGTACCTGCACCGTACTCGCTCCCGTAGAAGTTGTGTACGGCGCTCGCATCCCACCGACCAATGTCAGTACGAATCGGCAGTGGAAACGCCCACACGCCCAGCAACCAGATGGTTGCGAGTAGCCACCACAGCCATTTATTCATCGGTCAGCTCGTTTTTCAATACCGACAAAATGCTCCGTTGCCCCATAATCGGGCAATGCACCCACAACACCACGCGCCGATAACAGCGTTGGTGCCGATCCAATCTTTTCGATGTATCCCGCCCCCGCAACCAACACCACTGCCGTTCCCGTGGGTAATGCATCATACGCACCACGTACTGCAATAATCGCAGCCGACGACAACGTGCGCATCAATACTGCTGCGTGTGAAAGTTCGGCACCGAGTTCAACGACCACGCCAGCACACCCCTGTACCGTTGCAACCCATTCTTGGCTAAACGAACGAACGACCACCACCGTTTGGGCAGCAACCATTCCAGTCGGCAATGTTGCGCCTGCAAACGCTGGGCGCCAGACAACACCCGTCACATGCCCATCATTGATACTACGCCCTTCAAGCACGGTGCACAGATCGTGTTCGACGCTGTTCCAGCGCAAGACATCATCAAATCGAAACAACGTGGGCGGTGCCTCAAGCTTGGCATACTGCACCTGTTGCGCCTTACGAATTTCTAACATGCCAGTGGGGACTCGCCATCCATTCATGGCTCGCACATATTCATCAGGACTCAATACCCAGATGTCCATTGCACTCTGCAGATATCCGCGCTCAACGGCACGCTCTGCATGGTGCATCATCATCTTACGGGCTCGGTCAAAGATGCGCATCTGCAACGTACGTACACGATCACGTTGCATCATCATCGTCTGTAACACTAGCCAAATTGGCCACGCCAAGACCCCACGTACCGTACGCCGAGTGATTGTGTGTGTAGTGGTGCCTTGCACCAAATTTTGAATAATCGGTTGGCTCACTTCGCAGAAGCGCACCGATGCAATATCCTGCTCATGAATGCCACGGAAGCCGTATCGCTCCATCAACTCTTCCCACATGCCCACATACGTACTATCAATCGGCTGTTGCCCACTCCGTAACTGCTCGACAAGGTCAGGATGTCCCTCTAGATAGCGCCGTATCGGCATCATCTCCAGTAACAGACGTCGATTCAACGACAAATAGCGACTGCTCCACTCTGCATAAACCCGCTGTCGTCGCATCCATGACTCGAGGGGGCCAATCCACCGTCCTAATGCAAAATTCGCATGCTGCGTTGCCACGATGCATTCGTGTAATACCATCACCAATTCGTCGAGTTCACCTTTGTACTTTTGTAACCGCTGATACAACAGTTGCAAACGGTGCATCGTTTGCCATGGCCGAATCAACGAATCCCAGGTAAGATGCAGCATTCTCCATGCCTGACGCATCACCCGCATACGATGCATCGGAATGGCCACCAATACTGCATCATTCAGGTCATTTGCCATGCTCCCCGGCAACCCCCAACGACGCAACACATCGCCCAAAATGCTGTAATTAATGCGCACACGCCCTGCAAACAACTCCACAAATCGCCGTTCAGCTCCGAGTCCTCGATCGAACTGCTTGAAGTATCCAAAGAAATCAGCATGCGCACCGTCAAGCAATTGCGCCATAAAGTACGACGGCAAATTCGGCATTGCATCACGCCAATCACCGCCCCCAAAGTGTTCGTTGCGCCGTGGCGCATGCATGACTGGGCGTATCTCGATTAACCAACATTGCTCGCCATCGTCGGCCCACTCAACCTCCCACTGCTGATCGCCAAAGACTCGCCGAATTTGGCGGAGCAAGCGTTGTAATCGTTGCGAAAACGGCAGGTTAGCAGTCACTTCTTCACCCGCATAAATGCGCGGTAAACTCATCGTCATGCCCGTAACCAAGCCACGCGCCAAACCGTCACCGCTACCAGCCACGTAATTTATCCAATCATCCTCAAAACCACGTGCTACGAGTGCGATTCCAGAAAATTGTGGCTCAACCATGCTCATCAGCAATATATCGGCGCGCTTGCGCCCTTCGAGGTGTTGCACGGCACTCCATACCGCACAAATGGCACGACTAAGACCCGATGGATCACGTCGGTCGATGTGCAAACTCGTTGCATTGACTCCTTGCACCGCAAGTGGATAAGGTTGTTCGGTGTCGGTTAGCGTACGCACTGCAATGCGTGGCGCTAATCCTGACAACGTGGTAAACAAACCCAACGCATCGATGAATAACCCTTCGTCACGCGGTATCACACGCTCTTGTTGCGTCGCCAATAGATCGAGCGCGCGCATCGCCGCACATCCCTCTTCGAGGATGACCATACTCTCGGGCACCGCAATGCCCGCACGACTGGCCTGCGCCAGACGCACCCCTTTGTCGGCAACACCACGCATGATGAGTTGTCGTCGTTGCAGTGGAATGATGTACGGTGATTTGGCCATGCCCGTGTCAATCTACCTCTACACTCACACATTGCCCTACATGCATGTGTCTACTACGGATTATAATACAGTTAGCTCTGCCTTTCTACGGTGAATTCATGACTCCTCCTCAATACCGTGGCCTCGCACTCCTCTATCTCTTCTGGACAATCGCCTTGTGTAGTCGTGCCGTCTGGCAATACATGACCCGTGACGGCAACCTCATGCCGACCCATCTCTCACTCATCGCCGGGATCATCTATGCTGCCATCGTCGTCTGGGCCTGGCGCGGTCAACGCACTCCCCTCATCTTCGGATTGATTGCCGAAATCGCGGGCGTCTGTGTCGTCACAAGTATCGAGTTCTTCTGGCCACTCCCATACGCAAGTGCCTGGTCACACGCAGGGGCCGGCTATCTCTACATGCCGTTACTCTTGCCTCTCATCGGCCTTGTACACCTGCGACGCCATTCAGCACCACAACTTGACAATCCATAATTCCCTCATCTATACTTGCAATAGTTTTGTACTCCCTGTTTTGGAGTCATCGTGATAGTTTCGTCGCTACGTTCACTACAGCTACTTGGCCAACCCACGCTACTACGTGGGTTTGTCGTGTAATGCGGTAGAGAACACCGAGCGCCTACACCAGGACTTGTACCTCTCCCGCAGTTCGGGAGAGGTTTTTTGTGATTGAGGAGCCAGTCATGTCAGAGCAAAAGCGCGATCGGTTTGATCCGTCCATTGAGGCCAAATGGCGCGAGTTCTGGGCCAAAGAAGGCATTTTCAATGCCGGTCGACGTCCAAATGCCCCCCATCGCTATATCCTTGAGATGTTCCCGTATCCGAGCGGCGATTTGCACATCGGCCATCTCAAAAACTACGTCATCGGCGACGTCTTAACCCGCTTCTACGTCTCACGTGGCTACGACGTCATGCATCCATTCGGTTGGGACGCCTTCGGCCTCCCCGCCGAAAACGCCGCCATCAAACGCGGCATCAATCCGGCCGATTGGACCAACGCCAACATCCAAGAATCCAAGAACTCCCTCAATATCGCCGGCATCATGTACGACTGGAGCACCGAGCTCGCTACCTGTAAACCCGATTATTACAAGTGGACACAGTGGCTCTTCCAGCTCCTCTACACACGTGGTCTCGCCTATCGCGCCAAATCATTGGTCAACTGGGACCCAGTCGATCAAACCGTGCTCGCCAACGAACAGGTCGACAGCGAGGGGCGGAGCTGGCGCAGTGGCGCCAAAGTCGAGAAGCGTGAGCTCGAGCAGTGGTACTTCAAAATCACCGCCTACGCCGAGCGCTTGCTCCAAGATCTCGACAAGCTCACCGATTGGCCCGAGCAAGTCAAGACCATGCAGCGCAACTGGATCGGCAAAAGCGAGGGCGCCGAAGTCACCTTCACTTGCGATGCAGGCGATTTGGTTGTCTTTACCACCCGTCCTGACACCCTGTGGGGTGCCACCTTCATGGTACTTGCGCCAGAGCACCCGTATGTGGCACAACTGACCGCCGCCAACAAAAAGGCCGAGGTCGACGCTTACATCGCCAAAGCCAAGCTCACCAAAGAAATCGACCGCACCAGCACCGCCCGCGAGAAAAGCGGCGTCTTCTTGGGTAGCTATGCCACCAATCCGGTCAACGGCGCCCAAATCCCCATTTGGATTGCCGACTACGTCTTGATGGGCTACGGCACCGGTGCCATTATGGCCGTGCCGGCCCACGATGAGCGCGACTTCGCCTTCGCCCGCCAGTTCGGGCTCGATATCGTGGTCGTAGTCCAACCCGATGGTCAACAACTCAATGGTCAAACCATGACCGAGGCTTGGCCGGGCGAAGGCAGCATGGTTAACTCAGATCCGCTCAACGGCATCCCCGCCGGCAAAGGCGACGGCCAAAGTGTGAAGGCGGCAATCAAATGGCTCGAATCGCACGGCAAGGGCAAGGGCACTATCACCTACCGCCTGCGTGACTGGCTGATTAGCCGTCAACGCTACTGGGGTGCCCCCATCCCCATGCTCCATCTCGAGGATGGATCGATTGTGCCTGACCCTCGCTTGCCCATTGAGCTCCCCCAAGTCGAGGATTATCTGCCCAAAGGCAAGTCGCCGTTAGCCGCCGCCACCAATTGGGTTAATACCGTTGATCCCGTCAGCGGCAAGCCGGCCAAGCGCGATACCGACACCATGGACACGTTCGTTGATTCGTCGTGGTACTTCTTGCGCTTCGCTGATGCCCAAAACGCCGATGAAATCTTCGCCAAAGAGAAGATTAACCGCTGGATGCCTGTCCACCAGTATATCGGTGGCATTGAGCACGCCATTTTGCACCTGCTCTACTCGCGCTTCATCACCAAAGTGCTCTACGACGAGGGGCTTGTACCCAACGATGAGCCGTTCGATGCGCTCTTCACCCAAGGTATGGTTCAGCGTCGCGTACGCACCGCAGTAGTCCACTCGTCCGCCGGTATCGAGTTCCCCGAAGAGTTGCGTCGCAAAATCGAATTGCCTGCTGGTGTCGTTGGCGTTGATGCCGCGCGCACCGCCCTCAAACAACACGGCTATACACTTGAGGGTGATGCTATTCAAGGATTCGAGGCCGTCAGTGGCCCAGTTACCATGTCAAAGAGCGCTGGCAACGGCATTCCAGTTGGTCCGTTTGTGCGCCAATACGGCTCCGATGTCGCCCGCATTGTCGTACTGTTTGCAGCACCACCCGAAAACAGCATGGAGTGGACCGACGAGGGCGTCGCCGGCGCCCAACGCTTCCTCAATCGCATCATGGCGCTCTTCATGACGGAGCGCGACGCAGTCGCTGCGCACGTACCCGGCAGCGTCACCACTGCCACCATTGCCGATCATGAGCGTGACTTGTGGCGCGCGTTGCACATCGCCATCCGCAAGATTTCACAAGACACCGACGCCTTCCGCTTCAACACCGCGATTGCCGCCATGATGGAGCTCCTCAACGAAGTACAGCGCTACCGGAGCGAGCACGCAGTTGGTGCAGCCTACTACGAGGTCGCACACACCTTTACCCGCTTGCTCAGCCCATTTGCCCCACACCTCGCCGAAGAGTTATATGCGGCGTTCGGTGGCAACGGCAGCGTCTACGACGCCGGTTGGCCCGCATGGGATGAGGCCGCATTACTGGTCAGCGAAATCGAAGTCGTCGTGCAGGTCAACAGCAAAGTCCGCGGCCGCATCATGGTGCCTGCCGCCGCCGATGCCGCCCAAATCGAAGAGTGGGCACGCAACAGCCCACGCATCCGTGAGCTCATCGGCGATGCCACCATCCGCAAAGTCATCATCGTCCCCGGCAAACTGGTCAACTTCGTCGTCTAATCCACCTATGCCTCCTGTGGTGCATGCACCACAGGAGGCATACATCAGAGGCGAGTACCATGCTCACACTGCACCTTCTGCCTGATATCTACGCCATCTGGCAACTCCCTGCCCAGGCTGAGACACCACCAATTCCTGCTGGGCGCTTTCATTGTGTCATCCGCACGCCCGACGAACTCTCTGGCGTCTGCCCTGCTGACCTAGTTCCTGCATATGCCACAGTTGACGACAACTGGCGCTGCTTGCAATTCATCGGACCGTTCGATTTGACGCTGACCGGCATCATGGTGCAGGTGGCACAACCTCTGGCCAAAGCCGGTGTGCCGATTTTTACCCTTGCCACCTACAACACCGACTACATCCTTATCCCAAATGCACGGCTGAACGACGCACTCGCCGCGCTCCACCAAGCTGCAATTACCGTTCATGCGGTCGCGCCGCACAAC
>Ga0194130_10008280_pt1 | contig 11121 bp, 8 predicted proteins | sample TA2KigsurfametaG_FD_160084 | JGI IMG/M metagenome (GOLD analysis project Ga0194130, IMG submission 160084) | Freshwater microbial communities from Lake Tanganyika, Tanzania - TA2015050 Kigoma 12 surface | ecosystem: Environmental > Aquatic > Freshwater > Lake | place: Tanzania: Lake Tanganyika... | reverse complement strand
ACAAGAATAGCAAAACATTCAAAGCTGATGGTAAATCTAAGAACGTTAAAGTTTTTGAGGTTTATCGATACGACCCCGAAGATTCTGAGCAAAAAAATCCTCACATTGATCGTTTTGAAATCGATCTAGACAACTGTGGTCCAATGGTGCTTGATGCTCTGATAAAAATGAAATCAGAACAAGATTCAAGCCTTACATTCCGCCGCTCTTGTAGAGAAGGAATTTGTGGCTCATGCGCCATGAATATTGATGGCTCAAATACTCTTGCATGTACTAAATCTATATCGGAATGCAAGTCAAACACCATCAAAATTTATCCACTTCCTCATATGCCAGTCGTCAAAGATTTAGTTCCCGACTTAACTCACTTTTATGAACAATATAAATCAATCAAACCATGGCTTCAGGCATCAGAACCTATTAACCCTCAAAAGGAAAGGCAACAATCTCCCGAAGAAAGAGAAAAACTTGATGGCTTATACGAATGCATTTTATGCGCTTGCTGTTCAACATCTTGCCCAAGTTATTGGTGGAATAGTGAAAAATATCTTGGACCAGCCGTACTTCTTCAAGCTCAACGCTGGATAGCAGATTCTCGAGATGAAGCGACTGCCGAAAGACTTGACGCTCTTGAAGACCCTTTTAAACTCTATCGTTGTCATACCATCATGAATTGTACACAAACCTGCCCCAAGGGCTTAAATCCTGCAAAAGCAATTGGTAAAATTAAACAGGCCATCGCCGACAGAAAAGCTTAGTTCAGAATAATCAAATTATTTAAATAACCCAGTTTTAAAGAATACTCAAACTAAGCCTTTTTGTAGTCTAAAATTAACAATTATCAATTATGAACAAAAACATCTTCTTCATCGGTTGTGGAAAAATGGGTACAAAAATTCTCAATAATTTGATAAAAAATAATTTATTTTCAAAACAAGATTTTTTAATTTTAAAACCTTCCCAAAACAACAAAATCAGTGATATAAATTATATCTCTAATTTAAGCTATATTCCAAAAAATTATCGAGCTGATGTAATTTTTATATGCATAAAACCCCAAAATTCCTCTAAAATTTTGCAAGAACTTGCGCAATCTAAAATATTTAATCAAGACACAGTCATTATATCAATTTTAGCTGGCAAAAACACTTTTTTTTTCAAAAGTATTTTTGGACAAAATTCTCAAATAGCTCGATGCATGCCCAACATAACCCTTGAAGTCGATCACGGAATTATTCCCATTTTTTTTGATAACGTTAATGAAAATAATAAAATTTTGGTTAAAAATTTTTTTAAAAACTGTGGCTTATCCTTTGAAATAAAAGATGAAAAACTTTTTCATGCCCTCACCGCTCTTTATGGATGTGGACCCGCTTATATTTTTCTTCTTCAAGAGATTTTTGAAAATTTAGCTAAAAAATATTTTGTTCCTCACGAAATTATTCAAGAATTAACCATAAATTTGTTTTTAGGTTCAGCAGTTTTAAGCCAAAAATCATCCAAAAACTTTAAAGATTTAAGAGCCGATGTAACTAGCAAGAAAGGAGTAACCGAGGCTTCATTAAAATCTTTAATTAAAAATAATAAGTTACAGAATGTCTTTTCTAAGGCTCTCGAAAATGGCATTAGAAAATCTCAACGCCTCGAGAAATTATGACCAATAATTCACCACAATTAGACTCACAAAAAATCATAATATATACCGATGGGGCATGCTCTGGAAATCCCGGTGATGGAGGATGGGGGGCAATATTGATGTTTAAAGAGCATCAGAAACAGATTTCCGGCTCTCAAAAAGATACCACCAACAATCAAATGGAAATTACAGCAGTTATTGAATCATTAAAAATTATTAAAAAATCCTCGGAAATTATTATCTATACTGATAGCAAATATGTAATGGAAGGCATTACAAAGTGGATTAATGGTTGGAAAAATAATGGCTGGAAAACTGCCGACAAAAAGCCTGTCAAGAATTGTGAATTATGGCAAAAACTTGACAACGAGGTAAATAAACACAACATCGAATGGCGTTGGGTTAAAGGTCACTCAGGCAACAAATATAATGATATCGCTGATAACCTAGCACGCGAGGCAATTTTTAAGAACTTCTAAATTTGATTTTAAGTTTTTGATATAAATGCGCCAAATTTATCTATAGCAAAAACTAGATTACGATGTTTACCAGCTTATCTGGCACTAAAACGATTTTTTTAATCTCCTTACCATCGATAAATTTTTTAACATTTTCATGATTAATTGCATGATCTTGCATAAAATCTTTATCGATACCTTTAGGCATATCTATTACAGCACGAAGCTTTCCTGATACCTGAACAGCTACAGAAATAGTGTCATTAATCAACAAATCATGCTCAAAATTCGGAAATTCAGCATTGCATACTAACGAATTATTACCCAACTCATGCCATAATTCTTCGGCTAAATGAGGCATAATTGGAGCAATTAAAATTGTTAAATTTTGTAGGGCAAAACGCATTATTTGAGCATCAACATCATTGCTGAAAGCGATTTTTTCTAGCGCATTACTAAACTCTCTAATTTTAGCTATAGCTCGATTAAAATTTAATTTATTCAGTTCATCTTGTACAAAAAATATAGCTCGATGGATTGATTTTATTGTATCGATTTGGGTTTTTGATAAATTAGAAAAATCTTTGGAACCAAAATTTTTAATATCGTTAGTTAGAATTTTTTGATTATTAACAACAAAGCCGGCTACCAATTTCCACAATCGATTAACATAACGCCAAGCTCCATCAATTCCACTCTCCGACCAATCTAAATCACGAGAAGCGGGAGTATCAGAAAGCATAAATAGGCGCGCAGTATCAGCTCCATAGCTTTTAACAATATTGATTGGCTCAACAACATTTTTTTTCGATTTACTCATTTTTTCACTTCGCCCCAGAATTATTTCTTGACGAGTCTCTTCATGAATAAATCTTCCTTTTTCAATCTCAATAACTGAACTCGGATAAACCCAATTTCCAGATTTATCTTTGAATGTATGATGGCATACCATACCTTGAGTTAGAAGGTTCTTAAATGGTTCTTTAAATGATAAATATCCACATTTATTTAGAGCTTTAACAAAAAATCTAGAATAAAGTAAATGTAAAACAGCGTGCTCGACCCCTCCAATATATTGATCGACAGGCATAATTTTATCGACTAAATCTTTCTCAAAAGCTTTATCTTCTGGCGCTGAAATATAACGTAAAAAATACCAAGAACTCTCAAAAAAAGTATCAAAAGTGTCGGTTTCGCGAATAGCTTTATAAACCTTTCCATCAACATCTTTATATGTTGTGTGTTTCCAAGTTGGATGAAATTCAAGTGGATTTCCCAATCCTTTGAATTCTACATCTTTTGGCAACTCAACTGGAAGTTGATCATCTGGAACCAAAACAGTTCTTCCATCCTCAAGATATAATATCGGAATTGGACATCCCCAATATCTTTGGCGAGAAATTCCCCAATCGCGCAAGCGATAATTTATTTTCTTTTCAACTAATTTTTGACTCGCCAAAATTTCAGAGATCTTTTCTTTGGCCAACTTTGAATCGAGACCATTAAGCTCGCCAGAATTTATCAAAACTCCGTCGTCTAAAAATGGTAAATCGCATTTTTGATCGCCAATTGGAGCAATAACTTGTGTAATTTTTAGTTGATATTTTTGAGCAAATTCAAAGTCGCGCTGATCGTGAGCAGGACAGCCGAATATTGCTCCGGTGCCATATTCCATAAGTACAAAATTAGCAATAAAAACTTCTAGTTTTATATTTTTATCAAGGGGATGAATTACTTCAATTCCAGTTCTAATGCCTATTTTTTCTTGCTTTTCGAGAGTTTGTTCATCAACCGCATTTTTGTTACATTCTTCTATAAAATTTTTTATCTCAATTTTATTTATAGCAATCTCCTGAGCCAAAGGATGATGGGGCGAGATAGCCAAAAATGAGGCCCCATAAAGAGTATCGGGTCGAGTTGTATAAATTTTTACATAAGAATTTTCAGGTAATTTAGTTGAATTGTTTTTAGCAATGGCGAAATCGATTAACAATCCAGAGCTCTTTCCAATCCATTTTTCTTGCATCGATAAAACTCTTTCATCCCAACCGTTGAGGTTTTTTAATTCTTGCAATAATTCTTCAGAAAATTCTGAAACTTTTAAAAACCATTGCTTTAACTTTTTTTTCTCAACCAAAGCTCCACTTCGCCAACCCTTTCCATCAATTACTTGTTCATTAGCAAGAACAGTTTTATCAATTGGATCCCAATTAACAAAAGATTCTTTTTGATATGCCAAGCCTGCTTTAAAAAAATCAGCGAATATTTTTTGTTCGTGACGATAATATTTTGGTAAACATGTTATAACTTCTCGCTCCCAATCAACCGATAAGCCTATACACTTAAGCTCGTCGCGCATATTTTCAATATTTGACAAAGTCCAACTCTCAGGATGAATACCTCGTTGCAAGGCCGCGTTTTCAGCTGGCAAACCAAAAGCATCGAAGCCCATGGGGTGCAAAACATTCAAGCCCTGTAATTTTTTGAAACGCGCAACCACATCACCAATTGTATAATTGCGAAGGTGTCCCATATGAATTTTTCCAGATGGATAAGGAAACATTTCTAGGACATAATATTTTGATTTTGATGAATTTTTATCGAATTTAAAAACATTATTTTTGGCCCAAATTTCTTGCCATTTTTTTTCAGCTAATTGGTGATTGTAATTGGTAATTTCTTGTTGCATTTGAATTTAAAGAATTAAATTTTTTGTAGAATTTTGTTAAAAATATTAATGACTTTTTCTGAATTTTTTGAGTTTTCTAAAATGAATGGTTTTTTATTTTCGCAGGCTTGAGAGATTGAATCCATAATTTCAATTTCTCCTAAAAAATCAATTTGTGATTCTTTGGATATTTCTTTGGCTCCGTCGCGACCAAAAATATATTTTTTATCACCATTAACCTCAAGAAAAGCCATGTTTTGTATTAAACCCAAAATCGGAATATTGAGTTTTTTAAAACAATCAATCGATTTGATTAAATCAATAACGGCAATACTTTGAGGTGTTGAAACCAAGACCACGCCCGCAATTGGAAATTTTTCAGCCATACTTAAATAGACATCGCCAGTTCCGGGAGGCATATCAACAACCATAACTTCAACTTTTTTGTTATCAAATTGCCAATTTACGCTTCTAATTAATTGATATAAAATTTTAGTTACCATTGGTCCACGCCAAACTCCCGCTTGATTTGAATCAGTTAGATTGGCAATCGACATAATTTTTAAATTATTTTTAGTTAATGGCTGAAATTGATTATCGATAATTTCGGGCTTATCTTTAATGTCCAAAAGATGAGCAATTGAAGGCCCATAAATATCAGCATCAACCAGAGCAACTGATGAAATTTTTTGCGCTAAAAAAAGTGCTAAATTACAAGCTAAAGTTGATTTTCCAACTCCACCTTTGGCAGACGCAACTAGAATTATTTTTTTAACACCGATGACCTCGGAAGGCTTATTTATAAAATCGGCAAGGGTTTTAGAATCGTTGATTGGCATTGAAAATTTTAATTGAATTTGATATTGTAGAAAATTAATATCGTGTAAGCAAATATCTCCCAAAATTTTAATAAATTCAAACATTATTTCGATGTTCAAGCTAATTCTTAATAACTTCAAAAACTTTTCCAACTCATCTGGCCCATGGGGCGGAGGCCCTTGGGGTGGCAATAACGGCAATCAAGGCAATGGCAATGGTGGAAATTCAAGTAGCGGTAGCAATAATTCATCAAATTCCAACAAAAATAATTCAAAAAATACCAATAATTTTTTTAAAAAAAATAACAACTCCTCCAATAACAATAATGATTCAGATGATTTTATTACCAAAATTATCAAACAAGTTTTTAAGTTTTTTAATGATCTATTTGGTCAATCCCAAAATCTACCTAAAACACCAAAATCGGGGATCGGGATCGTAATTCTAGTCTTAATTTTAACCTATTTGAGCTTCGGTTTTTATAAAGTTGACCCCGATGAAAATGCCGTGACTTTATATTTTGGAAAATTTTATCGCATTTCAGAACCCGGCCTAAATTATCACATTCCATACCCATTTGGACAAGTAATCAAAAAAAGCGTTACAACAGTTAATACCGAGGAATTTGGATTTTCATCAACCAAAAAATCATCCAACAATATTGGTCAACGAAATTTTAACGCTGAAAGTTTGATGCTCACGGGCGATGAAAATATCGTCGATATTCAATTTCAGGTTCAATGGCAAGTAGCTAATATCAAAGATTTTGTTTTTAATATTGCCGAACCAAATCAATCAATTCGTAAATCTTCCGAAAGTGCGATGCGCGAAATTATTGCCCGTACGCCTATCGCTCAAGCTCTATCTGATGGAAAAATGCAAATCGAACAAGACGCTAAAAACCTTTTGCAAGAAATTTTAGATTCCTACAGCGCCGGAGTTAGGATAGTTTTAGTTCAACTTCGCCGAGTTGACCCACCTGAACAAGTGATAGATGCATTTCGAGATGTTCAAACCGCTAAAGCTGACAAAGAAAAAGAAATTAACCAAGCGCAAGCTTTTGCTAATGACATAATTCCAAGATCCAGAGGAACTGCCTCTCAACTTAAAGAAGAAGCTGAAGCATATTCAAAACAAGTGGTCGCAAACGCCCAAGGTGAGGCATCTAGATTTTTGGCAGTATATAACGAATACATTAAGGCAAAAGAAGTAACAAAGCGCCGAATTTATCTAGAAACTATGGAAAAAATATACGGCGAGGCTGACAAAATATACATTGACAAAAGCGCTAGTTCCGGAGCCATAACTCCATACTTTCCTCTAAACGACATCAACAAAACCAACAAACCACTTAATTCAAATTAAATATGAAAAAATCAATCAAAAAGTTGTTAATTGTTTCCACTCTTGCAATTATAACTTTTCAAAGCTCATTTTTTACTGTTGATCAAAGACAACAAGTTTTAATTCTCCAATTTGGTGAACCAATCAGAGTTATCAATACACCGGGAATTAAATTCAAAATGCCATTCATACAAAATGCAATTTACTTTGAAAAACGCATAATCGATTTATCGCTTCCTGAACAAGAAGTTATAGCTTCCGACCAAAAACGCCTAATTATAAATGCCTTCACCAAATTCCAAATCGTTGATCCGTTAAAATTTTACACTACCGTTGGTGGTTCTAACGGCTTATCTAACAAGCTTTCTGGAATCCTCGATTCAAGCCTACGTCAAGTCATCGGCGAAGTAACTCTCAATGAACTTCTTACCGAAAATCGTGGCACTATAATGCGTAAAATTAAAGATGCAGTTGGCTTATCCTCTGAGATTTTTGGCATCAAAATTATCGATGTTAGAATAATGCGTGCCGATCTCCCAAAAGAAAACTCTGATGCAATTTATGCTAGAATGCAAACCGAGCGCGAAAAAGAAGCGCGCGAAATCCGCGCCAAAGGTGCCGAAGAAGCTGATAAAATAAGAGCCGAAGCCAATAAGCAAAAAACAATTATTTTAGCCGAAGCTAAAAAAACTTCTGATATTACTCGTGGTAATGGTGAAAAAGAAGCCAACAAAATATACGCCTCTTCATTCGGCAAAGATCCTGATTTCGCTGATTTTTATCGATCAATGATTGCCTACAAAATCGCACTCAGTAACGACAAAACCAAAATGATCATTTCTCCAGATAGCAACTTCTTCAAGTATTTTAGCAACTCCAAAAAATAATTTCCATGACCCACAAATTTTCTAAAATTTTTTTATTTATTTTGTGCGCAATTTGTTTAAGTCATAATTCATTTTCTCAACCCAACATTGTTCCATCGAAATCTCAATTAATTCCGAGTTTTGCCGACACAATCGAAGATTTATTACCAACGGTGGTAAATATTTCAACATCTCTAGAATATAACATTAACGACGAGGATAGCACTAATAATTCTCGATCATTTCTTGATGAGCGAACTAATCGTGAACCAGATTCACGCCGAAAAATAACTTCAATTGGATCTGGTTTTATAATTTCTCCAGATGGATATATAGTTACAAATGGACATGTAATTGAAGATTCGATTGATATAAATATTAATTTACATGATGGGTCAAAATATAAAGCTAAGCTGGTTGGAGTTGATAAAAAAACTGATTTGGCGTTGCTAAAAATTAATTCACCAAAAGAACTAAAATTTGCAAAATTTGGTGATTCAAATAAATCAAGAATTGGCGATTGGGCAATAGTAATAGGCAATCCATATGGCCTAGGAGGCTCGGTTTCGATTGGCATTATTTCAGCTCGAGGTCGTGACATTAATACAGGTCAACTTGATGAATACCTCCAAACTGATGCAGCAATCAATAAGGGTAATTCGGGAGGGCCATTATTTAACTCCAAAGGTGAAGTCGTTGGAATCAATTCAGCAATTTTTTCTCCTTCGGGAGGAAGTGTTGGCATTGGATTTGCAACTCCATCCAATAATGCCCTTCAGGTTATTAATCAAATACGCGAGGTTGGCGAAGTTTATCGAGGTTGGATTGGCGTCTCTGTTCAAGATTTGACTGATGAACTTGCTGACTCGTTAAAACTAGACAAAATACACGGAGCTTTTGTAAGCGATGTTGTTGTCAATGGGCCAGCCAATAAGGCCGGAATTTTACCAACCGATGTCATAACTCGTTTTGATGATCAAGAAATTGACGATATGAAATCTCTACCCAAAATTGTAAATCGCACACCCATCAATAAGATTGTTAAGGTACAAGTTTGGCGCCATGGCAAAACCAAGACATTAAATTTAATAGTTGAAAAATCTCGCGATGACGAAAATAAAATTGATTCCAAAAAGTTTGAATCCAAAATTCTCGATAAAAAACCTCAACCAAGATTATTAAATATTCTTGGTATTAGCTTAGCTGAATACAAAAATAATGGAGTGGAAGGTTTAATTGTAAATGAAGTAATGACTAAGTCTGAAGCGCTTGAAAAAGGTATTATAGTGGGAGATATAATTTTATCCGTTAACCAAAATAACATTAATTCACTTGAAAATTTTAAAGAAATTATTCGCGACCAAGCTCAGAAAAATAAAAAAGTATTTCTATTCTTAAAACGCAATAACAATAACTTCGCAGTTGTTTTGAACATTAAATAATTTACTCAAAATTAATGTTTTTACAAACTCAATGTCCAGCCAAGCTCAACTTATTCCTTAAAATTAATAACCTCAGAGAAGATGGTTTTCACGAACTTCAATCGATTTTTATAAAAATAAATTTATATGACGAATTAAAAGTTGAAAAACATCATCAATTTGAACTCGTGATTAATGGAGAATTTTCAAAAAATCTAAATGACAACAATATTATCCATAAAATTTTTACCTATTTTAGTCAAAAATTTAACCTTCAATCAGCAGTAAAAGTCTCTTTAACAAAAAATATTCCGGTTGGCTCTGGACTTGGGGGCGGATCATCGGATGGGGCATATTTTATAAAAATTTTAAATAAAATTTTTAACTTAAATTTATCAAAAACTACTATGCAAAAAATCTCGGCCATTTTTGGGTCGGATTTGCCGTTTTTTTTTGAAGAAAAAATATGCTTAGTCGAAGGACGCGGTGAAATAATTAATCCAATTGAGAATTTTAAAAATCACCAATCAAATTTCATCATTGATAATTTAAATAAATATAAAAACTTATTAATTTTTCCTCGAATTCAACTCTCAACCAATGAAGTTTTTACAGTTTTTAAAAATCAAATTAATCAATCCAATCAACAATATTTGCCAAAAAAAAATAGTAATTATTTTTTAAAAAATAGCTTTATTGATTTAATTATAAATAATCATAACGACCTAGAAAAAAGTGCTTTTTACATCAATCAAGAATTACAAATTTTAAAACAAAATCTTGAAAAATTCTCACCCCTTTGCACAAAAATGACTGGAAGCGGAAGTGCATTTTTTGCAATATTTTCTGATGTTCAAAATTATAAGAAATGCCTTGATTTTTTTTATGAAAACCACCCAAATTTTTTTCTCAAAAAAGATATTAAATTTGTTTTATAGTTTTTAAAAAATTCTTGTTGTTAAAAACCTGTAACTAAAGCTAAATCTTTTAATATTTTTACAAATTTTTATAAAACCTTTTTAAAATTGTTTTATTTAAATAATTCAAGTGCGCCGTAGCTAATAATTCCGGTTGCTCCCGCCCTTTTAATGCAAAACAAACTCTCGAGGTAAAGGTCTTTAAAATCTATCTGAGTATGTTTTGATAAAAGTTTGAGCATGGCATATTCACCACTCACTTGATAAGCAAAAATCGGCACAACAAAATTTTGTGAAGCTTCAGAAACAATATCTAAATATGTCATTGCCGGCTTAACAATAATGCTATCGGCTCCTTCAGATATATCTAAAGCTATCTCACGCAATGCTTCATTTTTATTGCGATAATCCATTTGATAATTCTTTTTATCGCTAAATTTTTTGCTATGAGGATTTTGGCTATTTAAATTTTTATCCGAACCAACAGCTTGTCGAAATGGACCATAAAAGTTTGAGGCATATTTTGCTGAATAAGCCATTATAGAAACTTTATCAAATCCTTCTTTATCGAGGCATTGACGAATTAGTTTAACTCTTCCATCCATCATATCTGATGGCGCAATAATATCGCATCCCGCTTGCGCCTGAATTAAAGATTGTTCACACAGAATTCCGATAGTTTCATCGTTTTTAACCAAATAATTTTCATCGATAATACCATCATGACCATGCGAAGTATATGGATCAAGCGCAACATCAGCCATAATTAAAATCTCGGGAACAGCGTTTTTAATTTCTTGAATAGCCCTACACATCAAGTTATCAGAATTAATCGCTTCTTTAGCTTGCGTATTTTTACGATTTTGTTCAACAACACAAAACAGTGAAATAGCCTTGATTCCAAGGCTCCATGCTTCTTTGATTTTAATAATAGCCCTATCAATTGTAAAACGATAAACATCGGGCAATGAATCAATTGTTTCGATTGAATT
>Ga0194130_10008274_pt1 | contig 11126 bp, 9 predicted proteins | sample TA2KigsurfametaG_FD_160084 | JGI IMG/M metagenome (GOLD analysis project Ga0194130, IMG submission 160084) | Freshwater microbial communities from Lake Tanganyika, Tanzania - TA2015050 Kigoma 12 surface | ecosystem: Environmental > Aquatic > Freshwater > Lake | place: Tanzania: Lake Tanganyika... | reverse complement strand
GTCGGCGAGATGATCACCATCACCCACGATCCAATCAAACGAGCCGTCATGCCGCGCTATGTACCCATCAAGACTCATCGCCACCGTCATCGTGATATGGGGTTTGTCCATATACTCACTCCTCGTAGGATATGCGCATTATAAAAGCAATCCCCCGACAGGTGTGCACCTGTCGGGGGGTATTGGCGGGGAGGGAGAGATTCGAACTCTCGAGGGAATTGCTTCCCTAGCGGTTTAGCAAACCGCCGCACTAGGCCGACTATGCGACCTCCCCGTGCATCATGATGGTGAGAGTGGAGGAGAGAGAGGGATTCGAACCCTCGGAACGTTAGTTCTCTCGTTTTCAAGACGAGCGCGATCGACCACTCCGCCATCTCTCCGGTTGTTGTGGTGGTGATGTGTTGGCAGGCGGGACAGGAATCGAACCTGCAACCTGCGGATTTGGAGGCCGCTGCTCTGCCTAATTGAGCTACCCGCCTTCACATCGAGAGTAAGTATACAAGATTCATGGGCGCTTTGCAAATAGCGTGCCATCCTATTCATTCATTTGCCATCTCACCGCTATCCCCCTCGTAACAACGTCATCACCGGCTAGCACACACCTCCGCACCAGCACATACTGCGCTATCGCATCCAGTGTGCAATCGTTTGCACAGAGTGATAAGCCCGATTATGATAGAGCTAACGCAACCAATCAGAGGAGTGCTACCGTCATGTCACCATTCCACATTGCCAATGCACCGTGTTCGTGGGGGACACTCGAATTCGAAGGTCTCAGCGGCGAGCGTATTGAATACACCCAGATGCTTGACGAACTCGTTGCCACCGGCTACACCGGCACCGAACTCGGTGATTGGGGATTCATGCCGACGACGCCACGGCACCTCGCAGACGAACTTCACCGTCGTCAGCTTACCCTGATTGGTGCCTACGTGCCCGTCCCACTTGCGGGTACCGACGCCATGACGGCTCCTGCCATCGTGAATGCACAACGCACCGCCGAGTTATTAGCGCATACCGCTCAGCTGCTCGGTCAAACATATCAGCCTCTGCTCATCTTGGCCGACGAAAACGGCAGTGACGCCTATCGTACCGCACATGCCGGCCGCATCACCACACCCACCAGCGATGCTGTGATGCACCGTGCAGCCAGCGTAGCCAACCGGGCAGCCCACGCCGTACACGCACAGAGCGGACTCCGCACCGCCTTCCATCATCACTGTGCCGGTCTCGTCGAGACCGGTGACGAAATTCGCCGATTCATGCACCACACCGACCCAGCACTTCTCGGTCTAGTCTTTGACACGGGGCATTATTTGTTTGGTTCTGGCGACAACTCGACCAATCTAGTTGATGCCGTAAGCGAACTCGCACCACGTCTGCGCCTCGTCCATTTCAAAGACTGTAGTGGGCAGGTAGCCGACCAAACGCGCCACAACGCACTCGATTATTTTGCGGCGCTCAAGGCGGGGATTTTTTGTGAGCTTGGCCAAGGTGCAGTGCCGTTTGCTGATGTCGTGGCAGCACTGAACGCAGTAGGCTACGACGGCTGGATTGTAGTCGAACAAGACGTCTTACCTGGCATGGGTGCCCCGCGTGAAAGCGCTGCGCGCAATCGTGCCTACTTGCGCACATTAGGAGTGTAATAGCATGGAACTGACGATTTGTAGCGCCAATCTGCGCAACGCCAATGCCGATGACGGCAACGACTCCTGGCCATACCGCAACCAGATGCTTGCCACGGTACTCGACGATCTCAACGCCGATATCATCGGTGTCCAGGAGGCGATGCAAATCCAAGTAGATTGGCTGACGCAGTCGTTCCCCACACACACGATTACCCCAGGGCTCCCGTACGGCAATCATGCGCCACACGAATACGCCGCCATTGCCTGGCGGAGCGCTCTGTTTACCGTGCACCAACACGGTGGATTCCATCTCAGCGAGACACCCGACCGGCCATCGCGCTCGTGGGACACGTCGTGGATGCGCGTGGCCACATGGATGCACGTGACCCACATCCCCAGTCAGATGCAACTCTGCGTGTGCAACACACATCTCGATCACCGCGGCGAGGAGTCACGGCGCCAGGCCATCCACGTGATTGCCCGTCAACTCCAGCAGTTCGCCCATCTGCCCACGTTCATCACGGGAGACTTTAATGTTGCCCCAGACAGCGACGTGCATGCAGCATTATGTGGCTACGGATTTGAGGATAGTTGGACAGCGGCCGGCAATGCCGATGGTCTTGGTGTTATGTCATTTCACGGCTTCAAGGGCGTCGAGTGGCCGGCACTTTCGGGGGAGCGTGACGATAACCGGATTGACTGGATCGTCTTGCGCGATCCCACTCAGCGCATTCGTGTGCAGCAGTCGACTATCGTGACGCGTCGCGGCGCTGACGGGCGCTTCCCGAGCGATCATTACCCTGTGGTTGCCACTTATCACATCAGCTAATCAGCAACAAAAAAGACTCCGGCACACAGTTGTGCGGCGGAGTCTTTTGTTATGTCACCTAGCAACGTTGGGCCACATCGAGCATATCGGCAACCCGGGTGAGCTTAACACGTGGGCGTTCTTGTGGCGCGCCCGTAGCAATCTCGTGGGCATCGATCGCCTGCCAGCCGGCGTAGTCGACAACCTGTGCCGTACGCCCTGCAATCAATGCCGCCACCGCCTCACCATCGCGTTGCACGGCGGCGAGGGCACTCAAGCCATCCCAATCGGCTTTCATGCTATTGACTGTGGCAACCGAGTCTGGCTTATTGGTGCCGATGATGCCCGACGGGCCGCGTTTGGCCCAACCGACCACATAGGTGCGCGGCAAGATGGACCCACCAGGGCCGTCAGTCATACGCCCATCCACATTCGGGAAGAGGCCACGGCGCTCGTCGAACGGCACGCCCGCCAAGGCCATACTGCGATACCCCACTGAACGCAACACCATGCCACAGGCAATCGTCTGGCGATCGCCAGTCCCCTCAGCGCGCACACTGCCGTTACCGTCGTCAACCAAACGATTGCGCTCGACAACGACACCAGTAACGTGGCCGTTTTCGCCCAAAATCTGCACGGGCGACCACAGAAAGCGCATGTGAATCGAGCGATCGAGGCCCTCAGTCTCACGCGCAAGGTACTGGCGCATGACGTCCATGTTGCGTGTGGCGACTTTGTCGTTGGCGAGTTGGGCCTCACTGGCCGCATCGAGTGCGAAGTCTTCGGCATCGAGATAGACGTCAACGCCGTGCAATTCACCGAATTCCTTGAGCTCGGGGGTGGTAAATGCCGCTTGGACCGGGCCACGGCGACCGAGCATGACGACCTGTGTGACCTGTGATTGACGCAAGGCGTCAATTGCGTGATCGGCCATATCGGTGGTTGCAAGTGCGGCGACTGGTGCCATCAGAATACGCGTCACGTCCATTGCCACATTACCGTTGCCAATGACCACCACGCGCTCATGGTTCAGATTAAACTGTGCATCGCGATAATCGGGATGGCCGTTGTACCAACCCACAAACGACGTAGCCGGAGCACTGCCAACGAGTTCTTCGCCGGGGATGCCCATTTTGCGGTCAGATTGGGCGCCCACGGCATAGATGATTTGGTCATAGTGGGCGAGAAGCTCGTCGTGGGTGATATCGCTACCTACCGTCACGTTGCCAAAGAAGCGCACGCGCGGGTCGGCCATCAATTTGTCGTAGATACGGGTCACACCCTTGATAGACTGATGATCGGGTGCCACACCCGAACGCACCAAGCCGAACGGATTGGGGAGACGTTCAATAATATCAACCCGTACATGGGCATCACCCTTGAGCAATGCCTCAATCGCATAAAATCCGGCTGGACCAGCACCAACCACAGCGACCCACAACGGACGATGTTCACTTGCAATCGTCATAGATAATGCCTCCACTCCTCACAACAACGATATTACATCCTTAGACGGATGGCCAAGGATAATTTCGTTCAGAGGTTGGTTCCGGATACGTTCCCTTTGATAGTAGCCGGTCAATGCGTCGTTGCAAGGCCTTTGTTTCCTCTGGACTCAGCAGGGTATCAAGCAATTTGAGCGCACCATCACGACCATGCAGACGCACGCGCAGATGCTCCAAATCAATCACAATATCGGCAGGCAGGCGTTCACCGGCCAAGTCCCACAACACGGTACGCAGTTTGGGTTCATCATGAAACGCGATGCCGTGGTCAATGGCCCATAGACGTCCATCTTGCCCCTTCAAGCAGTGTCCACTTTTGCGGTCTGCGTTGTTGATAATAACATCGAATGCAGCGAGACGTGGCAGATACGACTCATATCCGCCTTCTTTTTGCATCGTAAAAAGATGCGCCTCTTCGTCGTTGTCAATGTAGAGTTGCACAGACCCAAGCCCATACGGGCCATCGCGCAGAACGGTCGGTGGTACTAAGTTCCATTCGAGGTCATGGCTCACCACAAACGCTGCCGTCTCGCGTTTACACAATGTCCCACGCGGAAAGTCCCACAAGGGGCGCTCGCCACGTTGTGGTTTATAAATGACCAGGGCTTGCTGTTCTTCATGGGCGGCAATACACAGGATGGTCGCATTGCTACTCCACGGCATTGACGTTTGTGGCGTCAACTCAGCATAAGTCAACAGGCCAAGCATTTGATTGATTGTCAGTGCAGGTCGTTCGTCGCTCATCAACAGCCTTTGATCGTACTGTCTCTGTCCACGTGCTAGTTCATTTGTGGGCAGAAGTGTCCTTCAGGGTCCATGGGTCGGCCACAGTTCCCGCAGACGCGCCGTCCGCCCGCCACAATTTTGAGGATGTGTTGGCTCAGGGCACGCATATGCGCTCGTGGGATGCAGATTCGGGCATTTGGTGCTTGGTCTTCATCGTCGTCATCCATGCCCTGCAAAATCATCACACAGTAGTCGCGCTCGGCATCATACCCAAGCCCCATCTGCACCACGCGAAACGCTGGTTCAATCGGTTCGACCAAAGACATATCGCGAATCAACACTTCATCTTCGTTGCTCGAGAGGAGTGGGTTATTCGCAAGAATCTCCTCGCCCAAGCGATCAAGCGCTTGAGCCAATGCTCGGGCCTGCTCCTTTTCGGCCAGAATGGTCAGAATGGTCCGCCCCTCACGCGCTTGTAAGTAGAAGGTGCGTTGCCCCGGTTTGCCCACGGTACCCACCGTAAAGTGTGATGCCGGATCAAAATCGTACGTATATTTCATACCTGCGCTGCCTCTTGTACCGGTGGTTCAGGTGGTTTGGGTTTGAGATGTGCCAACGAACCGAGATCGTTGTACGCGGTTAAGCGTGGCCCCATTTTGGTAAAGCGAAAAGCGGTCACCGAACATGTGCCAATCTCGAGGCGTTGGAACAGGTCCATATGCATCCCCATGTAGTAGGCACAGGCCAGCTTGATGAGATCCGCATGCGAGACCACCGCAATCACATCGTGTTCACCGTGTTGTGCACACAGTCCATCAAGTGCACGGACCATGCGCATCTGTGCCTCGCCCAAGGATTCACCGCCAGGGAAGCGCATGCCGCTGGGGTAGTGCTGCACCACAGGCCACAAGTCGTGCTTGTACAACTCTTTGAGCTCAGCACCCTGCCACTCACCGTAATCAACCTCGCGCACGTCGGGGACCTGCACGATTGATAACTCGCGTCCGGCAATAATTGCCTCTGCCGTCTCCATCGTACGATCGAGCGGACTCGCATAGACTGCCGCCAACGGGATATCGGCTAGGCGCTGTGCCACTGCCTGTGCTTGTTGACGACCTTCTTCGTTGAGATGTATTCCGGGAATGCGACCGGCTAACCGTCCATGGACCCAATCGTTGGCACCATGACGGATCAACAACAAAGTCGTCATGCATCTACTCCTCTCACCTGTTGCTTTGATTATCATACCAAAACCGCTCACCGACGGGGACAAATCATACCGGTGATACGAGGAGTCGCTCGTTACTCACGGGCACTCGGTTTTAAGGCGTTTAACGGTTGTTGTTTTGTCGAGAGACGTGCCAGCAACCCCATCACCACAAAATTCATCAACACGGCCGAGCCGCCGTATGACACAAACGGCATGGTGATGCCTGTCAGCGGGATTAGCCGCAAATTCCCACCGATGATGATGAATGCTTGAATAACCAAAATAGTCGTGAATCCTACGACGAGTAACTGCTCGAACGTCGAATAGGTGCCCGTCAAACGCATGGCAATACTATACCCGCGCACCGCAAACAAAAGATACGCCAGCAAAACGCTCACCGCACCAAACATGCCCAACTCTTCGCCGATACTCGTGAAGATGTAGTCAGTATGCGATGCAGGCACAATCGCCGGCATACCGCGACCAATACCGCTCCCCCAAATACCACCCGATGCAAGTGCGTACATCGCCTGCACCGACTGATACCCACGTTCTTGCATCCACGGATCCAACCAAAGCGATACACGGAGCTGAACAATCGGCAAGAAGTGATGGAGCGTGTATGCACCAACCAAAAAGGCCACTAATCCGCCACCGGCATACAAACCGCGACCCGTCGCCACGTAGATCATCGCCAAGAAGACGCTAAACAACATCAAGGCGGCACCTAAGTCGCGCTGAATCACAATCAGCACCATGGCGATGCCCCACATCAACAACAACGGGAGCATGGCTGCCAACGACGGGAGTTTGATGCCAGACCACTCCATGCCACTCACGAGTTGGCCGCGCCGTTCATCAAGGTACGACGCCAAAAAGATGACTAACACTATTTTGAGGAGCTCTGATGGTTGAAATGTAATCGGACCCACGGTCAACCACGCACGCACGCCGCTTTGATTGGGATCAACACCAAAAAAGAGCGTTGCCACAATCAACAACATGCCAATCGACAACCATGCATACCGAAAATGCGCCATGTGGTCAATCAGCGACATGCGCGTTCGCTTCAACAGAATATCATCCCATGGGACCAGCACAATCAGCCCAAATACGATTAATCCGAGGGTAATCCACATTGCTTGACGTGAATCCACATCGGGATAGGTATCAGGGTACAAGACGGCCAAGCTCGGTGCAAGCCGTGCGGTAAATAGCAGTCCCATGCCACTAAAAAACGCCGTCAGCGGGAGCAATAGTTGATCGGTATTGGGCTGAAAGCGATGCAGGAGTACCGACATCACAATGAAACAGAGCAGTGGAAGTGATGATGGCCACAGCGTCTGTAGCACACCACGCGCAGTCGGCACCAATTCGGCACTATTCGTACTCAAGACCAACTGAATATAGCCGACGGCGAAGAGCATGAAGACAAGAATCAGAAGGAGGACTTCATCGAGTCGAATAAACCTGCGAATATAGCGAATCATGCATTCCTCACTCTCTCGCCACGTGAGAGTTCTCTTTTGTCAGTGTAGCATGCAAAAACCCACCCATGGGCAACGCACCACAGGTGGGTTTTCACCCATTACGATGACTAACTAGACGTTGAACAAGAAGTGACAGATATCGCCATCTTTGACGATGTACTGCTTCCCTTCAAGGCGCACAGTACCGGCTTTTTTGGCCTCGACGAGGCCTCCGGCCTTGACGAGATCAGCAAACGCCACCACTTCGGCGCGAATGAAGCCACGTTGAATGTCGGAGTGAATGGCACCAGCAGCCTCGACGGCTGGCGTGTTCCGCCGAATCGTCCAAGCGCGGACTTCATCTTCACCGGCAGTCAAGAAGCTCATCAACCCGAGCAACTCGTACGACACTTGAATGACGCGGTTACGAGCCGGCTCGGTGATGCCAAGATCCTCCATGAACATGGTGGCATCTTCGTCGTTCATCTGGGCCAACTCGGCTTCAATCTTGCCGGCAATGACTGCTACTCCACTCATACGATGATTGTATTCAATCGTAATTTGTTGATTAACGGCATCATCGCCCACATTGATGACTTGCAGAATCGGCTTCGCTGTCAAGAACTGATAGCCACGCAACAGACGTGACTCTTCTTCGTTCAGGTCGATGTCGCACACATGTTGACCAGCCTCAAGGGCGGCCTGTAGGCGCACCAATGCATCACGCTCTATGGTGCGGAGCTCACGCTCGCGACCTGCCATCTTGCCGATTTCACCGTTGAGGCGCACCAGGCGCTTCTCAATGATGGCCAAATCAGAGAAGATGAGCTCGAGGTCGACGGACTCAATATCGCGACGAAAGTCAACGCTCCCATCTGGATGCGGCACCGTGTTATCTTCGAAAGCACGTACCACGTGGAGGAGCGCATCAGCACCACTGATGTAGTTGAGCACTGCCGGCGGTAATCCACTGCGGTTGCCACCACCACTCATCCCAGCCACATCGACGTACTGCACGTCAGTGGCGGTGATTTTGCGTGGCTTGAAGATGCGCGCTAGCTCGTCAAGACGCGTATCAGGCACCTTGACAGTCGCAATATTTGGTTCGAGTTGCCCCGAACTATACGCCGCAGTTTCAGCCGTACCGCGTGTTAACGCATTAAATACGGTCGTCTTACCGCTATTGGCCAGACCAATAATCGCAATTTTCATGCACGCTTACTCGTAAATCCAGCGATCGACGCTGCGCTCCATCGTGACCAACTCGTTGCTGGCGAAGAAGATTGACGTCTCGCGCTCACCGCTCTCCGGGGAGTCTGAGGCATGAATCAAATTACGACCAATCTCGAGGCCAAAGTCACCACGAATTGTGCCAGGGGCTGCCTTGACTGGGTTGGTGGCGCCAACCATGGTGCGGACCGTCTCGATGACGTTCTTGCCGCTCACCACAATCACAACCACTGGCCCCGAGGTAATGTACTCAATCAGACCGGCAAAGAAGGGCTTGCCCTCGTGCTCAGCATAGTGCTTGCGCGCCAACTCTTGGGTGACGTGCATCATTTTGAGGCCAGCAAAACGCAACCCACGCTGCTCAAGACGACCCAAGATGGTGCTGACCAATCCACGCTGTACGGCATCTGGCTTAAGAATAATTAATGAACGCTCCACGAACAAACTCCTTTAGCATATGTGCTATTGCTATACCACTACGTATAATACCATTCATTCAGCGTTGTGTGATGAGCAAGTCGTTACGACACACTACCGGCAGGGAGCAACATGCTCCCTGCCGGTATCACGCAACATACACACATCTAGATGATGGGCGGGGCTCCACTGCTTTTGGTCATACGGAAGGCGGCAACTGCCTCTGCCATTTTGCCCTGACGTGAATACGCCGTTCCAAGGATACGATGGCATTCACGACGCAAATACGACTCTTCGAGGGTGTGCAACAAATCGCGCAAATCGACAATCACGTCGTCGAGCAACGCACTATTGTGTACCAACGCCCGATACTGTGACATGGCCGTGTCAAACATACTACACTGCACGGCGACGCGCGCCACAGACAAGCGCAATACCACATTTTCTGGATCGGACTTGAGCGCGCGCAAATAACTATCAATGGCTTCGTTGCCCGATGGTGACACCTCTTGATAGTTGCGTGGCGGCGTATTCGCATCATTTGGTCGCACGGGATCACTCACTGCAATTGATTTGGCCGGAATCTGCGGTGCGTTACGCGCAATCGCCGATGGGGCCAGTGGTCCCGTGTTGATGACAGCTTGGTTAATCTGGGCACTCGATATTTCACCAGTTGTCAGACCAATTTCGCGCAACATATCGGTCACATCCACCGCTGCATCGTTGAGCTGTTCGCCGAAATCGTGTAATCGCATGCCACGACTCACTGCAATCCCATCAAAGGCATGCGCCACTGCTTTGGCACGCATCACTTCCTCGGGATGTTCGAGCAACGACAACAACGTATCATCGTGGGTAGCTGCCGCAGCAGGTGCAGATGCAGATGCCGGTGTTGATGTCCCCGCCTGCGCAGCCAACAAGCTGTGCAACGCATCGTCATCTTGGCTACGCTCTGCACGCGGGAGGGCCCCCGACAAACCACGCATCCCCTCCGTCAAACCACTATGCGGTTGTGACAGTAGACTCACCAACAAATCATCACTCCGAGCCGCCCCATCTGCATCCGCCGATTGACCTGCCTTGGGTTGCGATGACGCAGGTATAGGTGCGGGCGCAGGTACAGCGGCAACAGGTGGCGTCGCCGGCTTAGGAATAAACAAGTCACGGGGCGGCAATACCCGTGGACGTTCGATTAACCCAGCGCCAAGAGTACGCGCAATCACTTCGCGCAAATCCTCGGTAGGCGCTGGTTGATGCGCAATCTCGAGTCTCGCTAGCATGCCATACAAATCATCGCTCGAGTTAATCGTGCGAATTTGATCGGTGTGAATACGTAACTTGCCGTTATGGAAGCGCTCAATCAGCAGTCCGTGTGCAGATGCCTGCTCCGGTTGCAGTTGTTGCTTGTGTAACACACTCATCAAGAATCGATCATCATCGGTCATTTCATCAGGGATCGTGAATGGCACGTTGTCGTATACCGCATCGGGCGTCTTCATCGAGACTGGTTCGGTAATCACCTCATCTACCTCAGGCACAACCGGCGTCGTTGAACGCTGCTCCTGATGCGCTGCCGGGGTGGCATTCATGGCATTCACCAATGTGGACGCCGTGACGACCGGCGAGAGCTCCGTGATTTGTACTGACATGGCATCTGCCTGCACACTCAAGGTACGCGTGTCATCAGTCTGCATCGACGCATGACGCTCCAACGTACGCTGAACCAACATCCCCGTACTCTCGTGACTGACTTCGTGTGCCTCCAAACAGGCACAATCCGCCTCATGATCGTGTGCTGGCTCGTAGCCCATTTGCCCCATCTGCTCCAACACCGATTGCACATCACTATCACGGATGGTGGGCACCACCTCCGTACTGATGTACTTCACTTGTGCCTGATTGAATGATTTGACAAATGCATCTTGCTGCCACGATTGTGCATCCCACTCTGGCAACTTCCAATCAGCAATCGGTGGTAACACTTCGTCGCCAAACAACTCTTTTGCAGTCTCAAGCATCGGATCATATAGCTGCGCCTGTTGCCAGTAATGCGCACTCAACTGTGCATCGCGTTGTGCTTGATACCGACCAATAATAAAGTTGGCTTTTAATAACTGTGGAGCCTGCTCTACA
>Ga0194130_10008273_pt1 | contig 11126 bp, 8 predicted proteins | sample TA2KigsurfametaG_FD_160084 | JGI IMG/M metagenome (GOLD analysis project Ga0194130, IMG submission 160084) | Freshwater microbial communities from Lake Tanganyika, Tanzania - TA2015050 Kigoma 12 surface | ecosystem: Environmental > Aquatic > Freshwater > Lake | place: Tanzania: Lake Tanganyika... | reverse complement strand
GTTTGTTTGTATTTTTTCTTTATTGGATAGTTTTTATACAAACTTGAATTATCTTTTTTTGTATAGTCAACAGTAAAAAGAGAAATGTCGCCGTATGCCATTGTTATCTCTCTCTATATTTGCGTTCGCGGTCGTCAAGTCTTGCGACAACCATATTTGCAATTGCTTCTGGTGAAGCATTTGCGCCGTTTATATTAATTGTGTAGTTTCCCATTACGCCAGCAGAAGAGTTTTTCGCAGATACAACGGCTGTATTATTTGCCGGAACTGGTGTGTCCCCAACGCCAGGCACTGGTCCTGGTACAACATGGAGGTGTCTTTCTGCCATGTTCCCGTGGAATTCCGCAAAGCCACCATTTGCATGAATCATTGTTGCGTACTTGCCAAGATTTTGACCAACAAGGTCGTATGCCCTTCCGGTTACGTGGTCTGAGTTGGAAGAACCAAGATTGAAGTTTCTCCATGATGAAGTTACAGTCCTTTTACCGGTAAGCTGACCATCCATTGCTTGATGGCGAGCCATTGTTTGAGAGAGTTTGGATGTTGTTGTGTCGCCTATTTGGCCGCCACGTGGTGAATATGTATCTGGTGGTCTTAGCTGTCCTTTTGCTGAATCCCAAATCAAACCAGTTTGCCACCAGTCTGGACCCCCAGCTTCGCCTTTAAAAAATTGTTCAGTTGTCGTTTTGTACATATTAACTGCATCACTCATTATTTTGTAATCAAGAACTTGTTTGTCAGCTAATGCTTTCAAATCACCCGTAAATTCATCAAGGGCCCCACGTTCTCCTGCTTCACCTGCTTCTACGGTCTTATATCCAAGTTTTGTTGGGTCCATTTTCAAAACTCTCATCAAGTTTTGCATTCCGGTGTCTCCGCCATCACCGTAAAGATTTTCTAGTCGAGTTTTCCCTGTCGCCTTATTCTTTGAAAATGTGGCTCCAGCAAGTGTTTCAAATTCAGTATCGGTCAATCCACTTATATATTTCTCTAGTGCCGCTGCGTCAAACTCCTGTCCGGCATTGGCAGCCATACCTGTCATTTGACCAATTATGCCAACCTCCATATCTTTTCGCATTTGGCTAACCATCGCCAAGCCTTCCGTTTCAGCCTTTGTTCCTTTCATGCCCTCAAAGACATTTCCTTCTTCAAAGGCGTCTCCCCTCTTGAACATGTCTCTGGTGTCCGTGTACGCCGCAAATGCATCGCCCTTATTGAGGGCTAAAATATTTGATGCGTAATCAGCAAAATATTCATCTGTCGCTATTTGTTTTTCTTCTTCTGTTGCATCTTTTGCCAGCATTTTGTCGCGATAACCCTGCGAGGCTCTGTCTATTGTTTGTTGCGCCTCTCGTGCTTTTATGTTGGTTTGATATTTATTTCCAGTATTCATAAACAAATCTATTAATGCATTATTCAGCTGGTCTGCTGTTTTAATCATCGCACCACCCATTTGTTTAACAAGGTCAGAGTACTTGACAGTAGCGTCATACAAATTAACACCAAGTTCTTGAGCAAGTACTTCCAGTTCGGCTCCAGATTTTCCAGTTGCTCTAGATAGGGCGGCTATTCTTTTGTCGTTTACTTGTTCCATATTTTTGAGGACTTTTTCTTGAGTTCCACCCAATGAGCTAAGCCTTGTTGCGCCAGCCCTAGCAGCACTATCACTCTTGGTCATTTTTTCAAATTCTGCATCAGTAATTGTCATTCCAAATTGTTTTTGATTATCATAAAAATATTGAATAAACTCTCTTGCCTTCTTATTTCCAAAGTCACCATCTCCAAATTCCATACTGTGACCAAATTTGTTACCCCTTTGAGTTACAATATCCTTGAAGCCGGCCGACCCTTCTCCGCCCGGAACGCGTATGCCCTTGTTTGGGTTTGCTCCTTTCAGCACTTCATCTTTGTATGTTTGAACAAAGTCGGGTGAGTCAGCACCAAAAACGCTTTCAACTGCCGCAAGAACAGCACTTTGGCGTTTTGTTGAGAACTTTTGAGACATGCCCTCAAACGCTCTTTTTCGTTTTGATATATCTATTCCCGCTTTTTGGTCTTCTCTGTTTCTGTCAAACTGGCGAGAAGCAGCAGCTGCTATGCCGGTGAAAACACTATTTATCGAGTTTTGCGCTGCTTGCCTTGCCTCATCCATTAAGGCTTTATTTTTGTTTACGGCACCCATAATTGCTCCACCAAGAGCTCCGATGCCAGCTCCTATTAACGCTCCATAGGGGCCAAACATTTGACCTATTGCTGCACCACCGGCCATTCCTGCCATCGCGCCAGCGCCAACGCTTTTTGCTTTCATCGCTCCGCCAACACCAGCAACAGCCAAACCAAGTCTGGGGTCAATTGTGGAAACCATTCCACCAAGAGCCATTGCTCCCCGCATTTCCTCCGGAGCGTACTGGCTCATCAAACTAAGACCCATGCCTGTTCCCATTCGCCCAGTTCCACTTTGTGCAAACCTCTTTGATGCGGACCCAAATTTTGTTTCACTTCTTGCTATTCGCATCATTTGTCGTGTGTAATTTAAGCGAGTTACAAATTTTCCTCTATTTAGTTTGTCTCGTTGATTGTCCATTTCGGCTTTGGCTTCTTGACGCATTTTTTTTACATCTACAAAGTCGCCCTGTCCAACAAGTTTTCCCGTGTCATCAAATCTTTGTAATGTCGGGTCAAATCTTCCACTATTGGCATAGGCCATCGCCCCCTGCGCTCGTCCAGCGACACCCCTAATTTTGTCGCCAGTTACTGCGGCAATATCTCCGATTCTGGATGCTGCTCGCATTCCAGCTTTTGTTATGCTTTCTCTTGCTGTTAATCCAGGGTCACGCATTCTCTGTGTGGTGGTTACGGTTCCATCTGGTGCTGTTGTTTTTTCGTCGTAAAAATATCTTGCATATGCAGGGCCACCTCTAAAGCCATGGCTCATTTGCCTTTCATATTGAGCTTGAGCTGGAGTTCCGTGAGCAGCTACTGCTGCGCGTGCAAGCATTCTGTCTCTGTCATTTTGTTTTAGCAATTTTTGAATATCTGCACTTGTGCCAGAACCATCGAGTCCTCGCGCTCTTGCCAAACGCGCAAGTCTCTTATCGCTCATTTTTGAGTAATCGACATCTGGTCCCCTGCTCACGCCAGTAGAAACTCGTCCTGCAGTTGCTGCTGGCATTCCCGGAGTGTGAACTCCAGTTATTGGCGTTACACCAGGACCACCTGCATTTATTATTTCTTGTCGCTCAAAACGCCTTCGGTCCATTCCTGCTCTAAATTTGTCACCTTTTTGAAAACCTTGTTTCATTTCTTTTCCAAGACGCATCGACTCACCAAGTCTCATGCGTGGGTCTACTTCCATACGACCAGTAAGATTTTGTGAAGTTTGACTTGCCGACATTACTATTCCACGGCTATTAACATAAACTCCACCCAAAGCTCTCACATCTTGATATACGGGAGCGCCATTTGCGCCAACGGCTGCAGTTCGTTGATAGTCTCTTTCCGGTATGAATTGATTTGTTATGGGTATGCCATTGTGCGCAAATGCGGTTGGCATGTTTGAACCAGGCACGGCTTGCCCAACCAGCATGCCTTTTTGTGTCGGCATAGCATTGAGATTTCTGTGGCCAAACATATCTGTTTTTTGTTGAAAATCTTGAAGTTGATTAGTTGCGTTTGGTGAATAAAGTCTGCTAAAACGCGGCCCGTAATATTGGTTATATGCCTGCTGTGTTGGACCAATTATTGGTGGCGGTACGGGCGGTCCATATGCACCACCTGCACCAGATGACAGTCTTCCGCTTCCCATGCTTGCGGCAGCACCAGCACCAGCACCAGCACCAGCACCAGGTCCGCCAGCACCAGCAGCACCCCCATTTACGGTTACATTTGTCGCAGTAACAGTCATGGATGAAAGATTTTGAAATGGCATTGATTTGCTCGCGCCAGCTATTCCCGGTAGCAGCCTTCCTGAAACGCCCTGCATTCTTTTGCCAAATATTTGAAAAGCCAACAAAGGAGCTAATGCCTTCATAAAGCTCCCGCCACCGCCACCAAGACCAGTCAAAAGTTTTGTCATACCCCTAATCAGCATCCCTATGCCGCTAAGAACATCATTCAAAAATGGAAGAATTTCAAAAAATACAGTCTTCATTCTGAAGAACAAATCAGATACGTCGCGAATCAAATCACCAATACGCGTACCGGTTTCGATTACGGTTGACTCATTCGCCAGCAGCAATTCGCGCATATGGCCCATGTTTTCTGTGCCTTCTTTTATTGCTTGCCAAACCTGTCCAAATGCTTTTTCAATAACTCGAGCACCATCTATTAACGGTCTTAATCTTTCGAGGACAAGATTCCATCCGCGTTTAAAATTGCTCCACCAATTGCCCATTCTGTCAAACATGCCTTGAATTTTCGGCAAATAATCTCGTATTGTTTTAACCAACCAACCACTAAATTTTTCCACGCCATTAGCCAAACCCTCAATAAATGTCTCGCCACCGGGATTAAACATGATGCTCGTCATCAATCGTGACAAATCTCTACTTATAACTTTAAAGATTTTTTCAAAAGCTACTTTTACCGGACCTAAAAATTGTTCTCCAAAATCAGCAAACTTTCCCCTTAGAAGCGTAAAATATTTTGTAAGTTGACTAATAAGCGTTTCATTTACTGCGTCAAACTGACCGAGAACTCCACCTTTTTTCGCAAGCTCTCCAGACATAAGCAATTCCTTGAATTGCTTTTTTGTTTTTATTTTCGTTCCTTTTAGGGCTTTTTCCATCTCCGGGCCAAGTTTTTTAGCCTCAGAAATAACATTAGAAAGAGTCTTTTTTTCGTCATTGAGGGCGGCGACAATTGTGCCAACTTGAGCTGCTGTTTTTTTGGGGTCTTGTCCAGCGGCACCAAAATCCATAAGAGCTTTTATGGATGCACCACTTGTATTTATCTGAGTTACTTTCATTGTTTTGGACATTGACGCATATGCGCCATTTAGGGCTTCAACACCAAGGGAGGCCAACTCTGCGTTCATTTGCAGGTTTCTCATCGCCATGGCTGTTTGATTCATGCCACTACCGAATTGGCGAGCCCCTTTGCCCCTATAGGCGTACATGGCAGCTTGTTGTTCTCGAATCGCAGCAGAAACGGTAGCTATTGCGATAGTCGCAGCCGCAGCACCACCAGCAAGTAATTGCAACACCCCGTGGTAAGCCTTAACTATATATTGACCGCCTTTTACCAAGGCATGCCAGCCAACCATCGCCACAGCAAGAAGGCCCATTTCTATCAAGACACCCTTTATGGCGAATTTCAAAAATTTAGTAAGCGCTTTCCCAAACATTCGTATGCCACTATCAACGAAGTCAAAGTGTTTTTTCCATTTTGAAGTTGCTCGAGTGAGTGCCGCGCCAGCTCCTTGAGCATATTTTTGAACATTTTTGCCGGAAGACAACCTGTTTTCTAATGCTTCAACGGCTTTAATTTTTGCTAACAGCGCATCAAGCTGTTTAGTCTTGGTTATAACCTTGACAACTATATTTACTTTTTCGTCGGCCATTACCTCTCCGAGTGATTTTTGGTCACGTGAGTGTAAAAGCGCCGAGCTATGTAGCTAGCACGCTACTGAGTCTTCGACTTACGCTCTTGCTCTTCGCGGTCGTTACCTATAACTTTAGCACAAGCAAGTAAAATCAACCAAGCATCATCGTCAACATCTAGCAGAGAAAGTGGATTTTGGCCAAACAGCTCACCAAGACGAGCGGCCGACGATACTCGGGAGTCTTTGACTAATTCGTCGTAGACTCCTTCGTAGGGTCCACCGCTGTTACTGTATCTGAGTATCCAGCCGCATCAAGAATTGCAAGAGCAGCAGATTCGACGTGTGGGTCAACGCCAAACAATGCGCGAACCGCATCAGGTACCGGGCGCGTCGTTTCGGTCATTTCCAAAATCATTGGATGAGCAAAATTTAAATAATTGCCGTCCGAATCCAAAACTTCCTCGTCGTCAATATAGATTCCCGTGGTTGTGTGCCCAATCACAAGACATGCAAACTTTGTTGCGTCGAGACCATTTCTGGAATCCTCACCAGCATTTTTGCGCCAGTTTTTCATTTGGGTTTGCGTTATGTTCGGACTGACCTTAACGCTTACGCCATGACGCTCAGGGACCGGAATCAGAACAGGTTGACGCTCAACCTTTTTTCTGATGACTGTACGAAGCCGGTCAAGTTGTGTCTCTTCCTTGAACTGCGGCAAAGCACTGTCCTTCGCGGATGTTTGCTTTTTCTTTGATGGTTCGGAATTATCCGATGTGTAAAGTGTATCGCTCATAGAACGAAACCTATCACACGAAATATTGTTCTATTGCAACTAGGTTTAGTTGGCAGCAGGGCTTTCTACGTCGGAGATTGCAAACGTTAAGGCAAATGTTGCTGGGGCACCAGACGATGAATCACCTTCTGGTTCCGTCATACCAACAAGCAAAGCATTGTAGTAAATTCTGTCGTTTGTTGGGTCTTTGATGTCGCAATCGTAAACAGATACCGTAATATTGTAGTAAGCGGTACCAACATACTTTCTTAGAGCCTTAAGTTTCGCACCAATACCAGCAGCCGTTTCTGACGGATTCATGTCGTCGTCATAGTGGGCCGTGAGGGTGATGTCCCCAATTTCCGATGGGGCACACAAAACCGTTGGACGAGATTTGCCGCCTTCGTAAATTTTTTCTACCGATGCGGTAATTTCGCCACCAGACACTTGAGCAAATCTGAACTGGGTCCACTTGGGAAGGTTTGCCTGAACGTTGATTTGTTGCTTGGTTTCAGCACCAAACCCCGTTGGGGCAATTTCTGCCAGTACTTGTCTTTGCGCTATTTTTGCCATGTTTTATTCCTCCGTTACACCACTGAAGTGGTTAGGTTCGACTTGACAATGTCGATTTGGATTTGGTCACCGATGCTGCTGACCCTCAAACCAACTCTGGCCTTAACCAAACCATCGTTCAGCTGAGAGGCCGGATTGATTGTTGAGTCGCACTTTACGGTGAAACCTGGGTCAAGCAATCTTCCATTTGCGTCGTACGCTGGATAAAGAGCACCGGTGTCTCTCATCGAGGCGAGAATCGCCACAAGTCGCGCCGAAATATTTGAGAAAATTGTGTTTCTTCCGTCAATTGCGCTGAATACCAAATCTTCCAGCGAGCGGTAAGCTTCAGAAACAACAGTGTTTACAACATCTTGCTGTGTGATGTACTTGAAATTATCTGTATCAACCGAGCACGAACGAGCACCATAAATTCTTACAGTGTTTTGAATGACTCTGATTGCATTGACAAAACCCTCATCAAGTTCATCACCGCTAATTTTGTTAATATCAGATTTCACACCAGCCACAAAACGTGACGATGAAAGCAAACCAGCAGCCGGAACATGAGCTCCACTTTGATTATGAGCAAGAGCCCTCTTTGCGGCAACATACCCAAGTGGTGGAATCATTCGTGTAATTCCAGCAATTGATGTTGGGACCTCTACCCATGGGTAGAAGTAGGCAGCATGCTCTGAGTGTTCCAATGCCTGCACGGTTAGCGCCGCACTCTTGGCTTGAGCAATTGTTTGTGATTCCGGTCCAGCGAGAAGAGCAATTCTGTTGTACTCATTTGCATGCTCTACCAGGTTTTCATTCATAGCGTCCGACTGTGATTCCGGACAAGCAACCGCACCGACACCCAAGGCGTCATTGAGCAGTCCCAGGCCGGTGTTGTACTGTGCGTCAGTAATGGAAGCGTCGTTTGCTGTTCCGGCAGAAAGGGCCGTAACTGCCAACGTGCTCGGGAGTAAGTTTGCGTTATTGACGGTCGCAGATACGTAGCGCGATGCAATCGCGCTTGAATTAATTCTGCCAACCGCCTGAGACGAAGTTGTTACCGTTCCGGTCGTATAAACAAATTCATCTTCAAAGAACAAAAGAAGTCTAAAAGCTGAGCCGGTATTGATGACCTGAACATCAACATCCTGCGACCAGCTACCAGCACCATTGGCCGTCAGCGTTATTACCGCTGAGCCCGAATTATTGAGAGCAATTCCACCCAATGTTGCACCAGCGCCAACTACTCGGACGGCATGAACGCGCGTTCCGCCCTCTTCAAAAAAAGTCTCAATCGTAGGATGTAGATACGAGTCTGCGCGATATCCACCGAATACATCTTCAAATTCGGCAAGACTTTCAACCAAAACGGCTTTGTCGCTTGGGCCACGCGTGGCTTTGCCTACGACGAACAATTGCGATGATTCACGAACTGTCGTTGTCGATGGGCCAGTTCTAACTGAAGTTGATATAACTACACCAGGCATAGGACCTTCCTAATTTGTTTTTCGGGGTTGGAATCCCTTATGTTGATTTCAATTGTAGAATAAATAGGTGATTATTTTGTGCAACTATCAATTTGCTTTATTTTTAAAATCAACTATGTTCTCGGTATCGTGATGCTTGTCGAAACCCCAGAAGCATTGTCAAGTGATGGCATTTCTTGTGCTGGCCCGGCGTGTTTAATCTGAATCCCTATTTCATCCACTTCGCCAAGATTTGTTCTCGTTACAACTTCATCCATTTCCAAGGTGTATCCAATAAACGACCCAGACATAAATCTGTCGCCTTTTAACAATGTGGTGTCCGAAAATTCTTCCCTAATTGATGATTCGTCAATAATTACACGGAAATTTGACCTTGTGTCATAGGCTTTTAGGCAGGGATAATCCAGCAGGGCTGAACGAACAACCGTTGTTAATCGGTCGCGCATTAATGGACATTCCTCGATTCCCTCCGTCCTAACCCAACAGTATGTTCTCATGCTGTAGGAAACCCGATACAGGGGGTGCTGGAATTCAAAACTGATTCTGCTCAATTGGGAAGTCGACAAAACCACAGTGATTATTGACGGCCATTTATCTATGGCTAATGGTTCGTATCCAATATATTGCGCTGGGCTAGGAAGATTATTTTCATTAAGATTCCACCCATTTCTGTACCGAATTAGACGTATTGGCATATCCTGCTCAAGGTACGAATTAACGAAACCCTTTGCAAAATGGGTTCCATTCATTAAATATTTATCAAAATCTGTCATGTCACCCTGCTGCCGTCAACTATGTATTTGGCAAGGTCTTGTTCTATTTGTCTGTCAAAATCTCGTGGAACAAAAACAATTGGACGCGCCGGCATGTTTCGTGTCCCGAACTGATGCCATCTAGCTATTCTTCCAGGGACAACCAATTCCATACTCTGGTCTTGAATATCGCTTCCAGGATTTGATGATGCGTTAACGACAGAGGTATAAAGTTGACCCGTTTGAACAAGAATTTGTTCTGCCGTCATTGGAAATCTTGTTTTTTTCCATGCGTAATATGCGGGAGACAACGGAGCCCATCCGCCCTTTAGCATTGCTTTTGCGGAAAGCATTCCGAGGGTGGTGAAGTTTTCCCCCCATGCGCGTTCAAGTTTTTCTGCTGCTCTTTTTAAAACAGGACGTACATTTTTTGTTCTGTCTTTCATGTCTTTTAATCTTGCTTGGGCGTCATTAATTTCGACTTTTGTGACAACTACGTCAATTGAATAATTTTTTCCCACGCTAAATCCTGACTTTTTTATATTTTCTTAACGAAGCAAGCTCAGAATCGAGAAATCCAGTTTCAACGGGTGCTACACCCCGTGGATTTAAATCTTTTACACCAACAACATCATCATGCATATTTTGCATTTCTCTGGTTGCTGCTCGAAGAATCATCAAACGCATTACGGGAATTGTTGCTCCGTCCAATCCCGCTTCATACTTGACGGTAATTAAGTCGTCTGCATATCCGAAGTAATAATCTATTCCGTAGGGTCTTGGAATATAATCTTTTTCGACAACTAATGTTTTTTCGCTGCCGAAAAGTGGCTTGACTTTCACTTCGCTTATCGAAACAATCGGTGTATTTTTAAAATATATTGCTGGTGGCGGAGATGACCAGGATGTTAAATCATGAACGTTGCTTTCCTGGAAACTTGTGTTGTATTTGTTGTCCGCCGACGTCAAAAACGTCCCCATTGGAACACCAGAATGTGCGGAATCAAGACGGTGTTCTTCCGTGAATTCCGCAACTTCTATGGGTCGGTTTAAAAATGCCTCGAGTTCGCTCTGCAAGCCAGCAAGTATCAGCATGGCAGCATCTTCTTGTCTGGCTGTCAGCGAGATATCCATGTATGTCTTTAGTTGATGTAATTCAACAATCATTTGGTCTCCATGTGTCAATAAATATTAGGTATTTATTTGACACTTTAAATTTTAACATTAATCACAATTCGCCGATAAACAAGACACTGTTCTGCTCTTTCGGTCTGTAGTAATGTCAACAATATGACAAAAACACCAAAAAACGTAGTAACAATCGATAAATTGCGTCAACGCCAACTGCAAGCAAAATTAATAAATCACATAGCTTCTGTGTTTTTTTATTTTAGCGTAGAGGAAGGCGAGGATTTCCAAGAGACTGATGTTGATGAATTAATTTTAGATAATTGGGACAACGGCGTCTTGACCGCGGCCGTTCTCGGGCTACGAGTTGTAGGCGAAATGGATGATGGAAGAATTGTCGCAGAATTAAAACCAACCGAAAGCGTAAAAAAATTTTTTATCGACAACAACATGGGGGGGGAAGATAACGTATACCTTGAAGACGTAGACGAAGAAGATGTAACCAGCACTCCAGCAGACATCGATTGGGGAGATTTTTCAGATATTTTTGAATAGAAAATATCTATCTTCCTTTTGTCCTTCGAACTTTTCTTTTACCAGCTCTTTTTATAGATTGCTTTCTAGCTCTATTTGCACTTTTGGCTCTTACGGCAGACTGGGGTCTAGTAACTCGTCTTCCGCGAATACCCGTAGAGCCCGAAACCCCCGGGCGTCCATATGTTGGTCTTTTGCTGATATTGAGCATGTCAATATCCTGTCTTCCACCAGCAAGCTGCTTTCGTATCTTTGTTCTTTTTGTTCCTCTGTCGCTAAGAATACCGCCCTTTTTATTTTGTCTAGCCATTCTTCTGTCGAACCTTTTCATTGCGGCTTGCAAACCTCTTGGATTGGTT
>Ga0194130_10008272_pt1 | contig 11127 bp, 10 predicted proteins | sample TA2KigsurfametaG_FD_160084 | JGI IMG/M metagenome (GOLD analysis project Ga0194130, IMG submission 160084) | Freshwater microbial communities from Lake Tanganyika, Tanzania - TA2015050 Kigoma 12 surface | ecosystem: Environmental > Aquatic > Freshwater > Lake | place: Tanzania: Lake Tanganyika... | reverse complement strand
CAAACTCAATCGCGATGGCTTGACCGATACCACTGCTCGAGCCGGTAACTACCGCCACGAACGGGGCTCTCTCGCCTCCGTGACCGCTGTCTTCAGCGACATCGATAGGTGCAGTGTGGCTGTCTTGCTCCAAACTAGTCATAGAAACTACTCGTTGGCCGATCAATCCGAGGCTTCGTTCGGAGGTGGTTCAAAATTGAATTCTTGCCACTTGACCGCTTGGTCCATCGGTTCGATGCGCAAGACGAGCATGCCATTCTGAAACACCCGCACCGTACCGCTCGATTGGCTTACCACGATTGCAATGGCCTTGGTCCGCTGACTGATCGCAGCGGCGGCCCAATGTCGTGCCCCCAATCCTTTCGAGAGTTGCAAATTTTCATGCAACACTTCGATGATCTGGCGAGAGCGTTCGACGATGGCATCCGGCGAGACCACAAAGGCACCATCCATTTGGGCGATTTCTTTGATGTCTTCGCGGACCCGAGGGTCATGCAGGTTCCGACTTTTGCGGCTGTATCCTTTGAGTGGGTCGAAGCCACTGTCCTTGCAGTGCGTCATCACCTTGCGGGTATCCCCGACGATGAAGAGCGTGCCGACTTTCTTGCCCTCGCGTCCTTCTCGACCAATTTGGACGGCCAGATCGATGACGATTTTCAGATTGTTTAATGGGACCGCAGTTTCCAAACGCTGCAAGTCTCGGCTGGTGAAACGCCGCATCCGTTCATCGAGTTTGATGATGCTGATCGAATCCATCCGATTGGCTTCAAATCCACAATACACTGCGACTACATCGCAATGATTAGCGAGAAGTTCGTCGGCGACCGCTTCCAAAAGTGCGTGCTGCAATCTTTCCAGGAGGGGGGAGTCCTCTTTGTTCAGCACCAGCGGTGTTAATCCGAAACCGGTGGCCGCTTCGAGATCTTCTTCGCGGTCGGCGGCCACCAGGATTCTGCCGATTTCCGAGGGGATCAGATCGCGTAGGCGTTCCCAGTCCGTAGCACCATCGAGCAAGAATAGAACGGCATCGGCCTTGATTTCCAACGCTAAATTGCCAGCCGCCTCCACAACGCTCGAGAACTCCCTTGTAAACTTCTGCGTGCTCATGGTTCCAGAAACGACTCGGAGATGTACCGCAAGTCTTTACGGCGTTGATGGTTATGGATTTCGAGGAGCAGTGTACCCCTCCGGATGGTTTTGCACAATTGTGGGGTGCAGACGTCTTATCGCGCTCTTCGTGAAGTCTGGGCTGAAACACGCCTTCCGGGCGAGTTTTCCGGCCTGCGTTGTCGACGAAAAACCTCGTTATGCCAAATTTTTGCAACTATTCCTGCGAACGAGCCAGTCCCAAGCCAGTCCCAAGCCTCCGTCGCAACCGGCGAATGGAACGTCGGAACGGGGCAAAACCGAGGGAAGTTCCGAAAACCCAAAATAAACCTGGAGGGTTGTTGCGTCGGAATCGGCACTCTTCCCCCCCTTCGATGGCACGGAAAGTCGTTTTGACATTGATTCCAGTTTACCCCTGGCTATACTTTCGGGCCCTTCGGAAAACGCGAGATAGTAAAAATTCCCTTTTTGATGAGTCGCTTGAGACAGGTTTGTCATGGCTAGAGCTTGTGAAGTTTGCGGAAAATCCCCTCAGGTTGGCAACATGATTGAGACCAGAGGTAAGGCAAAGTACTTGGGTGGTGTCGGTACCAAGATCACCGGAATCACCCGACGACGCTTCCTGCCAAACCTTCAGACGATCAAGGCCTCGTTGCCTAACGGTGAAGTGCGGACAATGCGAGTTTGCACCCAATGCATTCGCAGTGGCCGGATTCGCAAGGCAGTGCGAAACAAGCCCTTCGCGTTTCCTCAGTAGCACGGAAGTCGTAAGCATTGTCGCGGCCCGAAGATCTCGGCCGTTGATGATGGCCGAAGGCTGCGACTCGCTCCGTCCCAAAGCCCAAGAAAATCGATTGGTTTATTCGGGGCTGCTCTGGCCGATTATCTCTTCTAGATTGCGAACATGGGCATCAGCGCTTTAGATATCCAAAGAGTTGCAACTCTCGCGAAGCTTCGCGTTAATCAAGGCGAAATATCCGAATTGTCAACGCAACTTTCGAAGGTGCTGGATCTGGTGAATCAACTCTCTGAAGTTGATACCGAGGGTGTCGAACCAATGGTCCATGCGTTTGAACTCACGAACGTTCTCGCTCGCGACCATGAATCGACGTCCCTTCCAAGGGCCGAAGTCTTGAAAAATGCCCCATCACATGATGAGGAATGTTTCCGAGTTCCTCCGGTTTTGGGATGAGCAACGTGTGGAGCATTAGGTCGTTTCTCAACACCGATACTCCTTCGCTCGCACATATTTGGTCCGACCACCACTCTGCCTTCGGGTCCCCCTCTCGATGCAATGCAAGTTTATGGGACCAATGCATCCTCAGCAAAGCATATTTTGCACCTGATCATTTACTCCTCGCGATCGATTCTCAAGGTGAAGCCCACGGATTGATTCATTTCGGAGCGGCTTTAGACGAAGCTGGAAAGAACCTCAGCGATGATACCGGCATGGTTCACCGTATGTGCGTTCGGCCACACATAGAAGATGACGAGATTGCCAAATTGCTTTTGCAACACGCATGCGAGCGTTTGCAAGCGGCGGGGTTGAAGCGATGTTTGGCAGTCGGAGCATTGGAGTCCAGTTCGTTCTATTTAGGTATCGCAGAGGGTGACAATCGGATGGGGGTGTCTGCTGCGGATCAGCGTCTTCAAAACTGGCTGATCTCGGGTCGCTTTCAGCCGAGCATTCCAACCGAGTGTTGGGAAGTTTCGCTGGACTCATTTCGGCCGCCCATGGACCGAATGCAAATCTCCATCCGACGCGCATGCACCATTAGTCGTGTCTTGGACGATTATCAATCGAACTGGTGGATCAGCACTGTTTTGGGGCATTGCGATCAAGTCCGATTTAGTCTGGTATCGCGGCGGCCAGACCGGACTGAAATGGAAGTGATGCTCTGGTATCCGGATGCGACCATACGAGGCGTGGATTCCGCTACCGCTCGATTGAAACTTCCATCGATTCCCGACGATGAGGAAAATCGCGAGCGGTTGATTCATTTGATCGCGGAGTCGCTACGGCAACTTCAGACGGAGCGGAAGCGAGCGGTTCGCGTTGTAGCTTCGGTGCAAAATCCCGCATGCACGAGATTGCTTCAACGACTCAACTTCCGCACAACAGACCATGGCATGATCTACGTTCGAGACTTTACGGATGGAGCTGCGGACGATGATCAAGCCATCGCCACGCCATCAACATAAGGCAATACTAACTGGCACTGATAAGGCGCACAGTACCAGGTAATGCAATGGATGCAATCACGCTGGCGATGCGCCAGGTGATTTACCATCGCTTCCAAGCCCCTTGCTTTGGCTGGCATCAATATCGTTCTCGCTGCCCGAGATTGCCATATTTCGGATCGGTTCTTTTTCAGCCGAGTCCTTAGCCCCCAAGTCCGCGTTGCGGTCGTCCACGGCATCCGGACGTTTGACTTTGCGGATCAATTCGCTGAACGTCTTGGCCTTGGGGTCACCCTCCGGGTTATCCTCGCCGATTTTCATTTCCGTCAATTCGTGTCGAATTATCCCCAGCGTCGTTTGTAGCAGTGTGACTGCGAGTGGGCCGACAACAATTCCTATGGGACCAAGTGATTGGATGCCGCCGAGAGCGCGCAGTAATGCCAGCAGAGGGTGTAGCTGGCTCTGGCCGTGCAAAATGAAGACCTTGACCAAGTTGTCAATCGTGCCAACGACGAGCAACGCCCATGCGGCCAATAGGCTCGCCGCGACGATTCGTTCTTCGTAGACAGCCAAGTATATACACACAGGAATCCAAACGATGGCGGTGCCGAAAAATGGTATCAAGGCGCAAACCGTCGTGAGAGCTGTCAGCATGACCAAGGAGGGCATATCCGCCACGTAATACCCTATGCCTGCAGTGATTCCTTGGGCGAGCGCCGATAAGATCGTTGCCAACACGATAGCTCTCGATGTTCGGTCAAATTCAGCCAGCAGTTCCATTTCATAGCGGTCGTCGAGTGGGCTGAGATCCATCATCGATCGAACCATTCCTGGACCATCGCAAAGGAAGAAGTAAAGAGCCAGTAGCAAAATCGAAGAACCGACCAACAGTCGAATGATGAAAGCCGCCGAATCGCCCCCGAACGAAATGAGCCGAGGGCGAACATAATCCAATGCGTTCTGCAACAGTGTGCGAACTTGTTCCGACGATGGATTTGCAAGATCCTTCAGGAAACCGACAACTCTACCACCCAGGATCGCGTCTCGGACGTCTTGCCATTTGCCTGCCAACTGCCACGCTGATTCCTGCAAGCGGGCTAGATTTCCATCTTCAGAAAAGGCTAATTCGTTCAAGGCGATCCCCATTTTCGCCGATGCCAGTTCGGTATCGAAGACGACTCTGGTGGTGTGGACCCACATCTCCTGTAACCATTGGTTTTCTTTTTCATTCAAGCGATCCACGATCGGTTTTCGATTTTCCCAACTCGTCTTTTCTTCCTGCAGTTGATCCATCTTGCTCGGATCGTTGATGGCATCGGGAATCGCTTTCGTCAACGCATCAAGGGCTTGCTGAAGCTCGTCCATCGATTGCTTAAGCGCCGTATCTACTTCGCTATGGGCGATCGGTGTGGCTGCTGTTTTTCGGTTCTCGACGATCTGGTTGGAGAGTTTGTCCCACTGAAACCGAACGATGGTAGATGGGATGCTTTTGAGTTGGTTTCGAATTTCGAGCACATCCCCAGCCAATCGACCTTGAGATTGCGTTACCTCGTCATAAATATTGGCCTCGGATACTTCCTTTTGGATGTCCTGAACTTTGTTCTGGATCGATCGAAGCTGGGCGGCGCATGGCGATTCCAGATTGATGTATTCGTTCGCCCTCAGTTTACTTAAGCCGACGCGTATGCTCGATTCATTGAGATTCTCAAAAAGTTTTGCACCTTGTACCGCGGCAAGGGACAGGATCAGCGCGGTGGGCAGCAGGACAATCAGAACGATAAGAATCGTGGTGATGCTGGCCGCCACATGATCTCGACCTCCAACTTTAGCTAGCACCCAACGGTGCAATGGCCGGAAGACCACGACCAACACTACCGCCATGAATACCGGTACGAAGAACCCGATCATCACTTTGTAAAACAGGACGCCGATAACGATCAGGATCGCGAAAAGAACAGCGAACGAAATATAGCGGGCCATAAGTGTGTGGCTTTGGTGGATAAAGTTTCGATTCGAGCAGTTGCCCAAAGAAAGAATTAGAACTAACTTGGTGGCTATTCGCTTCAGGCCAAATTGCTAATTCCTTGGCCGGGATTCTAACACGGGCCGCAGTACCTTGCACGATCGCTTTCCCGACCCAATGCTCAGCGATGGCTCACCTGCAGTTACCCGCAGTCGAATGCGATGGACCAAAGGAATCGTCCGGCTGGCGATATTCCTGATCGTTGTCGTGTTTGTGGGGCTTGCGATCCAGCGAGCTGTCCAGGAATTACGGTTAGCTCCCGCGGAATTGTCCTGGCAGAAGGTTCGTTGGCCGCTGATACTTCTTGGATTCGCCTGCAATATCATCGCTCTTTTTCCTGCGTGCATCGGTTGGGTTCAAACCCTGCGCGATTTTCAGCAACCGATTGCGTGGCGACCCGCTATCTATGCCTACTTTTTAGGGCATTTGGGCAAGTACGTGCCGGGGAAAGCCATGGCGATCCTATTGAGGATTACTGAACTCCACCGGTACGGGGTGTTGGTGCGACCTGCGATTGTCAGTGTCTTTATTGAAACGCTGACAAGCTTGGCGACAGGAGCGATCCTAGGAGCCGTTTTTCTCCAAGCCATGAATCCGCCGCCATGGCTGCGATGGAGTGCGTTGGCAGGGATCCCGATCGCGCTGCTCGCCTTGCTTCCGCATCCCTTTCGTGCCATCGTGTCTAAGATTTCTCAGAGTCGTGTTGGGCGAATGCCCGAGGTGGTGGCTCGGTCCATCACATCGTGGATGATGCTCCGAACGTGCCTCTGGAGCGTTTTAGGGTGGATGCTTCAAGGCACTGCGACTTGGATACTTTTGATGGGGATTTCACCAAAACCTGAAATTGTCACCGTGCAGGGATGGATGGTCTGCGTCACCAGCATGAGCTTGGGGGCACTCGCTGGTTTCCTGTCGATGCTACCAGGTGGAGCCGGGGTTCGTGAAATTGTTTCGATGTGGCTGATGTCATCCTTGGTGCCTCAACCCATTGCATTGGCCTCTGCGGTTGTCGCAAGGTTGGTTTCCATCATCGCCGAACTGATCGTTATTTCGACTACCCGTATTATCAACGAGTTCTTCAGGGGATCTGCGCCAACATCAAGCTAGAGGTGTGTTAGCCATAGCTTGTACACCGCGAAATCAGAAAGGAGTTCCTCCGCTCTGTGGTTTCGTGCTAACACCAAGTCGAGGGTGCGTTATTTGAGCGTATCAAGATACTGAAGGTCATCGAGGCTTAGCTTGCGCAAGGGCACGCTGATTTGCTTACCATCTGATTTCTCAAGTTTCACGGACTCTTCGGTCACTTCCAAGAGTTTCGCTTCAACGCGGAATTTACCAGTCGCGTCCTGCCACGTTCTAAGGATTCGGGTCGTTGAATTCGTGGAGTTCAAGTTGCTTTCCTGAGACGCAGTTCGCAATCGCGATACATAGTCATTGATGGCGCTTTTATCACCGTACTGAGTTAGCGGAACTTTGTCAAAAACAAAGCGTTCGGGAATGATCCCTCCCGTTGGCATCGTGTAGGCGATCTGGAGTCTATCGAACTCGGCGATGTCATTAAAGCCAAGCTGCGCGAATAGGAAATCCAGCTCGTTATCAGACATGAAAAAACTGACTTTCTCAGCGTCAAGTTTCTTCGACTTCACCATGCTCGATACAACCTTCCTCGCATCGCGGATGATCTCTTGTTGTGCTTTCAGGCTATCGGAGAAATTGCTTGTTGCATTGGGCGAAACAGATTTACCATCTTTTCTTACGAGTGAATAAATGAACTGCATTTCGGGGATTGAAGCCCCGAGTTGCTCAATAGCGCTTGCGGGTTGCTTGCTGTCCTTGCGATTTTTGAGCTGAGTTCGCTTCGTAAACAGGCCGAAACGAAGAGCTAGTCCCAATGGAACGCGTTCGGAACCGAGCCCAAACGCAAATAGGTTGTTATCGCCGACAAACTGTTTCGATATTTTTTGGTCATCGAATTGAATCTGCCCCTGAATACCAGGGATCGTCAGGAGTACACCTTCGAGCCCATGAAGGACCGTAGTTCCACTCGGGATTTGGACGATGAAGGGTGTTAATCGATAATCCCATGCGTATCTGGTGGATTGCTGAACAGGAGATTCGATGCCGGTAGGCCATTTACTCACCGTCGTTCCTGACTCCGAAACGGCGCGGTAGGCGGTGCATGTACTGGAGATGGCCCCCGGAGCACTCCCATCGCTGTTGAGTAAAAGCAGACCGAGTACGTACGTTTTGGATCCGCCGAAGGGTAAACCAGGCTGGATGTTCTTCGGGTCTAGTTTGTCCCATGGCGTGATACCCAACTCGATATTCAATTGCTTGAGGTAATTCCGATCGGCAAACTGCAAGGAATCATGCCAATAAATCGGAAGTGCTTGATCGGGCATTTCAACCACTGCATGCACTTCAAGAATGCGGTCGCCGATTCGAGTCGAAGCTACCGGTTCCGGCTTGGACTGAGCGATCGTCGACGGAGCGAGTGTGGTCACCGCCCATATAGAAATGAGGAAGGTAGTTGTTGTAAGCGTTTGAATGCGAGGTGGGTATATTTGCATGTGTTGGGTAATCGAATTGCCGAAGACATGTTTAGGCTTTAGTCTGCAGCATAAATATAACCTCGAGAGGTAGTATACTCAGCAAGTCAGAGGCTAGAAAATTGTCTTTTTCTCCTGACCGGACAAGAGTCTAGTCGTCGTTATGGACAGTAGGTTTGGTTTGAGTTATCGACGGAATCGATTCTGGGATACCTTTGGATGGCTACTAATTTTTTCCGTATTTGTCACGTGAGATGTGAATGGATGGTCGCAACGATGCCGCACCTAAGGCCCTCCTTCTGGAATGGGAATTTTTGCTTGGTAGTTTTGTGGCATGTGGTCTGCAATGCAACTACGGGTTTGATGCTGTTTTTTTTGATGCAACGCGTGACTGCTGCTGCGATGGAACCAGCCATTGGGTCCGTACAAGATCGTTCGAGCCCTGGACCGTTTTCAGTTGAAGTCCTTGATTTTCCAAAGTTACAGGATAGCCGCGACCAGATCGAAGAGATACCGGAGTCACCAACGGGCCTTCGGAGCAGATGGCGACGGCCTCAAGCTTCGCGGGTTCGCCCTCAACCTGGGCGATCAAATGCTCTTCAAATACGCCCCGTTCCGATGCAAGTACACATCCCTAAAACCGGTGGACCATTTCCAATTGTTGTCGTTTCGCATGGAGATGGAGGGAATTTAGAGACTCACTTCGCACAAGCTCAGCATTTAGCTTCTCACGGGTACGCAGTTGTGTGTGTCGAGCATTCCGGTAGCAATACAGAGCGACTGAAACGAAATCTGCGCCTGATTGAGAATCTGAATCAGATGATACGGGATCCCAACGAGATTTTAGGTAGGCCAAAAGATATTCGTTTCGCGGTCGATCAATGTTTCGATTGGAATAAATCGCACTCGAGTCTTCGCGGTAGGTTGGATACGGCACACGTTGGGGTGCTGGGTCATTCGTTCGGTGCATATACGACGATGGTTGTATGCGGAATGCGACCAGCGTTAGACTGGTTGGAGCCGGGTATTAAGCCGGGGAAGGGCCTTGGACCTGACTTGGCCGACCCACGTATCTCATGTGGTGTGGCGTTATCCCCGCAAGGCGCTGACGAGCCATTCTTCCTTCGAGAGAGTTTTGATACTCTTAAGGTTCCCCTGATGGGTATCTCAGGAACGGAAGATCGACAGCAAGGAGGTTTACCTCCCATGAATCGGTATCAAGCGTTCGATCTTTGGCCTGCGAATCAAGCTCGCCATTATTTCATATGGCTTGCAAACGCCCACCATCTCGACTTCACGGACTCTGCCGGTGCGAATCAGCAAGGAATTCGCTCTGCGAATCGTGAAGACGTGCAAAAAGTTGTTCGTGCGGCAAGCTTGCTTTTCCTGAATGCCAACCTCAAATCCGATCGGGATTCAGCAAATGAATTGAACGACAACGGCTTGCAGCGTTACTTGCATGGACCGATCGATCATGTGGAAGTCCGAGTGAAATGAAAACCGAACACTCAATGATGTTGCCTCAACGATTTTATTTCGCCGTCATCGTTTCTTGCCTGATTTCAGTTGCATCTGCGCAAAACTCAGAAATGCAGCGCGTTGATATCTTTCCTCCTGGAATGAACGGAGTGAATCGCTATCGGATTCCAGGTCTGGTGGTCACACCCAAAGGGACGTTGCTCGCCTACTGTGAAGCTCGTCGAAACAATAGTTCCGATTGGGGGGAAATCGAAGTCCACTTACGGCGGTCCGTTGATGGAGGGAAATCATGGTTTCCATCCCAACGGATCGCGCATCGCGGCAATCGAATCGAGATTGCAGAAAAGAATACAAAGGAGAACCAAACGGCTCGTTTCCAAACGGTGAATAATCCCGTAGCCATTGTGGATCATCAAACCGGGTTCATCGAATTTCTGTATTGCCTGAATTACGCAAAGTGTTTCTCGATGCGCAGCGAGGACGATGGTGTGACCTGGAGCCAACCTGTTGAGATTACAACGTCGCTGGAGGCATTTCGGAACTCGGTTGACTGGAGAGTGGTAGCGACTGGACCTGGCCATGGTATTCAGTTAGCCAATGGAAATTTGATTGTTCCAGTCTGGCTTGCGTATGGGAAAACTGGAGATCATCGACCATCGGTTGCCGGAACGATTTATAGTACCGATCACGGAAAAAGTTGGAACGCTGGGAATGTCGCATTCCCGAACCGAGGCGATTTCGTGAACCCTAATGAGACGGTACTAACGCAACTCTCCGATGGTCGCGTAATGCTCATCGCACGCAATGAATCGCGCCCCAATCGAAAATTGATTTCCTATAGTGCAGATGGTATCTCAGGATGGTCGGAACCATTCTTTCACGACCAGCTGTGGGAACCGGTTTGCATGGCGAGTGTGGTGAACCATCCGTCATCGCCTGGATTATTGCTATTTTCAAACCCGCATAGTCTCGAAATTGACGCGGATGGAAAAGAAAAACCATCAGGGCGAGGCAAGAGGGTCAATCTCTCGATCAAGCTCAGTGAGGATGACGGAAAAACGTGGAGATTCAATAAGACTCTCGACGCGGGAGCGAGCGCATATTCAGATCTAGCCGTGCTTCCCGACGGTACGGTAGCTTGTTTGTACGAATCGGGCACATCGATTGTGTACGCTAGGATGAGCCTCGCATGGATCCGCAATCCATGATGAGCCAATAAGTGGTTGGTTGTTGCAATCGGTGTTTCAAGAATGCTATGATTGAGACGTCTATCGCTCAGCAATGCGGTGAGGTTTCACGAGCGTAGAGAACCATTGGACAAACAGTTGTCCGTCAGCCGATCCGCTGTTTTGGTGCTCGAAATGATATCAAAGGTTTTTATGCATTTATCAGTCATGTTGCGGGTTGTTCTTTTGACTTTTGTAGTCACGGTTTCTGGCTGCAGTGATCATTCGAAGGCTTTGAAACCATCCCCCACCGCGCAGCCCTCCAGTCCGATCCAGCGAATGGAGAAGAAGAGCCAAGTCCACAAGTTCGAAGGCTATGTATTCGAGCTGCCTGTGCGTTTTAAGCTGACCGAGAATGGCGAGGTGTCGCTTCCTCGCGACATGAAAATGGTTTCGTTCGCAGCGTCTCAAGGAGGGGGCGATACCAAGATCCCCCAAGAAACGTTTGTGATGATTCGAATCCCCGATGAAAAAGTAATTGCTGAGGTACGCAAGAATCCTCGGCAAGCCATCGTTAACTTTAGTGCGGGTTTTTCCGATAGCCAAGGCTTGAAAATAATTC
>Ga0194130_10008270_pt1 | contig 11128 bp, 10 predicted proteins | sample TA2KigsurfametaG_FD_160084 | JGI IMG/M metagenome (GOLD analysis project Ga0194130, IMG submission 160084) | Freshwater microbial communities from Lake Tanganyika, Tanzania - TA2015050 Kigoma 12 surface | ecosystem: Environmental > Aquatic > Freshwater > Lake | place: Tanzania: Lake Tanganyika... | reverse complement strand
AAGGACCCCGACGTCAGCACCTTGTCGACGAACGGGTCGGCGACGCGGCCGAAGGCGGTGACCATGCCCCAGCGGCGCGCCAACCAGCCATCGACGAAGTCACTGAAGGCGGCGACGAGGAACACGACGAACGCGGCCCACGCCAGCGACGGCGGCGGACTGTCCGGCGCCGGCACGGCTTCGAGGCAGCCGAACACCACCGCCGTCAGCGCGAGCCGCGCCAGCGTGATGAGATTCGGCAGGTTCATGCCTGCTTCTTCGCTTTGCCCTTCGCGGCCGTCTCGACGGCGGCGAGCTCGCCCTCGACTTCGTAGTCGTTGGCCTTCGTGATGGTGACGTCGACCATCTGGCCCGGCTCGGCGCAACCCTTCGGCAGCAGCACGCGGCCGTCGACCTCCGGCGCGTCGGCCCAGGTGCGGCCGACGACGCGCTTGGCGTCGGCGTCGTAGCCATCGACCAGGACCGGCAGCGTGCGGCCAACCAGCGAACGATGGAACGCGCGCATGACGCCGCGCTGCAGTTCCATCAACTCGGCGACGCGGGCCTCGGCGACCTTCTGCGGTACCTGGCCGGGCATGTCGAACGCCGGCGTGCCCTCCTCCTGCGAGTAAGGGAACACGCCGAGCCGCTCGAAGCGGTAGCTGGTCACCAGGTCCTTGGCGGCCTGGAAGTCGGCCTCGGACTCGCCGGGGAAGCCGGCGATCAGCGTGCTGCGCACGGCGATGCCGGGCACCTCGTCGCGCAGGCGGTCGAGGATGCCGCGCACCTGCTCGCCGGAGACGCCGCGCTTCATCGCCTTCAGCATCGGGCCGCTGATGTGCTGGATCGGGATGTCGAGGTACTTCACCGCCTTCGGGTGCTCGCGCAGGAACGTCGTCAGCTCCGGCGCGACGGTGTGCGGGTAGGCGTACATCAGGCGGATCCAGCGGATGCCCTCGACCTCGCCGAGCTGCTCCAGCAGGACGTGGATCTGGCGCTTGCGCGTGGTGTCGAGGCCGTACGCGGTGCTGTCCTCGGCGACCACGACGAGTTCCTGCACGCCGGCGGCGGCGAGGTTCTTCGCCTCCTCGACGAGCACGTCGATCGGCTTGCTGCGGTTCTTGCCGCGCATCTTGGGGATCGCGCAGAAGGTGCAGGTGTGGTCGCAGCCCTCGCTGATGCGCAGGTAGGCGAAGCTCTTCGGCGTCAGCAGGAAGCGCTTGGTGTCGCTGCGCGGGCCCTTGGGCTTGCCGCCGTCGACCGGCGCGACCCAGCGGCGCTCGCTGCCGTTGACGATCTTGCGCACGACGGCCGGAACGCCCGAGTAGTCGGACAGGCCGAACACCGCGTCGAGCTCGGGCACCTGCTGGCGCAGCTCGTCGCCGTAGCGCTGCGCCAAGCAACCGACGGCGATCACGCCCTTGAGGTCGCCGTCGTCCTTCAGCTTGGCGACGGACAGGATCGTGTCGATCGACTCCTGCTTGGCGGTGTCGATGAAGCCGCAGGTGTTGACGACGACGACGTCGGCGTCGCCGGGCTCCTTGACGACCTGCAGGCCTTCCTCGACGACGTGGCCCAGCAGCACCTCGGAGTCGACGAGGTTGCGGGCGCAGCCAAGGCTGATCAGGGAGACGCGGATCGCTTCGTTCACGGCGGGGTGGGTGGCAGGGCCGCGGGACGGCGGCACTTGATCGCCAAATGCTAGCGACTGGGGACGCCGCCTGCGGATTCACCGCCGGTTGCGGCGGCGATCGGCGCCGCATGCCTGCGGCGCGATGGACCGGCGGCGGCGCGCGGCGGGCGGCGCATCAGCGCCGCCACGCCGCAGCAACTCACTGCAGCTTCTGCTGGACGACCCAGACCTTGACCTTCGCCTCGACGTCCGCGTGCAGGTGCACGAGCACGTCGTAGACGCCGATCTCCTTCAGCGGGTTCTCCAGGCGGACCTGCTTGTCCTCGACCGGCAGGCCCTTCTCGCGCAGGGCCGCGGCGACGTTCGAGCTGGTGACCGACCCGAACAGGTGGCCCTCGGCGTTGGCGCGGCCTTCGATCGTGACCGAGGCCTCGGCGATCTTGGTCGCGAGGTCCTTCAGGCCGGCGACGCGCTGCACTTCCTCGGCCATGGCCGCGGCGCGGGCGCGCTCGATCTCCGCCACGTTGGTCTTGGTGACCATCGCGGCGAGGCCACGCGGCAACAGGTAGTTGCGCGCGTAACCGGGCTTGACCTTGACCACGTCACCGATGCGGCCAACGTGCTCGACGTTCTGCTTCAGCAGGAGTTCCATGTCACATCCTCCCCACAAACGGCAGCAGGCCGATCAGGCGCGCGTGCTTGATCGCTTCCGCAAGCTTGCGCTGGTTCTGGCCGGAGAAGCCCGTGCGCTTGCGCGACTGGATGCGGCCGTTGGCCGACACGAACTTCGACAGGTAGGCGACGTTCTTGTACTCGAGCGGCTCCTCGGGGAGCACCTCGCGGCGACGGGCGCCGAAGCGACCGAACTTGCTGCGGCGGCCGCCATCACGGCCGCCATCACGGCCACCGGGGCCGCCGTTGCTTTGCATCATGTTGCTCATGGCTCAGGCCTCCGTAGGGGTTTCGGCGACGGGTTCGCCCTGCGGCGCGGCGACCGGCTCCGGTGCGGCCGGGGCGTCGTCCGCCGGGATGGCGTTGACGTCGAACGCGGCCTCGGGCTCGTAGGCGGTCTGGGGGACCTCGGCGCACTCGACGAGCAGGTCGCGCAGGACCGACTCGTTGAACTGCAGGTCGCGACGGATGCCCGTCAGCGACTGCGTGTCGGCGGCGAAGTACACCAGCAGGTAGGTGCCCCGCTGTTGGCCGCGGATCGCGTAGGCGAGGCGGCGTTCGTCCCAGCGGCGGCTGCTGAGGATCTTCGCGCCGTGCTTGGTGAAGACGCCGGTGACCGCGTCCTTCAGCGGCTGCCAGCCCTTGCGCACTTCCCGGTTGTCGAGAAGGCACATGCATTCATAGGTGCGAGTGCGTTGCAACGTCATGCTCCCGGGCGGTTGCCCGTTTCCGTGTTGAAGGTTCCCATCAAGGTTTGCAGGTCCGCGCCGTCGAGCCATTCCTGCACGCAGTCGGCAGCTCGGACCAGAACACGACCGAGAACCTCACGTTCCTCCGGGAGGAATGGCGCCAGGACGTAGTCCGGCCAGATGCTTGGTCGCACGTGGCTCGAACGCGGTCCGTTGGTCCCACCACTGCCGGGCGACTGCGCGTCGCCGGCCGAGGCCGGACCGATACCGAGACGGAGACGGGAATATGCGTCCGTGCCCAGAGCGTTCTGGATGGACTGGAGGCCGTTGTGGCCGCCTGCACTCCCCGACGGCCGGATGCGCATCCGGCCCAGCGGTAGGTTCAGGTCATCGACGATCACAAAGAGCGCGTCCGGTTGCCGTCCCGCGGCCCGCAGCAGCGGACCGGCGACGTCACCGGACAAGTTCACGTACGTCTGCGGCTTCGCCAGCAGGAACTCGCGTCCCTTCCGACGACCCTCGCAGACCTGCGCCTTCACCTTGCCGCCGAACTTCTTCGAACCATCGTCCGAATGCCGTTCGAGGCGGGTGAAGGCCAGTCCCAACCGCTGGGCCAGCAGGTCCAGCACCATGAACCCGGCGTTGTGCCGGGTGTGTTCGTACTCGGGTCCGGGGTTGCCGATGCCGAGGACGATGCGGTGCCAGCCCATGGCTGCGATCGGGGGGCGAGAAGGCTACGGGCACGCCGCGATCGGGGCAAGCCCCCGACCGCGCCGGTCCGCGACCTCCACGCCGATCACTTCTTGGCCGGGGGCTTCTCGGCCGCCTTCTCGCCAGCCTTCTCGCCGGCCTTCTCGCCAGCCTTCTCGGCCGCCGGCGCCGCTGCCGCCGGCGCGGCCTCGGCCGGAGCCGCGACCTCCTGGACGACGATCTTGGCGACGTGCACGACGGGCATCGTCGGCGACGAGACCAGCGTGACGCCCGCCGGCAGGGCCAGCCGACCCGCCGTCAGGTAGTCGTCGATCTCGAGCGTGCTGATGTCGTGCTCCAGCGCGTCCGGGATCGCGGTCGGCAGGCAGCGGACGAGCACCTTGATGTGGTCCTTGACCAGCGTGCCGCCCTTGCTGAGGCCGGCCGGGTGGCCGACGAGCGCGACCTCGACCTCGGCGTCGATCGGCTTGTTCAGGTCGATGCGCTTGAAGTCGGCGTGCAGCGGCCGATCGGTCATGGCGTGCCACGCGATCTCCTGCAGGAACGCCGATTCGGCGACGCCGCCGATGTCGAGGTGGAAGACGCGGTGGTGCGCCTTGACGTGCTGCTCGAGCTCCCATTCGGAGATCGCGATCGACACGGACTCCTTGCCTTCGCCGTAGACGACGGCGGGCATCCAGCCCTGCGCGCGCAGGGTCTCGTTGCGGTTGCGGCCCAGGGCGGTACGGCGCTCGGCCTTCATGCGGACGACTTGCATTGGACTACCTCGGTTGGATCGATGCGGTTCGGTCGGAAACTTGGGTTCAGCGCTCGCTCTCGAAGAGCTTGCTGACGCTCTCGCTGCGGTGGATGCGATCGATCGCGCGCGCGAGCAACTGCGCCATCGAGCACACCTCGAGGCGTTGGATCTTCTTGTCGTGCAGCGGCACGGTGTCGGCGAACAGGATCTTCTCGACGTCGGCGCCGTTCAGGCGCTCGACGGCGTTGCCGCACAGCAAGGCGTGCGTGGCAACGATGAAGACCTTGAGCGCGCCCTTCTCCTTGACGATGCGGGCGGCGTCGACGATCGAGCCGCCGGTCGAGACCATGTCGTCGACCAGCACGACGTCGCGGTTGCGGACGTCGCCGATGACGTGCTCGATGACCGTCTGCTCGCCGCTGAGGCGGCGCTTGTCGATGATCGCGAGGTCGCAGCCGAGGTCCTTCGCGTAGGCGCGCGCGAGCTTGGTGCCGCCGATGTCCGGCGACACGATCATGACGTCCTTGGTGTCGAGCTGCCGGACGCGCTCGATCATCACCGGGCGCGCGTACAAGTGGTCGACGGGGATGTCGAAGAAGCCCTGGATCTGCGCCGCGTGCAGGTCGACCGCGACGACGCGGTGGTACCCGGCGGTGACGAGCAGGTTGGCGACGAGCTTGGCGTTGATCGGCACGCGCCCCTCGTCCTTGCGGTCCTTGCGGGCGTAGCCGAAGTACGGGATGACCGCCGTGACGCGGTCGGCGGACGCGCGGCGCAGGCAGTCGGCGAACGACAGCAGCTCGAACAGGTTCTCGTGGACGTTCGGCACCGTCGGTTGCACGACGAACACGTCGGCGCCGCGCACGTCGCACTCGACCTTGAGGTTGATCTCGCCGTCCGGGAAGCGCGCCAGCGACGCCGCGCCCAGCGGCACGCCCATGTACGAACAGATGTCTTGCGCGAGGCGCGGGTGCGCCGTGCCGGTGAAGACTCGCAAGCGTTCGCCGCGCATGGTCATGCCTTCTCCTTGGCCGGCGGCACTTCGCGCGTCTTGAGCCGGCGCGCCGGCACGCCGACCCAGACCTCGCGCGGCGCGATGACGGTGCCGCGCGTGACGACCGCGCCCGCGCCGGTGAGCGCCTCGTCGCCGACCTCGGCCGGGGCAACCAGCACGCTGCCGCTGCCGATGAAGGCGCCGGCGCCGATCTTCGTCGCGTGCTTGTGCACGCCGTCGTAGTTGGCGGTGATGGTGCCGGCGCCGATGTTGGCGCGCGCCCCCACCGTCGCGTCGCCGAGGTAGGTCAGGTGCTTGGCTTTGGCGCCCGCGCCGACGTGGGTCTTCTTGGCCTCGACGAAGTTGCCGATCTCGGCGCCGTCCTCCAGCACCGTGCCGGCGCGCAGGTGCGCGAACGGTCCGACCTCGCAGTTGCGCCCGATCACACAGCCCGTGCCGATCACGGTCGCCGGCAGGACGCGCGTGTCGGCGCCGATCTGCACGCCGTGGTCGATCCACGTGGTGATCGGGTCGACGACGATGACGCCGTTGTCGAGGTGCTCGAGCAGGATGCGCTCCTGCATGCGCGCGCGCGCGACCGAGAGGTCGGCGAGGGTGTTGACGCCGGTGATCTCGTCCGCGTCCTCGGCCTCGAGCGTCGGCACCTCGCACTTCTTCGCCAGCGCCTCGACCGCGTCGGTCAGGTACAGCTCGCCCTGCTTGTTGTTCGGCTTCAGGTTGGCGAGCGCAGGCCGCAGCGCGCCGCTGTCGAAGCAGTAGAACCCGGCGTTGATCTCGTCGATCGCGAGTTCTTCCTCGGAGCAGTCCTTGTGCTCGCGGATGCCGGCGAAGCGGCCGTCGTCGTCGCGCAGGATGCGCCCGAGGCCCTCGGGGTCGTCGGGCACCGCCGTCAGCACGCTGGCTGGCGCGCTGCCGCGGAGTTCGCGCAGGTCGCGCAGCGTCGCCGTCGTGATCAACGGGCAATCGCCGTAGGTGATGAGCACGTCGCCGTGGAAGTCGGCGAGCGCCTGCATCGCCGCCTGCACGGCGTGGCCGGTGCCGCGCGGCGCGCCCTGGTCGACGAAGTCGAGCCGGGCGAACATGCCGCCGCACGCCTCCTGCACCGCCTTCTGCACCTTGTCCTTATGGTGGCTGAGGACCACCACCGTGCGCTGCGGCTGCAGCGGCGCCACGGCCGCCAGCGCCGACGCCACCAGTGTGCGGCCGCACAACGGCAGCAAGACCTTGGGCAAGCTCACCTTGGTGCGCTTGCCAAGGCCAGCGGCCAGGCAGATCACGGCCAGCGGACGGGACACGGGACGGAGTCGGGGCGGTGGGGTGGAGGAAAGGGGGGAGGATTGTGTGGACCACCCTGCCCACGGTCAAGGGCCGCAGCGACCCGCGGCCAACCACGGCAGCTACCCGCCGCGCACTGAATGGTGGTGCCACCGCGCCGGGCGACGCGCGCGTCGCCGCGGTCGCAACCGGCCGCGAGCGCCGGTCCGTGCCCCGGCTCACTGCGCACCGGACTCGACGCGAGCGCGGTGCCCGATGGACGCAGCCGGTCGGTACCGCGCTCACCACGGCGCGCTCAGACGATCAGAACTGCCTGACCTCGCAGTTCGTCCGGAACCAACCCGTCACCGGGTCGATGCCGACGGCCTGGAAGCTCATCTGGAAGCCGGTGAGCAGGCCCGTCGGCACCGTGTACAGCCACGTCTTGCTCGGGTTGCCGATCGCGCCGTTGCCCGACAGCGACAAGCCGCCGAAGGCACCGGTGCCGTCCTCCAGCACGACGGTCAGGGCGTAGCTCGGGTCCGTGCAGATCGGGCCGATCGCGGTCGACAGGATCGGCGACCCGGGGAACGACGCCATCACGATGTACGGCACGCTGGCCGGCACCGCCGTCGTCGTGTTGGTGGCCGCGATGATCAGCAGCGTGCCCGCCGGCGAGGCCGTCAGCTTGCGTGCGAACAGGCCGAACGTCGCGTTCGTCTGCGAGCCGGGCGTGCTGCCGGTCACCGTGATCGCGCCGCCGGCCGTCGTCGCCGTGGCGACGGTCTGCGCGAAGCCGTTGCCGTCGGCGACCACCGGGTTGGTCGTCGACAGCGTGGCGCCGCCGCTGACCGCGAAGTTGACGGTGCCGCCGGGCAGGGCGTTGCCGCTCGTGTCGCGCACCTGCACGCGCAGTGGCGAGCCGAACGCCTCACCGGCGACGCCGACCTGGCCGCCGCCACTGACCGCGACGACGCTGTTGGTCGGGCCGAGCGGCCGGATGCGCTTGAGCGTGCCGCCCGTGGAAGGGTACGTGCCCGGGTGCTGCAAGAACCAGATGGCGCCGTCGGGCCCCTGACGGAAGCTGACGGCGCCGACGAAGTTGGTGCCCCAGTTGGTCGCGTTCGGCTGCCCTGGCACCGCCGGCAGCGCCACCCAGCCCGTACCGTTGTTCTGCAGGCAGCGCAACTGGCCGGCGAAGTAGTCGAGGAAGAACGCGACGCCCTCGTAGGCCGGGCCGAAGTTGGACGCGCCGCCGCCCTGGTTGCGGTAGCGCGGCCCCCCCATCACCGACAGCCAGCCCGAGCCGGACTGGGCGACCGCCGCGATCGGCGCCGTGAGCGCCGGCTGCGTGCCGGTGCAACTGCTGTACGCGCTGTTGCCCTCGCGCCACGGCCAGCCGAAGTTCACCAGCGGCAGCGTGCTGCCCGTGCCGCGCACGTACTCGGAGTACTCCTCGACCGCGTTCTGGCCGACGTCGCCGATGTACAGGTTGCCGGTGACCTGATCGATCTCCATGCGCACGGGATTGCGCAGGCCGTTGGCGATCACGAGTTGGCTGACGCTGCCGGCGTTGGCCGAAAGCGGGTTGTTACCCGGGTCGAGCGAGTCGAACGTCGGTGCCGTCGTGCTGCCGCCGGCGGGCAGACCGCTGACGTTCATGCGCAGCACGCAGCCGAGCGACGACGTGGTGCTCTGCGCCGTGCACGGGTTCGCGTCGTCGCCGATGCACTGATAGAGCATGCCGTCGGGGCCAAAGCGCGGCGAACCGCCGTTGTGGTTGAAGGCGTTGTCGGGCACCGCCGCGAGGATGACACGCCGGCTCGTCGCCGCGAACGACAGCAGCGTGCTCGACGCGATGGCGAGGTCGCCCGTGCACGTGAAGCGGTCGAGGTGCATGAACGCATCCGCGGTGCTCGCGTACCAGACGTAGATGTGGCCGTTGGTCGCGAACGCCGGATCGGCGACGATGCCGAGCAGGCCGCGCTCGCTGCCCGTCTCGACGCTCGGCACGGTGCCGACGGTCACCGGCGCGCCGCCGGCGTAGACCATCACCGCGCCGCCGCGGTTGGCGATCAGCACGCGACCGTCGGGCAGGAAGCAGAAGTCGTGGCCGGCGGCGAGGCCGCTGCCGACCACGGTGTCGACGACGAAACCGGTCGGCACCGTCTGGGCGACGCCGACAGCGGTGAGGGACAGGGCGAGCGCGAGCGCGCGAAGGGATGGCATGTGGAGGTCCTGACGGAGGGCGCCGCGGGCAATTCGGCGCGGTGGTGGGCGAGCAGTCTAGCCCGCCCCAAGGGCGATGGTAGCGGGCTGCAGGGCCGGCCGCGGCTGGACGGTCAAGGCCTTGCGGTGCAGCGGTCGATGGCACCGGGCCAAGCCATGGGACACCTCGTCCTGGGCGCGCCTCCGGTCGCCCGCTACCACCTGCACGAGCGGCTGCTGCGCGCCCTGCGCCAGCGCGGCCACCGCGTGTCGCTGCTGCCGCTCGCACCGGCCGAGGCGACCTTCTGGCGCCACCAGGGCGAGTACCTCGCCCGACTGCCGGCGACCGGCGCCCGCGAGGTGGTCGCCAACTGGCCGTTCGACGACCTCGCACCGGCGCGCCGCCGCGGGCGGCGACGCCGGTTCGCCGACCGCGCCGCCGCGCTGGCGGCATGGCTCGCCGCCGAGCGACCCGACCTGATGGTGCTGCACCAGCGGCGCGACGACGACGCGGCGCTGTTGCACTTCGCCGCGCGCGCCCACGGCTGCCGCACGCTGTGGTTCGGCGATGGCCTGCTGCCGCACACGCTGCAGTGTGACGAACGCGGGCTCGATGGCGACGCCGCCGCGGCGGCGCGCCGCGCCGACGACTTCCGCGTCGTGCGGCCGGATCGCGAACTGCTCGCCGCGTGCCTCACGCATGCGCTGGCACAGGCGGCGCCGTTCGCGCTGCCGCGCGCGGCGATCCACGTGCCACCGCTCGGCGAGCGCCTGCGCGACGCCATGGCCACGGCGCAGGCCGACGGCCCCGGGGCCGGCTGGGCGAGCCTGCGCGCCTTCGCCGACGCCTTGCCGCCGACGCCGACCAAGGCCGCGGCATGGCGGCTGCCCGCGTCGCCGTTCCTGACCGTGCTCTTGCAGTCGGCAGACGACCCGCGCGTGGCGCGCGACGCCGTGCATCCACCCACCGCGAGCGAGTTCGTCGCCGCGGCGACGGTGGCGAGCCGGAGCCTCGGCTGCGACGGCCGGCTCGCGGTCGTCGCCGCGGAGGCGCCGGCGGGCCGACGCGTCGCCGGCCACGCGCTGCTGCCGACTCGCGCCGCCGCCCTAGCGGCCGCCACCGGCCTCGCCGTGGCGACGATCAACCACCCGATGGCGAGCGTGGCGCTGCTCGCCGGCACGCCCGTCGTCCACCTCGGCCGGGCGCTCTACGGCATGTGCGGCGTCGCCAACGCGGCAGCCGACGTCGGCGATCTCGGGGGAGAGCTCGCGCGCGCGCTGGCGCACGACCACCCGGCGCTGCGGGCGCGCGCCATGACCTGGCTGTTCACCCACGGCCACGTCTGGTGCTCCGCGACCGCGCCCGACCACAACGGCATCGTCGGCATGGTGATGGCGATCGAAGCCCGGCTGCCCGGCGCCGGGGCCCGGCAAGCGCTGCGCCACCGCCACGGGCCGCCCTGGCCGTTGGCGCCCGCACGCCCGAGCCCGCAGGGCGACTGCGCCACCTGACCTCGCGGCGGCCAGCGCCGCCGGGATCGACTGCACGACCGGGCACGGAAATGCCGATGGCATGGGCGTGCAGCACGGCGTCCGACGCACCCTGATCGCCCTCGCCGGCGGCGCTGTCGCGCAGCGTCTGTGCCAGCTCGCGGCCTTCGTGCTGATCGGCCGCGCGCTCGGCGTCGTGGGACTTGGCATCTACGTGCAGGGCATGGCGGTCGGCGCGGCGCTGGCCGCCCTCGCCGCCGCCGGCCTTGGGCATGCGACGGCGCGCGCCGTCGCGGCCCGGCCCGCCGCGGCGGGCGCGATCGTGCGCGCCGCCGTCCAGCGCCGCCTCGTCGTCGGCATCGCGCTGGCGACCGGCTGCGGGTTGATCGCGAGTGCGACGACCGCCGAGCCCTGGTTCTGGTGGCTGTGCGCGCTGCAGACGCTGCCGGCGGCGTGGGACCAGAAGCTCGCGCTCGACGCCAGCGGCCGGACCCGCGTCGACGTCCGCGTCGAAGCCGCCGCCGCCTTGCTCCAACTCGGCGCCACCGCCGCGCTCGTGCTCGTCGACGTCGCCGCGCCCGCCGCCTTCGCCGCAGCGGCGCTGGCGGCGCGCTGCCTGCACGCGGCCGGCGCCGCACAGGCGATCCGCGACCTGCCGGGCCAGAGCGCCGATGGCGCCGCCATCGACCGCAGCCACGGCGCGCTGGCGTGCGGCCAGATCGCCCACGAAGTGCTCA
>Ga0194130_10008266_pt1 | contig 11131 bp, 12 predicted proteins | sample TA2KigsurfametaG_FD_160084 | JGI IMG/M metagenome (GOLD analysis project Ga0194130, IMG submission 160084) | Freshwater microbial communities from Lake Tanganyika, Tanzania - TA2015050 Kigoma 12 surface | ecosystem: Environmental > Aquatic > Freshwater > Lake | place: Tanzania: Lake Tanganyika... | reverse complement strand
TATAAACCTTTTAAAATTTCATTCCTATTATACGATAGGATATAACCAAATTTTTATACCTTTAATATGTCGTCAGTTTTTAATAACTTATCAAATCGGCATTTTAAATTTCCAAAGGTGTAAAATAATAATTATAGAAAATCTTGAACGACTAGTATTTATAATTTTAATGATTTATATACTTGCAACAAAGAAGACATAATAAAAATTCATATTATTGATAAAAAAATAACAAAAGATGATTTATTGCATATTTTTACTTTTACTAATTTAAAATGTCTTGCATTAGTAAAAAATGAAATACATGAAATTCCTGATGAAATATCTAATTTAAAAAAATTAGTTAATTTAGGTATATCATATAATAATATAACTAGATTACCAAAAAGTATTAAAGATTTAAATTTGTATTGCTTAAATATTTCCGAAAATAATATTGATTGTCTACAAGATGAAATATTTGAATTACAAAATTTAGAACATTTGTTAATAAACAATAATAGAATTACAGAAATATCTAAAAAAATTAATAAATTACAAAACTTGAGAAATTTCAAAATAGGAAATGTTGATTCCAATGGTTCATATGTATTATTCGAAATTAATGATATAATAGAGAGACTTGATATTTCAAATTTTAAATATAAAAATAATTAAAATAATATTACAGAATTACCAGATGAAATAGCAAACTTACAACTTCTAGTAAATTGTTACATTCCAGAATTAAAAGATAATTGTAAAATATTTAATGAAAACATGATTATTTTTGATAGTAATGAAATAAAAAATATAGTTATTCCAGATAATATAATAAATTTAACAATATTATTTAAAAATTTTCAAACACAATATATATTAAGTTTATTAAATAATTTACCAAATGGATTAGAAAGATTGTCTCTTACTAATGTTAATATAAATATTAAACTAGAAAATCTACCAGTAGGTCTAAAAGAATTATACTTTTATAATGCTCCTTATTGTCAACTAATTGAACCATATTCTTATTGGCCAAGACACATAGTAAAAGAAGATATTATGCAAATTAAAATTCCTTTTGGTTGTGAAGTTTTTTTAAATGATGATAAAATAAATTTTGAATAAAAAAATTTAATATTTAAAATTTATTTTATATATAGTTATATAAAAATGTCATTAGTTAAAACTGTTATAGTATGTGGGACTACTATTGTGTTATTTGATTTTTATAAAAATAATCCAAATAATAAATATGTAAAATTAACAAATTTACACATTAGAAAAAGTATAGAACTATGTCCATTTCTAAGGAGTTGGTTAAAGTAATTATTATTTTCTTTTAATATCTACACATAAAACAAATCTAGGAGTTTTACTAAAATTCCAAACACTATGTTCATATGTATCATCAAATAAAAATGGTTTATCAAATATATAATCGACATTATTAATTTTTATACCACATTTTTCAGGAATAATTAATGGTAAATGAAATCTATATCTATCAATACCTGCATCTGAATGTGGTTCAATAAAACCATCTCCTTCTAAACAAGAAATACCTGCAGCTAATACCCCAGGAACATTTCTTAAAATTTCCATAGTTTTTGGAAAAAGTTCATTTGCCTTTTGTAAAGGCATATTATTATATATCAACATAAACACAAACCATTCTGGTTTTCCAGTAGAATTTAAATGTTTAGCCATATTATCATTTAGTTCGTTTATTTGTTGTTGATTATAATTTTGGGATATTATTTTAATTTCTTGTAATTTTTTGAAAAGAATCCATACTTTTTTATTTATAATACCTTCTAATTCAGAATGAATTATATTTTTGTTTTGTTCTAATAATTTTAATTCAGGATATAATTTTAATGGGATGACTGCGGGATTATCAGAATTAAATTTTTCAGTTTTATTTGAAAAAAGAAAAAATAATAAAATTAGTGTAAATATTAATGAAATGGTTATATTCATATATACAATATTATATTAAAAAAATAAATAATGAAATATTTTTTATATAGTATTATAAAAATTGATTTATTTAAAATATTATTAATTAGATAATACTATTGATAGTATGAATAATCTTCCATTTTCAGAGAAATATAGACCTAGAAAATTATCGGATCTTATTATAGATAAAATTATTTATAATAAAATAAAAAGTATTATAGATAACAAAGATATTCCAAACATTATTTTTACAGGTAAATCTGGTGTAGGTAAAACGTCGACAATTCATTGTATAGCCAGAGCGATTTATCCAAAAAATGAATATCAAGAATCTATTTTAGAATTAAATGCGTCAGATGATAGGGGAATTAAATCAGTTCATGAAACGATTATTAATTTTTGCAAAAAAAAGGTATTTTTTAAAGAAGGTTATGCACAACATAAACTATTAATTTTAGATGAAGCAGATAATATAACTCCAAAAGCACAAAGATTAATAAATTCTATTATGGAGAAATATCCAACAACTAGATTTGCCTTTACTTGTAATAACTCTACAGATATAATAGAATCAATACAATCTAGATGTGTTATTATTAGATTTACAAAACCTCCAATTGACCATTTTATTGAAAGAATAAAAAATATTTGTGAAGTAGAAAATATTAAATATGATAAAAATTCAATAACATATTTATTTGAAATATGTCAAAAAGATTTGAGACAAACTTTAAATATGTTAGAATTAACATACCATACTTATAACAAAATAACTATTGATAATATTAATAAAATTTGTGATATTCCTTCTCAAACAATTTTACATGAATTATATAACTCAATTCTTAATAAAGATGTAAAAAATATTTGTACATTAGTAAATAAATTTCAAACGGAAGGTTATTATTCTTTAGATGTATTATTACATTTTATCCAATTTATAAAAAATATAAATGTAGTTAAAACTAAGAAAAAAATAAAAACTATGGAAGAGGAATTATATGAATTAGACCATCCAGACGAAATAAAGTTAGATGAGGATGCAGAAGAAAAAATAATGAATTTAATAAATATTTTATCAAATTATTCATATATTATGAGTAAATCAGCAACAAATTATATTCAATTAACATGTGCCTTGTTGTCATGTATATAAATTTATTTAATAAAAAAATTGATATAATGATAAAATTATAAAAAATAATATATAACTCATAAATGGTTTATTTAGAGAAAGCTAAAATTTATAAAGATGTTATACATAATAGCATTTATACAACAAGAATAGCAAATGCCATAATAGATAATAAAATTTTTCAAAGATTGAGAAATTTGCATCAATTAGGTTTGTGTTATATGGTATTTCCTAATGCGAATAATACAAGATTTGAACATTCTTTAGGAACATATCATTTGGCAGGTTGTTTAGTTAACAGTTTAGTTTCTAATTCAGAAATAAAAGAAATAAATAAATCCCTTACTGAAATTGAATTTACAAAAAATTATTTATTAAAAAAATTAAATTTAGAAAATAATGAAAGTTCAATAGATTTTATAATAAATAATAAAGAATGTCAACTAGATAGTTATATAACAGAATTAATAAAAATAGCGGGTTTATGTCATGATATTGGTCATGGACCTTTCTCACATATGTTTGATGACTGGTTATATTCAATACCAGAGCTTGAAAGTAATAAATTAATACACCACGAAAATCGTTCAATTTTATTGTTAGGTTTGATTTTAGAGAAAGGAGAAATAAATTACAATAATACAAAATACAAATTAACTGATTACATAGATTTTAATGGTCATAAATTTATATCAACATTGATAAACCCCTCTTCTTATAGTAACATAAATAAAATAAATTTCATTTATCAAATAGTTTCTAATTGTTTAAATGATTTGGATGTTGATAAATTAGATTATTTATGCAGAGATTCTTATTATTTAGGTACTGGAGAACCATTTAACATAAATAGAATAATTGAACATGCAAAAGTTATTGAAGGCAATATTGTATTTCCTGAAAAAGTAAGTTATGAAATATTTAAAGTATATCGTTCTAGATATGATATGCATAAGCAATTTTATAATAACAAAACTGTAATATGTATAGAACATATGTTAAAACATGTTTTAGATAAACTAGACAAAATATTAAAAATATCAGAAAATTTAAAATTATTTAATATTGATAATTTTATAAATTTAACTGACTCAGTTATTTTAAATACTGCAACAATAATTGAACAAATAAAACCTAGTAATTATACATATATAAAAGACGATATAGAAGATATTAATAATATTATTAATGCAATTAATGAAAGAAGATTATATAAATGTGTTTATATTACATCATATTCAGTTAAAGAAAAAATTAATACAAAAAAAATTACACAAAAATTTATTTTGGAAAATAAAGAATTTAGTAAAAACAATATTTTTGCTGTTGTAGTAAAAATAGGATTAATTGGTGGAGAAAAAACACATCCTTTTGATAATTTATATTTTTATGATAAAAATAATAAATCTAGAGTTTTGTCAAAGAATGAAATATCTCATTTAATGTCTCCATTTTTTCAAGAGAAGTTATTCTTTATAATAGAAAAAACAAGTTAAAAAAGCAAATAAGTTTAAAAAAATATTTTTTTACATAACTATAAAATATAAATAATTATTTTATGGACAACAATATATTTAATAATTTTTCTATTGATTTTGGAACTTGTAATACAGTAATTGCTTATAAATCTAATGATAAAGTTCAACATATTTTAGATGAAGTTTCAGGAGATGTATTAATACCAACAACTATTTTATTTATTAAAGATGAAATTACTCCAGGTCTTAAAATAAATGAACTTCAAATTAATAAACATTATATTATTGGCAATGGGGCAAAGGATGCCTATAATTTTAAAAAAGATCATTCAAGTTATTTTTATCAATTTAAAAGATTTTTGGGAATAACGAATAAATCAATTGAAACACAAAAAGAATTTATTGATAAGTTTCAAATAAAATATGAAACAGATGATGATACAATTTATTTTTATATTCCTACAATAGAAGAAGATAAATTTATAAATATAAATATTATTGAATTAATAAAGTTATTTTTCCAAGGTTTATTAAATTTAATAAAAACTTCTTTGAATATTTTAGGCGAAATTCATATTATTTTAACTTGTCCTGCATATTTTCATGATTTACAAAGAACACAATTAAAAAAAGCAGCTGAAAGTGCTGGTTTTAAGATATTTAAAATGTATAATGAACCAACTTCGGCTGCAATTTATTATATAAGAAAATATGATGAATTAACTAGTGATAATAATAAGTTTATAGTTTATGATTTAGGAGGAGGAACTATAGATACTACTGTAGTAGAATATCATTTAGATAATAAAACTTGCGAAATTATAGACATAGACGGAAATAGTTCATTAGGAGGTATAGACATAGACAATTTATTAATATCTGATATTTACAATAAATATTCTATAGATAAAAGTGATATCAAATGGAATAATAGAATAAGAAAATATGCAGAAGAAATAAAAATAAGATTATCATATACAAAAAATTATGATATTACTTTAGAAAATGTTCCAATTAATAAAAATAATAAAGTAATAATAGTAGATATATTGACAATTAGTTATTCTCAACAAATGTTTAATAATATTATAAATTCGTTAATTGATAAAATGATTGATACTATTTTAACAATGCACAATAAACATTCCACAAAAAATATTATTTTTATTGGAGGACCTACTCAAATACCACTTTTACAAAATAAAGTTAATTCTATATTAAATATTGATACAAATAAAGTCATTTTAAATCAAGATAACTCTTTATATAAAACTATTGTTTCAGATGGAGCATGTCTTTTATATGAACTGCTAAAAACTCAAGATGATTTTTGTTTGTTAGATATAGTACCAATGAATATAGGCATAAGTTCATCAGAGGGAAAAATGATAACAATGATTAATTCTCATTCCAAAATACCAGTATCAGTCGAAAGAGTATTTTCTACTTCACATGATTGTCAAAGAACAATTGATATTGAGGTATTTGAAGGTATAAGTGATAATATAAAAGAAAATAATTATATTGGTGCATATAAAATTGTTGGTATACCACCTTTACCAAGAGGAGCAATAATAATAAAGTTATTATTTAAAATTAGTTATAATGGAATTTTGGATGTATCAATAAGTGGTTTTAAAAATCCATCAGAAAATTCAGCTAAATCTTTTGATTTTAAATTAACCGAAAGAATTAAATTAATACCCAATATTATAGCAAAAGAACTTTTAAAAAAAATATTAAGTAAAACAAATAATTAATTAAAGTAAATTTTTTATTATATGTAATTATAATAAATGAGTAAGGAAAAACCAATAGAATTTAACGATATTGAAACAATTAATGATATTGCTGATGATTTATTAAGAATTTACTCAGAAAATAAAGAATATTTAAATAAAATCGAATGTAAAAAAATATTAAATATAATATTTGAAGCATTGTTTGATGAAAAATTAAAAAATAAAAATTTTGAATACATTTTTAATTTATTAACAAAAAATTCTGACGAAAAAGTTTATAAAAATGATTTAGAGCCAATAGTTAAAGCATTGATAGTTTGTTTTGATGTAAACTTAATAACTAATACTTCATCATTTAATGACAAAGTATGTATCAAAATTGGCAAATTTTTGCTCCCTAATAGTTATTATATAAAAAAGGAAGAAGAATAAACTTTAATTATGATATTTAGCGATATAATCATCTATTTTTGCAATCATTGCATTGTGGTCTAATCCAATTCCAAAAGACATAGTACCACTGGCAAATCCAATATCATAACAACCTCTGTAACTAGTTACAATACCATTGCCATAATCGATAAGTTCTTTATGAATTTCATAATATTTATTTAATTGTTTTTATCTAAATCTAATGCAAAAAATTCTCTTAAATTTTGCAAAAGTTCTAATGTGTTAGTCATTGTAGTATATTTTCTTGGACTATGAAACCAATATAAATTTATGTCCCCATATGTAAATAACACTGGAAATTCTTGAGTATCTAATTTTTTAAGTCTGCGTTTTATTGTTTCTAGTGAGACTTGTTTTGGAGGATTTTGAACTGGTTGTACTTGTTGTATTGGTTGTACATAAGACATTATATTATTATAATATTATAAGAATATATTTTTAATACAAAACCATTTTACAAAATTCTATAAATTTTTCATTTGTCATATTTCCCTTCATTCTTTTAATCATAGAACCTATAAGTTGAATATTTTCAATTTCAAAATCTTTATTTATATCTATTCTATCAATACTGATATTAAAAAACTCACTTATTTCATTATTTTCTTTATTTGCATATGCTACATAAGTTAGTGGCAATCCAGTTAATTTACATAAACCATTTTGTTTATGATAAAGTTCTTTTATATTTTCTAAATACAAGTTATTTATTAAATTTTTTTTTTTACAAAAAATATTTAAATCACACAATATTTTTTTTATAAAACCATCTAATGTAGAAGCCCAATTTTTGGAAGATATTCTTCTACAATCTTTACAATAATGTTGTAAACCATCATCTTGACTTTTATCTTTGTCAAAAAGAAAAACTTCTTTTTCTAAATTACATTTTAAACAAAGTTTAAAACCTTGTTTTATTTGTTCATTATTTATATTTTTTCTTTTATTTGAACGACAATTTTTGCAAATAGGATATCTTCCAAATTGTCCTCCTTTATTAACATCGAAATATTCGATATTTTTATTTTTTTTACATTCATAGCAATATTTTATTGAACTTAAAATATTGGCTTTATTTTCCATATATTCGATATATATAATTAGAAATTATTAAAGTATTAAATTATTATTATTTTTTACAACTTTACTACAAAGTTCAACAAATTGATCATTATTTAAATTATTTTTCATCAAGTTTATTCTACAAGCAATTAATTGTATATTTGATTTAGTAAAGGATAGATTATTATTAATTCGATTAATAGAAACATTAAAATCATTAATTGTTTTTATAGTATTAAATTTATTAATAAATTTAGCAGGTTTATTATAAATAAAAGTTAATTCTTTTTTTGAAATGGCACATTTTCCAAATTGTTTTATATAAATTTCATCAAGATCTTTGGGAGTTAATGTAATATTAATATCTCTTTTACATTTAATTAAGTTATGTTTTAAATTAGATAATAATTTATTAAAGTATATTATTCTTTGTGTTTGAGGTATATTAGTAATATTTGTATGAATATTTAACATTAATCCATCCTTTATCACCTCATTTAAATATCTATTTTGCAAGTTAATATTATTAATAATACAATCTATTGATAAAACCATTATATTGCTAATATTACTTTATATATTAATATATCATTAAATTACTAATGAATTTAAGTTTATATTAAGAATTGTAATACAAATAATTGAAAAAAATTGAAAAAAAAACATAATCACGAAAATTTTTATCTATGTAGAATATATAATAATACAAGTAAATATGCAAATCTTTGTTAAGACTCTTACTGGTAAGACTATTACTCTAGATGTAGAAACATCTGATACTATTAGCAATGTAAAGGCTAAGATTCAAGATAAGGAAGGTATTCCTCCTGATCAACAACGTCTAATCTTTGCAGGAAAGCAACTAGAAGACGAACGTACTCTTTCTGATTACAACGTACAAAAGGAAGCCACATTACATTTGGTATTGCGTCTCCGGGGTGGAGGTACTGAAGATGGTTCATCGTCTGGAGGCAAGTTTAATATTTTCCTTAAGACACTTCAAGGAAAAACTATTCCTATGGAAGTATCTAGTGCTGATACTATTCAATCAATCAAGTCACGTATTCTTGATAAGGAAGGAATTCCTATCGATCAACAACGCCTAGTGTTTAATGGTAAGCAATTGGAAGATACCAATACATTAGGAGATTATGGCGTAAATTCGCCAGACGCCACAATTCATTTGGTACTTCGTCTCAAGGGCGGAAAGACCAATTGACGTCTTAAAATGATAAAAAATTATAGAAAATATTTATTTATGGTCTTAAATTTTTCATAAAAATACTTTAATTAAAATTATTTTTATTATATTACAAAAAAATTTATTTATTTAAGTTCAATAATGATATATATTATATTACAAAAAATTGATTTTTATATTGTGTTTAGGTTCAACAATAACATATAATATAATGGAAAAAAGAAAGTTTGATTATCAATTATTACAAAGTCGTTGTAATGAATATAATGTTAAATTATTAAAAGATTATACAAACGAAAAACTTAATAAACTAACTATTATATAAGGCGAATGTATAAATTATGATGTTTGTAAAAATACATTTAGTAAAACATTTACTTCTTTTTCTGATAATGCAAAGTGTGCAAATTGTAATAAAAAATATAGTTATACATCTCTAATATCCTTTTGTAAGGATAACAATATAGAACTATTGGAAGATTATTCTAAAAAGAAATTAACTCAACATACAACTATAAAAGGCAAATGTATAAATTATGATGAATGTAAAGGAACATTTAGTAAACAATATATGGCTTTATTGGATAATCAATGTTGTAGTAACTGCGCAAAAGATAATAAATTTACATATAGTAACCTTATTACATTTTGCAAAGAAAATAATATAGAGTTATTAAAAGATTATTCGACAATAAAAGTATTATCTCAAAGTCAAATAGAAGGTAAATGTCCTAATCATAATGAATGTAAAGGAATTATAAATAAACGCTTCATAACATTATATGAAACCCCAATTTGTTTCGATTGTGTAAAAAATAATAAACATTCACTTGGTTCTTTAATAAAATATTGTAAAGAAAATGAATTAAAATTATTAAAAGATTATTCAAATCAAAAATTAGATAAATTATCAGTAATTGAAGGCAATTGTAAAAATTATAATGTATGCGGTAAAACTTTTAAGAAAACATTTGGAAGATTATTAGAAAATCCATTTTGTTCGTCATGTGGAACATTAAGTGAATATAATTATTATTCTTTAGTAAATTTTTGCAAAGAAAATAACTTGACATTACTTAAGGATTATTCAAAAGAAGATGTGAGACATAATACAATAATTGAAGGAGAATGTATAAATTATAAGGATTGTAATAAAACTTTTAGTAAATTATTTTCATCTTTAAAAAATAATAAATTATGTGAAGATTGTAATAGAAAAGTAAAATACAACATTAACACATTAACTAATATTTGTAAAGAAAATAACATAAAATTATTAATAGAATATTCAGAAGAAGATTTATCACGAGATACAATAATCAAAGGTGAATGTATGAATTATATTTTATGCAATAATTTGTTCGAAAAAAAATTTGGTAACCTAATAAATTACAAAAATGAAGTAAATGCATTTTGTAACGATTGTGTTGAATTTAATAAAAAAGAAAAAAGTAAAAATACTTGTTTAGAAAAGTATGGTGTTGAATTTTCACTACAATCAACAGAAGTAAAAGATAAATCAAAAAATACATGTTTAGAAAAATATGGCGTTGAGTACTCCTCACAATCAAACGAAGTAAGAGAAAAAGTAATAAATACATGTATAGAAAAATATGGTTATGAAAGTTCTTTGCAACATCCTGAAGTTATAGAAAAGAGAATTAAAACTAATAAAATTAAATATGGTTGTGAAAATCCTATGCAAAATGAAGAAATTAAAATAAAAACAATGGAAACAAATTTATTAAAGTATGGTTATACCTGCCCAGCACTACATCCTGATGTAATTGCAAAAAGAGAGCAAACAAATCTTGAATTATATGGTGTAAAACATGTATTTTCAAGCGAACAAACTAAAGAAAAAATAAAACAATATAATTTAGAAAATTATGGAGTTGAATATTATTTACAATCAGAAGATAAGCAAGAAAAAAGTAAAAAAACTTGTTTTGAAAAATATGGTGTGGGTCATCATATGCAAAACCCAGAAATATCAGAGAAAGCATCAAAAAATGCATACCAAATGAAAAAATATACTCTACCATCTGGTAAAACAATAGATTATCAAGGATATGAAAATTATGCTTTAGATATTATAATAAAGGACAAAAAAATA
>Ga0194130_10008262_pt1 | contig 11133 bp, 23 predicted proteins | sample TA2KigsurfametaG_FD_160084 | JGI IMG/M metagenome (GOLD analysis project Ga0194130, IMG submission 160084) | Freshwater microbial communities from Lake Tanganyika, Tanzania - TA2015050 Kigoma 12 surface | ecosystem: Environmental > Aquatic > Freshwater > Lake | place: Tanzania: Lake Tanganyika... | reverse complement strand
CAAGTGGCTAATTGCAAACGTCCGCAAGTTCGGTTTTAGTTGGGAAGTAGTTCCAGAAGAACCGTGGCACCTACGGTACACCGAGGGCGACAATCCGCCGCCAGCAGTATTGGAATGGATGGCGAAGAACAATGTGCAGAGGCCATCGGGCGCTCCAGTCACATCACCGGGTGCTCCGACAGTCAATCTTGCCGTTGCTCCACCGACCAGCGCACATAAGGATGACGGTGGCGACCTCGACCCGGGCGACAGCGGCCCGAGGGTAACGAAGTTGCAGGAGGAGCTTGCTGAGCGCGGTTTCTACAAGGCCACGCCAGACGGACAGTTCGGTCCAAAGACAGAAGAGGCTGTCATTGCTTTCAAGAAGTCCAAAGGGTATGGCGAGGGTCCGAAAGCGGGCAAGCGTGTTCTCGATGATTTAGGGATAGGGCTATAGTGACATGAATGACGCAATTGTTGTTGCCATAATTACCGGTTGTTTTGCTATTCTCGTCGCGCTTGTCCAAAAGGGCAGGAAAGAAAACGTTCGTGACCACGGATACGTTGTTGAGCGCTTGGATGCACTTCATAACGATATTCAATACGTTGACGAAGACCTAGGAATCATAGAGGCAAAAATCGATGGACACATCAATGACCATGTTGTTGGAAATATTGGCGAGAGAAAATATAAAAGAAAAAGTAAGAGCCGCACATGAAGACTTTCGAGAATTTAAAACAAATCATTCTGCGTATCATCGCGGTCTTCGCATCAAACGCACTTGGGGTGATAGGCGCCGGAGCCATAGCTGGGATTCCCCTTTGGAAGGCATGTTTCGTCGCCGGCATAGGTGGAGTAGCCACCGTTGTTGAAAAACTCGCTCGCGCTTACATGGACGATGGAAAATTGACCGTTGCGGAAATAGACGGAATTTTTGGTGGCGCAAAAGCAGAGATTGAACAAAAACTCGCAGCCATTGAAGAAGCAAAAAAAACGAAAGCTTCCCCAACCGCTTAATTACGCGAACACTTGATTCGTTGTGGTTATTTAATTTATTGTGTGCTACCGTTTGTTATCCCCTGTTTGTCCGAGGACGTATATCAAATTTGAAATTTAGCCAAATATGAGTAAACAAGAACAAAAAGAACAGATTTGGCACAATGATGGGCATGAAATAATTCTTAGAATCAACAGGGCAGATATGGAAATTTTGTCCGTATTTTGCCCACATGAAGAAAATCCAGAAGCAGAATGCAAGAACAAGCTCGGTGAATGTGCAGTTTCTGCTTTCATTTTGCGATACGGCATGGACTGCAATGCTGGAATGTGTGATGCTCACACCCCAATGAAAATTTGTTGGACACTAATTGGTGATAAAGACTCACTCGATGAGTGTCAGGTTTGGTTTATGCCAACGCAAGACCATGTGTTTTCTGCTTGGCTGAAAAGCACCGAAGACTAAACTTCATCTTCCCAACTGAGGGGAGATTTGCGTTTGTCTGCCTTACGTTTTTCAAGCTGAAAAACTGTCAAAGTGTTGCCGTACCACCCAAATATTTTTCTTGTTTTCAAACCAAAATCCGTGATTTGCCATCTACCTGACGAGACCTCTTCAACGCAATTCTGTTTTATCAAAACATTTATTTTTCTTTTTGTATCAGAGGAACTGTCCAATCTCCCAGACAAAACATACATGGCATCTGAAATCGAAAATGTTTTTTCCTTAAATCTGGACTTCATTGCCGCATAACAAAGCAATGAATATGACGCAGAACCATACTGAATTTTTGTTCCGGTCAGCTCTTCGGTGCTTTGATGAATTTCGTGGTGTTTGTATTTGTGGTAATCCTTCTTACGGGATTGGTCTGAGCGCTTTGTTGTCATAGTTATTTAATGTTATTAGAAAAGGTCCCCATTTCCAACCTCGCTATCAACCCCCTCCAGGGCCTTTACGGCCCCCAAAACATGCTGTATATCTTGCTGTTCTTTTATGAGTTTCTTATTTAATTTGTAGACATTTCTGCGATTGACTTTTGTCTTTGTAATTAGCCCGCCCTCTATCAAATACTTAACCGTTTTATCTATCATCGTTTCACTGAGGTCCAGATAAACCGATATTGCTCGGAGCGTCATTGTTGGGTCTTCGATTATCGCCACAAGAACTCTTCCGGCTGTTGAAAGAAGATTTACGTCCGAATCACGATGGTAACGAAAAAGTTTTTGTTTATCTAGCGTCTTTAATATTTCTTCTACTCTATCGTCTTCGATTCCAGCAGACGATATTGCATGCTCAAGAGCTTTTTTAATATTATCCGGTTTTTGGTTTTTCACGACATACCCACATCAGTGTAGTTCGATGGTGTATTATCTCTGTGGGCGACATCGCGGGCGACAATGAAAATCACAAAAGAAAAGGATGTCATACCAAATGAACAATAGCAGGTCGAAATGATGCTAAAAGATTCACTTACGAATTTGTTGGGTTCTCAAAATTTGACCAAAGAATGCAAATTTGGAAAATTATTGAAATCACTAGACAAAGAAACTGCGGCCTTGCTGATTAGTGCAATGAGCAGTGAAAGCTCGACCATGGACATAATGAGGGCACTGCGTTCAGAGGGTCACACATTCAGCAGAGAATATTTGGGACAAAAGAGAAATTGTTTTAAAGATATTGAATCTGCAAAATCTTGTTGTGTCATTGAAATAATGAAAACCCTAAATGCATATCCGACAGAAAGCACAAACGACGATGAGTAAAGAAGTCAACAACCTTGGTGGCAAATTGAAATCAATCACGGAAGATTCCGCAAAGAACGAGTCGACAAAAAAGACAATCAATGCGATTGCTGAAATGCTGGCAAGAAAGGGAATAGACCTATCAGAAATAGGAAAGGTAAACAAGGTATCCGTATACCAGCAAGTAACAAAAGATGAAGTTGGTGAATTCGTCGTACACGACCTTCAAGCTATCCAATTTTCCCCCAAGTGGGAAGACGGTCCGGAATGGCCTGTTATTGAAAAGGGACCTCGCGTACAATTACAAAAGTCAAAGACAAAAGTAACCCGCCCCAAGGGGTGGGAAGAGGCAATAGTCATCCCTGATATACAAATCGGATTTTATAAAAAAGATAACGAATCCAATGAACTTGAGCCGATTCATGATGAAAAAGCGATTTCGGTTGCCCTACAGCTGATTGAAGATATTAATCCAAATCAGGTTGTCATGGTCGGCGACAACCTTGATTTCGCTGAATTTGGCAAGTTTTTGACTGCTGCTCCGTTCAAACAGCTTGTTCAAGCCGCAGTGGACAGGGCAACGATGCTTTGTGCGCAAATTCGCTCCGCTGCTCCAAATGCAAAAATCTCATGGATTGCCGGCAACCACGAAGCGCGCATGGCTCGCTACATTCAGACCAACGCTGAAGCAGCCTTTGGAATCACGAGGGGCAAATTGTCAACTGAACTCCGAGAAAAATGGCCAGTTCTTTCTGTTCCGTATCTCTGCAGAATGGATGAATACGACATCAAATACATTTCTGGATATCCGGAATCTTATGTTGCTCTCAACGAGAACATCATGGTTATCCACGGGCACAAAGTTACGTCGAATGGTTCCACCACAACCAAGTATTTGAACGATGCCCACGTCTCAGTGATATACGGACACATACACCGAGCGGAGTATGCCTACCGAACAAGACTTTCCAAGAATGGTCCGCGAACGGTGATGGCCGCAAGCCCTGGATGTCTGTGTCGAATCGACGGCGCAGTTCCTTCCACGAAGTCTGGAGCCGACGAATTCGGTCGACCAATGCTGATGGGGGCAGAGAACTGGCAACAGGGATTGGCTGTGGTTCAATACCAACCGCCGGGAATTGGCAATGAGTGGTTCAACTACGAGCCGATGTGGATATACAACGGTCGAGGTTTTTTCAGGGGAAAGGAGTACGCTGCTAAATGAACGAACAGGAAGAATACGGCATGGAAGAACTTGCAAAAGATATTGAATTTTTGAGAAAGAACAATCTCATTGAAGTTGTCGGTATCAATCAAGACGGTGAATGGTTGTATTCGTTGACAAAGGAAATCAAAGATAAAGTTGATTCGTCCAACGAAAGCCTGTGGGAAGTGGTTCATCAATTGGTCACCGAAGCAGAGATACTCAATATAAACGAAGAGTAATCAATGACAACAATTATTGGTATTCAGGGTGACGGGTTCTGTATAGCAGCATCCGATTCAAGACTTTCCGAGACAGAAGCTGACTCAAATTTGATATCGCAAATTGTCGGTCTACGGGAAAGCAATGGCAAATTAGCCGCAAATGGCAAATTCATTCTTGGTGCTGCTGGGGATTTACGGGCAATAAACATACTGCATCATGCGTTCAAACCACCAGAACCGGCACCAAACCTCAAAGGAAAGAAGCTTGACCAGTTCATGACGGTTAAATTTATCCCTGCGTTAAGGGAGTGTTTTGAACATAATGGCTACGCTTCACCAGACAATGACCAGAAGGAACACATAGCAGAGCATTCATCAACCGTCTTTGTCGCAATTAATGGACAAATTTATATAATCGATGGTGACTACTCTTGGGTATCTGATTCCAACGGAATGTTTGCGATTGGAACTGGTGCCCAATATGCGCTTGGCGCAATGTATGCCTTGTTACCCAACAAGGGGAAAATCTCATCTTTGGGTCTTGCACGTAAAATGGTCCTGAAGGGCTTGGCTGCTGCTGCCAAGTTTGACCCGTATACCGGCGCTCCGTATCACACATACATGCAGGGCAAAGACAAAGAAAAAGCCAAATGACCGACTCACTGTTTCCGGAGTCAAGTAAAACAAATCAACGGGCAAAGAAAAAGCGCGGCCCGAATGCTCAATCACGTTCCCAAAGAGAAGCCTCCAGCACTGTCGCCAAAGAATCAAAAGACGAAGTTTTTGAATACTGGAGACAGCGCCACAACAAGAGAGTTGCAATTATGGACCCCAAGCGTGATGCCAGAATCGGTTGGGCAATCAAGAACTACGGTGTAAAGAAATGCAAGGATGCAATTGATGGGTGTTTGGTTTCGGACTGGCATATGGGTAAGAATCCGAACGGCAAGAAGTACAACGATATAAATAACATCTTTTGCGATGCCCAGCACGTCGAAATGTTTTTGGATAAATTAGAAAAAGCGTCAGGTAAAACAGCTAAGCAAGAATGGATTGAGGAACAATGAGCGAAGAAAAGATGTCAGTATTTCTTTTAATTACTGCTGCTGGATTCATCATCTCGGTTCTTATTCTGAGCATTATTTACCAATAGTCCGGAATCAACGCGCGGCTATTTAAAGAACGCCACGGCTAGCAAAGACTAGATACACCACTACAGCTAGAACACTCTTGTCTATGTAGAGAGAGAAGTATTTGGTTAATAGTTTCATAAGCACCTCCTATATATAGCCCACTTTGTTTGTTCTATACATAGTGCCGACACTTGTTTCTATCGCATTCGGGATATGCAGGAATACCGTTTCGGGTTTTTACTCAGCCAACCTAACCACAAGGCATGCTTGCTCTTGACGAGTCTTAATTACAACAAAAGAACGTAAAGCAATATGGCGAATGTGCTCAGCAAGCATTCTTCCTTCGTATGGCGACCATGTGGGAATTCTTATTTCATTAACCTTTCCCGCTATGAGGCTGTCAATGAGGTCTTCTGATTCTAGTTTCTGAAAAATTCTTGACCTGAGAAGTATCTTCATCGTTTAACTCTCCATTTTTTGATTATGGAAATACTAGTACTTTGAGAACCACTTGACCACCTAGTGCTTGTTTGTGTGAACAATAATTAGTTATGGCGAGAAGAAAAGAGTCTTTTTGCTGAGGTGAGATATGTCAAGCAAAAAGAAAATTGTAAAATCAAAATTGCCAAAAAAAGATTCTGTAGCAACTCCAAAACTTGATATACCAAAAAAAGAGTGGTTTAAACACGCAGCCTGTAAGGGAAAGACCGAACTAATGTTTCCCAAACAACATAAGGATATTACCTATATCCCACAAGCAAGAGCCATCTGTAAAGGGTGTACCGTTCGAGAACACTGTTTAGAGTACGCACTCGAGTTTCCGCCTGCCGATATGCACGGAGTTTGGGCAGGGTTGACCAGCAGACAGCTAGCAGCAGAACAAAGAAGAAGGAAAATAAAACCGACTAGGCCCACTTTGGCTCAAATGTGGGGGGCATAAAACCCCAAAAATGCGGGGGGGTCCGGGGGGTTTTGATTTTTTTCGCAAATTGTAATTACTAATTACATTTTTTACACATACAATTATTGGTACATCTATTTACACGTACAATTATTGGTACATTACTCTATTCTCAGATTACAAGTCTCACAAAATTTCATAGAATCTATTTCCACAATTTTTTTTATACAATCTTTTTGTCCGCAAGGCTCCAATAGTTTTTCTCCCCGCAAGTATGCAGCAATTGATTCTTCTTTTGTTGGCAATGAATATTGCGCTGTACCCGGAGATGGTACACCCTTTTGTAAACGAATGAACTCATATACAGCAAATGAAATCAATTCATTTACTGAAATGTTTTTTTCTCTGGCGTAATCTATTATTTGATTTTTTAGTTGTCCCTTTACGCGCAGGCCCAGTACGTGCCAGCGATTAGGGAAGCGAGTCTTTTCGCTTTTACGAGCCATCGCGCTCAACCAACGCCTGTATGTAGGCGGTGAGCGTTAGGTCAACAGCAGAAGATTGTTTTATTAGTTTCTCTTTGAATTCTTTTGTTACCCGAAGGGTAAGCGTCACCACTGGTTTTTCGGGGATGCTGACCGGTCTGCCTGGATTCCTTTTCACATACTCGAATTTAGTCGAGAACGAATGTTCTTATTGCAACAACTACCAATCCGATTACCAGTAAACGATTAATGAAAGAAAGTTTGGAATAAGCAATACGGAAAATAATATAGGCACCAATTAATATCTGAATCACTTCACTGCTGGTGTAGTTCATAACGACTTTGGTTCATACAGCGTTTCCAAGAAACGCGTAAGGGTTGCTTCGTATACCCGACAGAATGCCTCCCGGTCAGAGTTGGTGTGCATACCCAGGGCTGCTTCACCTAGTTGCTTTATTGTTTCGGCTAATGGTTGCTGTAGGTTCTCAGCCGTTCGTACACCAGAATTAACATCTCTCATTAGAGAAACAAATTTACCCCAAGCAATAAGGGCGTCATCGAATACGGGTATTTGATTTGCCATATTTATTGCAGTGCGTCGTATCTCTCCGGGTCGGGGGAGATACTGGGCATTCACAGCTAGGCGTAGGAATGCCCTCTTGGCTACCTCGTATTCCAGGTCATGGGTTAGCTCATACCAGGCGCTATATAGGGTCTTGAGTTTCTCCTCATCGCCGGGCAGGTTTTGGTTGTACGTGGCGAATGCTTGCTCAACTAGCTTTACGAGTTCGGCGCGCGTCATGCTGGCCCATGATACCCCAGTCTTCCACCACCGTCAAACAAATTTAGCCAAAGTTGTCAGGACGGCCTAACAGGGTATGCAAAAAAATCGAAAAATTAAAAACAAGAATTTGAATTTTTTGCTTCCTAACGTAAGGTTTAGTTTCGTATTTAATTCCACGTAATTTAACTTACGTAAAGCAAACATATGTTCGCCCCTCCTTTGGAGGGGGTGTGGGGGAACCTTTAAAATTTCCCACTTTTTTGGATGGGCACGCCGGTGGAAGCCCACCCCTTTTCGGGTGAGTTCTGGCCGACGGCAAAGCTTTGTGAATTTTCCAAAATTTTGGTGTTGTCATCCCGGAACACCGGGAGGTATCAACCCGGGATGCCAACGCATCGAAATGTAGCAGGTCTTCCACCACCGTCAAGGTACCCCCATCGAAAACTTATCCCACCCCGGCCGGAAAGAAACAATAAAAAATGAAAATTTTAAAAGAGTTGCACACCGGAGCGCGCTTTGCGTGCTAATTTAGCGGGGCTGCTTTTGAAAACCCGGCGGGCGTATAGGAAGCAGTAGAGGGAGTCCCCTCCCTCCTGGGGTTAATTTTCCTTTACGGAGTTTTCCGATGGGAAGTCGCAGCGGTAGTAGGTGGCCCTGCACTTTCCCTCCTTGGTCGGACAATTCCCCTCAGGACTGGAGGGGCCCCTCTGTTTTTTTATTCTTCTTTTTCTCTCCGCCGCCTAGCCCGGAAGAAGTGCTTCTTTAGCACAATTTTGTAAATTTCTGGTTCTGTCTTCTCGAGCTCCTCGAGCAGGGAGTCGAGCAGCGGTTCCAACGTGTGTTCCGTCTTGTAGAAATGTGACGTTTTTTCGTAGCTTTTCTTCTCCGGGCCCCAGACGTCCCAGCGGCCTGGCGTATTTCTGTACGCCGTCGTAATCATCTCCCGGAATTTAGTGTCGATAGCTTCCTTGGTCCGGTCGGTAATAAATGGATTTTCTTCTTCTTTTACGGCCGGCTGCGGCATGCTGCGGCTGAATTTGAATCTATTAATAATTCGAAGAATAAAGCGAGAATCAAATGCCCACAGCACGAGAGCTACTCCGTAAACGATAAACAATATTGAATTAGTCATTGTCATTTTTTTCCTTTTTTTGATTGTTGTCGATGTCATCCTCTGGTGCCGACGGGAGCTTGTCCAAAAACCTAAGTGTTGCATCTTGAGATTTTTTTAATTTCTCGAGATACTGGGCCCACGGGGAGACCGGTTCTTTTTTCTCTTTTTTTTCCTCTTCCATCAGCTGGTGTTCTTCTGCCTGCATGGCTAGAAAATCTTCGTGCAGCTGCATTGCCTTATCGCGCTCTGGTCCGTCTTCCGGTAACCCATCTTGATTAAATTTAGCCATCTTTTCCACCACCGTCAAAGCTCAAAAGAGTTAACCTCTCCAGCATACCCGGTTTGCCGTCGAGCGCCTCATCGAGGGCCTGCAGCAGCTTGCGCCGCCACTTCGACTTTTTCCCACCATTAAGCAAACGCGATATCAATCGCGCGGACGCCATGTCAGGGACCGTTATGTTTCTCCAATTTAACGGGCAGTCTTTGAAATTTATTGCTTTTAATTCATGACCCAGTCTTTGTTCCAGGCACCCGATGCACAACATGCCGCCGCGCGGTTTCATCCCAGAGCGTCTCCAGCACGCGTCGCTTACCATGTAGTACTCCTTTAGCTCCCATATATCGACACCGCAGTCGCGGCACGGAATTGGTTCTAGTTCTTCTGTCTCACTGATTGTCATAATATTCCTCGATTGCTGCCTCTATGGCTTCTTCATCTCCGTCAAACAACTCATACAGGGAGTCGTCAGTCGACTGGCTGCCCCAGTTTTCGTATTCAATTCTCGCGGCGTTTTTGCGCGCTTGCTTCTTGTTTGCTCTGCGCTTGCCAGCTTGATATATAAGAATTGAGCTCAGCAATCCCATTGTTCCACCACCGTCAATCCTTTTTGTTTAGTACTAGTCGGACAGCTGTAAACCAAACCATCCTCTTTCAACCATCATTCCTATCGCCGAGTAACCCACAATGTCAACATAGGTATCCTCAATTGTTTCGTTTTGTGGCACACCTCCCCTGGCCAGCAAATTGTGCAATCTTGCAATTTTGTCGTGCACACGTACCAGAAGGCCCAATCTTCCAAATCTTGCGATATTTTCATGACCGTAGTCGTGCTGTTTCTTGCATAGTGTCGCTAGCACATGTGCTGCCAAATCTTCCATTTTTTTAGATTTTTCTACTGACCCGGAGAACTCCGGATACGGGTAACCAGATGCAAAATTCTTAAATTTTCCAGTTAATTCTTTGCCGGCTGCCGTCCCAGTACCAGAGAAAAAAGCTAAATTTTTGAATCCCGCAGCGGCTGCGATGGCACCCAGAATCCGCCATTCTTCTGCCCAATACATAGGGTCAGAGTCAAAACACTGGGAGTTCGCATACATTCCTTCGAATTGAATCTTTATTAATTCTTCTGAAAACGCGCTTTCGGTTGAGTATCGAAGGGTCGCATCTACTTTTTCAAATATTTCAATTGTGGCTGCGGCAGCTGCGGCCTCCCAGGTAAGGGGGCCCATTGGCTCTTGGTTACCTATTGCAGTTATAGACATTGTTCTTCCACCACCGTCATGATTTTAGTAAATCTTCCCACTGCTCTGGTGGGTTTTCTTTGAGCTTCATCATAACCGCCTCAGACATCAATTCCAACTCATGAACCCACAAATCGCTCGACGAATCATTTCTGTCGTCATCAAGCCCCGTTATTATTTCTATGCCGTCGCAGCCTTTTATCTTTTTGCGTATTTCACTTTGTGAGAATGCGGCAATGATGTGATTGGGGTGAGCTCCTCGCATGAGCACTGGTCCCTCTTCTTCGCCGAGCGCCTCATCTGGAACATGTATTCCCGTTATGGCCCGTTCATTATCAATAAAAAGGAAAATTATGTTATGCCACGCGTTTTGAATCTCTTCTATCTGGGTCATCACTTCATCGGCGAGTTCTGGACTTAATTTGCGTCGCAACTCCTCCCCAAATTTACGTGCTCCAGATTTAATATCTTCTTCGTCAAATTCTTTCCATGGCTCTTCGGCGTGCATCAAATCTCCAATTGTTTAACTTCAGTATCACCAACAATAGCCAGAGTTATGTTCGCCATTACGTCCTGATTGGGGTACCACTCTTCGTAGTTGCCACGGTTACAGTAAAAGAAATCAGTAGCCATAGTCTCAACCACCTCCTCAGGGTCAACATCATCAGGTACTGTCAGCCGAAGATAGATAGTTTTCATATTGTCGACACTAATCGACTTATTCGATTAAAGCAACATCAAATAAAAATAACCTCGAGTTAAAACGCGTTTGGCTTCCATCTCGTCGAGTTTGTAGAAAAATTTCTCGTTTTTTTACTCAAAACCGATGTCGGCCAGGCGTTTTTTTCCTTCCGTCGGCAGCGCCGTGGAAGACGTCCCCGTACGACGTTAAAAAAAATCTCTTTTTTTTGCTACTTTCCATACGGGGAAATGGTGAAAACTACTTGACGCCCCAGCGAACATATGTTCGTCTAGTGTTCTCATCCATGGACAACAACACCAAATTCAACACATACATTAATGCTCTTTTTCAATACGTAACGCGGGA
>Ga0194130_10008255_pt1 | contig 11143 bp, 13 predicted proteins | sample TA2KigsurfametaG_FD_160084 | JGI IMG/M metagenome (GOLD analysis project Ga0194130, IMG submission 160084) | Freshwater microbial communities from Lake Tanganyika, Tanzania - TA2015050 Kigoma 12 surface | ecosystem: Environmental > Aquatic > Freshwater > Lake | place: Tanzania: Lake Tanganyika... | reverse complement strand
GCAGGCGACTTGGTCGCACTCAAAGCACCGCCCTCGGACGGTAAGCGTCCGCTGAAAAGGTTTGCGCGAGCATCTGCCATGGTTCCTTCGTTTGCTTTTTCGCGGAGAATCGTAGGACCGGGACCGTAGGTCTGGAATTCGAATTTCGGCAAATACGCGTTGTCGTTTGGACGAGGGTTGCCGCCGGCAAGCGCGTCGCTCAACCCACTCGCGCTATGGCACCGGGTGCCTGCTGCAAGCGCCCGGTGCAGTCCTCGTCGATTACCTGCGCCTCGCGTGCAATTGGTATCGTGCTTGCGCAAAGCGTGCGGTAGAAGTGCGAGATGTCTGGGTGCACAGCGCCGAGAGTGCCGCAACGTGCTTGGCGACCGAGTAAACGTTGCCGCGGGAGACCGGACCGGGCATGCCCGGGGCGATTCCGGCCGATGCGATCGAGGCGATCGCGCCCTGTGCGAGCGGCAGCAGCGCCTCCAGGGCTTCCCGTTCGCTCACTCCCCACTAGCGCCAGATCTGCATGGCTTCGGCGAACAAGGCGTTGATGAACCGCGAGGTGTAGCCGGCCGCGGCGTGGTAGCGGCCCCGCATCCCCGGCGGAAGGCGGTTGACCCGACAGCCGAGGCGCTCGGCGAGCGCAACCAGCGTCGGCTCGAGCGCGGGACCTGCCTCGATCGTGATCGTGCAGCCGGGCAATTAGGCGACCGCGGCGGCCGGGTCGCTCGAGAACGTCTGCATCGGATGAAAGCGACCGACCTCGGCACCGTCGCGGGCCTGACGTGCCAGCGTCGTGATCTCGGTGGCGCCGCTGCAGTGGACGACCGCCGTGCCACGCCGCCATGGCACGCTCTCGGTGGCTTCGGTGATCGCTTCGTCGAGGGTGGTCACGAAGACGAGGTCGCAGTGGGCAGGCAACTGCACTGCCGGGACGACCTAACAGTCGGGCAGGCGATCGAGCATCGCCCGCGCATCGTCGAGTGCGCGACTCGCGACGCATCGGGCGTCAAAGCCCGCCCTGGCAAGGCTCCAGTGCAGCGCGTTGCCGAGCCGCCCGGCACCGAGAAAACCGATGCTAAGCGACGGTTGCGGCGTCATCGCTGCGGCCACGTCCGGAATGGCTCGAGGGCAGCCAGATCGGGAATGGCACCGAGGCCGGGTCCCGAGGGCACTGGCACCGTGCCGTCCGTCACGCGCAGCATGTCGCCCACGACCGCCGAGCGTCCCACGTTCGGATGACTGTCGAGTTCGAGGAGGCCTTCGCCGCCTGTGGCCGCCAGAAGATGTAGCGAAGCGAGCAGCGACACGCCGCCGCCGAAAAAGTGCGGGCAGTAGCGCTTACCGGCCATCACCGCTGCCTGGGCTACCGTCCAGTTACCAGTGATGCCTCCCCACTTGGTGACATCGGGCTGGATCACCTGCAGCACCGACGAGGCCGTCGCCTCGACGAACTGGCGGCCGTGGAAGTTTTCGCCACCAGCCAGCGGCGTGCTCGAGGCTCGCGCGAGCGCCTCCCAGTCCGCCGCGGGGGCGTCGACCCGTAGCGGTTCCTCGAACCAGTCGAGACTCAAGCCGTCGATCGCGCGGCAGAAATTGATCGCGTCGCCGAGGCGATGCGCCTGGTTGGCATCGCAGGTGATGACGGCTTTCGGTCCTAACGTTTCGCGCATCGCACGGAGGTTGCGTACGTCCAAGTCGTGGCCGAAACCGGTCTTGAGCTTGAATGCGCGGTGGCCCTCGGCCTGCCGGTTGGCAGCATATCGCTCGGGCTCGTCTGGATTGATGCCAGTCGCGTAGACCGGCACGGTCGCCGGATCGCGCGACGACAGCATCCGGTGCAAGGGCTGCCCACTGCGGCGCGCGATGAGGTCCCATGCGGCGATATCGATTCCGGCGACCACCTGCGCGATCGGTCCGACCTCGAGCGTTTGCAGCACCAGGACCTCGAGCGACGTCTTGAGCGCCTTGTAAAGCGCCTGCGGCGACTCGAAGGTCTGACCCACGAGCCGCTCACCAATGTCGAGCGCAAGCCGCGCCCGATGCTCGGCGCCGACTGCCGGCCAGTTCGCCCACACCTCGCCCCAGCCATAATGCCCGTCGGTGTCGGTGAGTCGCACCAGTACCAACGGCCGGTCGCGGAAGGTGCCGAATGCCACCTTGATCGGCGCTCGCACCGGAACGCGAAAGGCGAAGGCCTCGACCGAGGCGATCGTAAAGGGAGCGGTTTTCATATGCGCTCCAATGGCGAAACAGGCCAGGGCGAGCGTGCATCGACAAGAAAGCGCGACTCGGTCAGGCCGCGCACGCCGACTTCGATCGCGAGCAGGGCGCCCGCGAGCGGCTGCGCTTCGAGCTCCTCGCGCGTCATGCGCTGGCTGGAGGTCGTAACGTACAGTACGTCGAGGTCCGGCCCACCGAAGGCGCAGCAGGTCGGGCGCTGCACCGGCAGCGAAATCACCCGGTCAATCCCACCGTCGGGAGCGTATCGAACGACGCGCCAACCCTCGAACTCCGCATTCCAGAGGTAGCCTTCTGCATCGACGGCCGAGCCGTCTGGAAAGGCCGGCGGCTCGGTATGGGCGAGCACGCGAGGCGCGCCCACGCTTCCGGTCTCGGGGTCGTAGTCGTAGGCGTCGAGCGCATATTTCAGTGAATCGGCAAAATACATCGTGTGACCGTCGGGGCTGAACGCGATGCTGTTTGGGATGCAGATGCCGTCGCGAACCGGCTGCAGTGCCCCACGCCCTTCCAGCCGGTAGAGCACGCCTTCGGGCGCGCGCGTCAGGTTGTGCATCGAGCCCACCCAGAAACGACCCTGCCGGTCGCATCGACCGTCGTTGAATCGGTGTCCGGGCAGTGGCCTATGCGCGCGCACGAACACCTCGAGGCTGCCGCTTTTCGGGTCGAAGAGTCCGATGAACTGGGGCAAGGCAACCAGCAAACGCCCTTCGTCCGTCAGAGCGATCGAGCCGACCAGGTCGGGCATCGGCCAGGTGTCGACCCCGCCGGAAGCCGGATCGAACCGGCGGATGACGGGCTGGCGGATATCGACCCAGTAGAGACAGCGGGCCTGGTCATCCCAGACCGGGCTCTCGCCGAGGATGTCGCTCTGCGTGCCGATGCGTTGCGGCACCGGTTGCACCGCCCCGTTGACTGTCGCCGATGGCGCTGCTTGATTTGTCTGCATCGGTCAGATCGTAGGAGGACGATCGGAGCTTCGCCATCTGTATTGCGGCAAACCGGGATTCGAAACCGGCGAAGGGGTGGTCTTCGCTTTGTGCAAAGAGAGGGTTGCCGAACTTCCAATTCCGGCAATGCCGTGTGCGACCTAACATCGTGGCACTTGAACGGACCGGATAGCCATCCCCGACGCCCTATGAGCATTGCCACCCCCATCCCCGGCGCCGGTGCCGCAAGCGATCATCTCTTCGGGGCGTACTCTCCGCAGTCCCTGTTCTCGATGCGCGATAAGGTCGTGCTGGTCACTGGCGGTGCCGGCGGCATCGCGCTCGGACTGGCGCGAGGCTTTGCTGCGGCCGGTGGCCGGCTCGTGCTCGCGGACGCCCGCGACGATGTGCACACACGCGTTGCGGATTTCCGCGACGCCGGTGCCGACGCCCACGGCCTCATCTTCGACGTGACCGACGAGCGGGCCGTCGCGGCCGCTTTCGACGAGGTGATCGATCGCTACGGCCGCATCGACGTGCTTGTCAACAATGCGGGGGTGATCGTTCGCACGCCGTTTCTGGAGCTCACTACCGCCGAATGGCAGAAGGTGATCGACACGGACCTCACCGCCTGCTTCCTGATGGCGCAACAGGCAGCCCGGCGGATGGTGGCGCAGGGCTCGGGCCGGATCATCAACATGGGTTCGATAATGGACCACGTGGCTCGGCCGCGGCTTGTGCCCTACGTCGCCGCGAAGGGCGGTGTTTCTGCCTTCACCCGCGCGCTCGCTGCCGATCTCGCAGGCACCGGAGTCACGGTCAACGCCCTGGCCCCGGGTTACACGGTTACCCCGTTTAGCCAGGCTTCAGACAAGGAATTCAACGCCTTCATCACCGAGTGGACGCCGGCCCGGCGGTGGGGGCGACCCGAGGACCTCTGCGGCGCGGCGCTGCTGCTCGCATCCGGTGCCGGGAGCTATATCAACGGCCATACCTTGTACGTTGACGGCGGTTTCCTGTCGGTGACCCGCTGAGACTCCGGGCTTGCGGCCCGGACCCTTCAACCAGTCAGTGAAATCTTCTCAACAGGACCAAAAATGAAAGTTGGATTCATCGGCGTAGGCGTCATGGGCGGACCGATGGCTGCGAACATCCTCAAGGGCGGCCACCAACTCACGGTCCATGACCGCAGCGCGGAGGCCGTCGACCGCCTAGTGAAGCTCGGCGCGAAAGCGGCGGCGAGTCCGAAGGAGGTGGGCGCGACCAGCGAGATCGTCGTCACCATGCTGCCGGAACCGCAGCACGTCGAGCAGGTGGTGCTCGGCAGCAACGGCATCGTCGAGGGCCTGCCCAAGGGCGGCATCGTGGTCGACATGAGCACCATCGACCCAAAGACCTCGCAGCGCGTTGGCGACGAGTTGCGCCGGCGCGGCTACGAGATGATCGACTCGCCCGTCGGCAAAACCTCCGAGCATGCCGTGTCCGGGACGCTCACGTTGATGGTCGGCGGCAATCCGGAGGCAATCCGGGTTGCGATGCCCGTCCTGAAGTGTATGGGAACCGATACGTTCCTGTGCGGCGGCCCCGGCATGGGCCATGCAATGAAGATCACCAACAACCTGCTCGCCACCATCATCATGGTCGCCAATACCGAGGTGCTGGCGATAGGCATCAAGAGCGGTCTCGCCCTCGAGCTGATGCAGGAGGTGATGCGCACGACGATGGCTTGGAACCAGCAGCTGGCGATCGCGATGCCGAAGAAAGCATTCATCGGCGACGACAGCCCCGGATTCATGGTCAAGCTCGCCTGCAAGGACGTCAGGCTGGCATGCGACCTGGCCGAGGCCCAGGGTTTCGAGGCTGCGGTCGGGCGCGCTGCGCAGCGGACGATGGAGCGTGCGATCCAGATGGGCCTCGGCGAGCGCGATACCGCCGCGCTGATGAAGATCCGGGAGGACCAGATCGGCGTCAAGGTGCGACATCAAGCGCCGGCCGGCAAGGTCTGACGCCGCGAGGAGGTGCAGCGATGCCCGCTTACGTGATCAACGACATGATTGGTAGCGAGCCGGCGCCGTTCGAGGAGTACAAGCGCCTCGCGCCCGAGGAGGTGGTTCGCTTTGGCGGGCGCTATCTGGTAAGCGGCGGGCACTCTGAGAAGCTCGAGGGCGACTGGACGCCGCGCCGCCTGGTCATCCTTGAATTCCCGAGCCTCGATCAGGCACGTGCCTGGATCGACTCCCCGGACTATGCCCCGGCCAGGCAGCTGCGGATGCGCTCCACGGTGTCGAACCCGGTGGTGGTCGAATGTGTGGACCCCGGCTGACTGCAGCGGAATTGGTACGGCCGTCGCACACATTGAGGAAGACTGTTGAAGAAACCTTCTGACACCAAGGTCGGCATCGTCGGCGTTGGACTGATGGGCCACGGTATGGCCCACAACCTGCTCAAGAACGGCTACCCGCTGGTCGCGATGGAGCACCCAGGAAATCAACCACTTGAAGAATTGCTGGCCATGGGCGCGACCACGCGCACGCGGCCGTGCGATATCGCTGCAGCCGTCGACGTCGTCATCGTCTGCGTAACCGGCACGCCGGAGGTCGAAGCGGTGGTCTGCGGACCCGACGGCTTGTTGACAGGGCTGCGCGCGGGCACCGTCGTCATCGACTGCTCGACCGCGATGCCGGAATCGACCCGTAGGTTGGCAGCCGCCGTGCAGTCACGTGGCGGCCGCTTCGTCGACGCGCCAATGACGCGCACTGCGAAGCATGCGCGGGAAGGACGTTTGAACCTGCTGGTGGGCGGCGAGTCTGGAACGATCGAGGTGGTGATGCCGCTGCTGCGGAGCTTCGCCGAGAACGTCACCCTAGCCGGCCCGGTCGGTGCTGGACACCGGCTCAAGCTGCTGCACAACTTCGTCTCGCTCGGGGCGGTCGCCCTGATCGCCGAGGCGGCCGCCTGCGCCGCGCGCGGCGGTATCGAACCGAGGGTGCTGGTCGATGTACTCGCCACCGGCGGCGGCGCGGGTGTCGCGCTCGACCGGCTCAAGCCCTACCTGCTGGAGCAGGACCCGTCGGGCCTGCAGTTCGCCATGTCCAATGCGCTGAAGGACATCCGTTATTACGTCGAGATGGCAGACGAATCGCAGGCGGTGCATGCGATCGCCGAAGCCGTTGCCGGCACCTACGACCTCGCGGTGCAACTAGGCGGACCGCGGCGGATGGTTCCCGAACTGGTCTCGGTGCTGACCGAAGCAGGCTGATCCGCGTCCTGAGCTCTCAGCCAAGGGTGTCCCGGGAACGGGTGAGGTGCCGCAGAAGCTTGCCCACCGCAGGGTTGAGCGTGCGCTCCTTCCTCACGCAGATTAGCATCCGGCGCTCGGCCCAGGGCTCGGTGAGCGGCCTGACGGTCAGGCCCAGACCAAGCGCGAGCACGCTCGCGGCCTCGTAAGGCAGCAGGCCCAGCCCGAAACCCGCCTGCACCATCCGGCAGACCGCGTCAAAGCTTCGCACCTGCACGCGCAATTGCAGCGTCCGCTGGGCGATCACCGCCTGCGACGTGAGCAGTCTCATCATCGACGCGCTGCTCTCTAGCGCGATGATGTCGCCGTCGAGGATATCGGCGAAGCTCATGTCCGGGGAGCGTGCGAGCGGATGATCGGCCGGCATGACCACAGCGATGCGATCGACGCTGTAGGATAGCAGATCCAGGCCTTCAGACGGAGTGCCCTCGAGGATGATCCCGAGGTCACCCTCCGAGGCGTGCAGGGAGCGCACGATCTCGCTACTCCATCGTTCCGAGAGCATGAGCCGCACATCCGGATTGTCTTTTGCGAACTCCGCAAGGTCCGCTGGCAACGACTCGCTCATCGCGGACGTGTTCGCGAGGATGCGCAGGCCCCCCTTGCGGCCGTCGGCGTGATCCCGCATCTCCGTCTGCATCTGGTTGATCTCGAGCAACAGCGCCTTCGCATGGGGCAGCAGCGACAGTCCGGCCGCTGTCACCTCGACCCCGCGAGACGAGCGCTCGAGCAGCGGCGTGCGGAACCGGTGTTCGAGCATCGCAATGCGCCGGCTGGCAGCGGCCAAGCCGATGTGCGAGGCCTCAGCCGCCTTGGTGAGGCTGCGTAGTTCAGCGGCGCGGACGAACAGGGCCAGCGAGTCGATGTCGGGAAGCATGGAGGGTTCTCCAGCGCGGGTCGTGAGGAAGTTCCGGTGCTTGAGGCATCTCGATCGCGGCTCTAGTCACGTAGGCTGCCCCGCGCGCAGCAGCGCCAGTCCGTGGGGCTCCAACCGCAACAGGTTGAAGCAATCGGCATCGCAGGCCGGCCGCCAGCCGGCCTGCGGCAGCCGCAGAGCCGCCTCGTCGAGCAGCAGCGCCTCGCCGCCGGGCGGGACATCGACGTCGACGCGGTCTGCCGTCAGGTTGGCCAGCAGTAGCAGTGGCCGTTCGTCGCGCGACAGGTGCAGGGCAGCGACGCGGCGCGAATCGGACACCGTCACGCTGGCGCATGTCGCCGGCGAGCCCAGCAGCGCCACCAGGTGAAACGACGGGTACGGCGTCAAATCGGTCGCAAGCAGGCCTCGGTCGCCGGTGAGCGACCGTAACGTCAGCGTCTCGACGCCAGCGCCGACGAGCTGGGAAACGTAGCCGAGCAGCCAGGCGGCGCCGAACAGTGCACGATCGCGTGGGTCGCGCGCTGCGAGCGGAATGCGCCTCTGGCCATCGGAATCCGGCTGTGCGCCGATTGGGCTGGATCGGGCGGCAATCGCGCTTGGTCCAATGCGCACGGGAAGCCCCGGGTGAGTGACCGCTAGCGTCTCGAGCATCCATGGCAGGCTCTCTAGACCGTGCATGATGACGTCCTCCTCGGCCCCGTGCACCAGCGCGCTGGTCGTGAAGGTGAGGAAGTCCACGGGGCCGATTCCCTCGGCGCGATTGAGCTGCGTGAAGAAGTACGGGGTGCCGCCGCCGATGGCGCTGGTCGGGAAAGCGTTTCGCGCCGCAGCGAGTGCGTCCGGGGACCCAGGAATGACGGCCACCGACTCAGGCTGGACGCCAGCTTTTCGCAGCCTCCCGGCCAGTGCGGCGAAGGCTGTCCTGTCGGAATGGAGGTCCGGTCCAGGCACGTCCAGACGCAGCTTCGCTCCGGCGGCTGCGAGCAGCGCGGCGATGCCCTGCCAGTCGACCGTCTGTTGCACCGAGTCGAGCGACAGGTGCAGCAGGGCTGGAGACAGCCGACGCAGGGCAGGCTCGAGCGCCCACGCCGATGCCGCGTCCGACGGATCGATCCCGATCCCTATCGGCGGCAACGGGCGGCGCGGGCCGTCGACCCTCACCAGCACGGGAGCCTTCCGGTGGTCTGCGGCCGGTTTCGCACGCTGCAGCAGGCGCAATTCCACCGACTGGCTGACCGGCTCTTCGCGCCGGAGCCTGTACGGCCGGGGCGCCATGTTCGAGCGGCTGTATGTCTTGAACGAAGCATCGGCGTTGTTGCGCTGATCCTCGAACTCGAAGGCATCGCCCTCGAAGCGGCAAGCCGCGCGGCCGCCGTCACCGAAAACATGCTGGATCCCGCGCACCAGCATGAAGGGCGGCCAGGCGGCGATGAGGCGCGGAAAGGTCGATACGCTGGTGCGGCCATCCACATGCTCGACCTCGATCGGACGGCCGATCGACTCAAGCGGATGCATCACGCAGAGACCGGTCCGGTTCGTCGCGACATCGCCGCGCGCGACGGCGGTTCCCGCATAGCGCAGGCTACCGTCTGCGTGCCCCTGGATCTCGACGACCAGGTCGATCACGGGCTCGACCGGCACGTGTGCCTGCAACCGGATTCGAAAACCGTCCGACAACGGGTGGTGCTCGGTGTGATCGACGATCGGCTCGGGCGTGCCCCAGTCGCGGTCACGATAAAGGAACCCCACACCATGCCAGACCTCGTGGCCATCCGCCACGATGGCAAGCAGTCGCGTGCCACGAAGCCGCATCTGGAGGGGCCCCGCCTGCAGTTGAATCTCCCGGGGCATCGGCTCCTCGGTGCCGTAGAGCAGGGTAGCCGACGCAGCCCGCAGGTCAGGGGTCACGAGGGCCAGAGTATCGGGTATTCCACAGAGATGATCGGCGAGACGTCCTTGGCGAAGTTCGGCAGATCCGCCAGCAGGACCTTGCCCTCCGGGCTGGCGAGCGCAGCCACCAGGTCCTGCTCCGAATCGAACCACAACTCCGAGAAGCCGTCGTAATCGAAGTGCGGGAACCGCTTCCGATCGACCAGATTGACGGAATAACGGCGCAAGCCTGGCAGCTTCACGCACAGAGCCGCATGCATCTTCAGCCAGTGATTGACAAATTCCTCATGGGTGATGCCATCCTTCCTGCGAAGGATGCCGAGGCGCTTAGTATGGGTTTTCATCGGGAAAACTCCTTCACTACCGCTCATTCTCAAGCTTAGAGACACTCTACCTTAGCATGTTGGAGCCGGTGGAAACTTGTGCACGTTTTTGCATGGGTGCGCAACTGCATGGAGCCGATGAAACTATTTCATCGGCAAAAGTAACTGACCTGCGCTAAAAAACTGATCCAGAGTGAGTGAGAGAAACTGAGTGGTCTTATCATTCGAAAGGATTAAGTTATGAACGGCCCCGGATTTCGTGGAGGCTGGTTGGCTTAAGTTGATACCTCTGTCGAGGTGCTGGCAGCACTTCGCTGCTTCCAGTAGTTTGCCTCAGCTTCTGCCGGAGGGATGCCCCCAATCGGTTTGAGCAGTCGGATGTGGTTGAACCAGTGCACCCACTCCAGGGTGGTCAGTTCCACGGATTCCCTGTTTTTCCAGGGTCCCCGGCGGCGAATCAACTCGGCCTTGTACAGCCCGTTGATGGTCTCGGCCAGCGCGTTGTCGTAAGAATCGCCTTTGCTGCCGATCGATGGTTTGATGCCAGCCTGGTCCAGCCGCTCGGTGTAGCGGATGCTTACGTATTGCGAGCCCCTGTCCGAATGGTGGATCAAATCGTTGACCGCAGGCTGGCGGTCGTACAAAGCCTGCTCCAGTGCATCCAGAACAAAGTCGGTCTGCATGTTTCGGCTCACTCGCCAACCAACGATGCGGCGGGCGAACACATCAATCACAAACGCCACGTACAGCCAGCCCTGCCATGTGCTCACGTAAGTGAAGTCCGATACCCACAGCTGATTGGGTCTGTCGGCCTTGAAGACCCGGTTGACCCGATCGAGTGGACACGGCGCAGAAGTGTCTGGCATCGTAGTCCGCACCGATTTGCCCCTGCGCACGCCTTGCAGCCCCGCCTTGCGCATCAGTCTCTCGACGGTGCAGCGCGCTATCCGGATGCCTTCACGGTTCATTTGCAGCCATACCTTGTCAGCACCATAGACCTGCCAGTTGGCATGCCAGACCCGCTGGACCTCAGCCATGAGCTGCTCGTCTCGCTTGGCTCTGGCACTGCGCAACTCAGGATTGCACTTGCGTGCTGCGTGGCGCCAGTAACACGATGGGGCCATCTGCAGCACTTTGCAGATGGACTCGACCCCGTGGGCGTCACGATGCAGGTCCACGAATCGTTTCAGTTCTTCAAACGGCGGTCGAGCTCCGCCTGGGCAAAAAACGCGCTGGCCAGCTTGAGAATTTCGTTGGCCCGGCGCAGTTCCCGATTCTCTCGTTCGAGTTCCTTGAGCCGATCTTTGTCCGCCGTGGTCGTACCTTGGCGCGCGCCGCTGTCAACCTCGTGTTTGCGCATCCATTCGTACAGCGTGTGAGGAACGCAGCCGATCTTTGGTGCCAGAGACTCTACTGCCGCCCACAGCGATGGATATTCCTCTCGGTGCTCCAGCACCATGCGCACGGCCCGCTTGCGGACCTCGGGGGAGAACTTGTTTGACTTGATCATGACTCCATCCTCTCAGACGTTGGAGCCTCCTCAAAACCCGGGGTGGTTCAACGAGGTGCTGGGCTGTGAGCACCGGCTCAGGTTCCC
>Ga0194130_10008253_pt1 | contig 11145 bp, 12 predicted proteins | sample TA2KigsurfametaG_FD_160084 | JGI IMG/M metagenome (GOLD analysis project Ga0194130, IMG submission 160084) | Freshwater microbial communities from Lake Tanganyika, Tanzania - TA2015050 Kigoma 12 surface | ecosystem: Environmental > Aquatic > Freshwater > Lake | place: Tanzania: Lake Tanganyika... | reverse complement strand
AGTAGAGTTGCAAGTTACCGATACACCCCGACCGAAAAATGGGCATACGATTTTCTCATTTTACTGACAGATGTCGTATCGACAGAAAAAATCCCACAACGGTTGCAGATTGAAATGGTATAAATTTTGTCGATTTATTCATTCTACAGTCAACCATTTTTGTGGTGGACAAAAATCCGGGCTCGTGACAAAGCACAACTGTGTAATCCATTTTTGTGGTGGACAAAAATCCGGGCTCGTGACAAAGCACAACTGTGTAATATATAGTGATGGGTTCGGGTCAGGTTTAGCCCTGACCAGACCCGACCCGGACCCAACTACTAGATGGGTTTGGTCCCTGACTCAACCCGACCCGGCCCATCACTTGTAATATACGTCTGGCGCATAGACGCAAACAAACACAAACAAACAGGTTGGGCGCCAAGTTTTAACTTGATGAACGAAATCAAATTTATCTATCGACCGTTTAACCTCCAAAATGGCGCAATTAATTGTTAAGTAAATCATTATTTCTAGCTGCAAAACAAAAATACACAGACAATAGGATTGATATTCTTTATTCTATATTGGTACGTCATTCTTTATTCTCTCGGTACAGGATCAAATTCTGAAGGCATCCTATGAGAAATCAATTCCTCCTCAAACTGATTCATAGATTCCCAAATTCTGTTCGTATACGATTTTGAAGATTGCGTAGGCACTCGCGTAGCGTACGAATGTGAACCTAAAAATTGGTCAAAGAAATTAAATATCGGTACTCTTATCTTAGAAAACATAGGGAATTACCTGGATGTGGACCAACTCTGTGTTAACCTCTTCGGGCAACAAACCATCAATAATCATCACTAAAGTGGATGTAAAGTGGTTTTCAAGCATTTTTATCTTGGCCTTTAATCTCATTTCACAGATGATCAGTCTCCTGATGTCGTCATAATCCTAGAATTTTGAATTATTATTATCGCCAGTCGGCACATCAATATTGAATGGTAAATAACTATTCTTACGTAAATAACTATTCTTACCACGCGGTGAGCCATTTTCAGATTGGAATTTTGAAACTGCTTTAAAGTAAAATTTGGTCGGATGTGATGAAAGTTGAAAATTGAAATCCGGCTAATCCGCTGCTAAAATCCGATTGCATTTGTTTGTTTGTTTGTTTGTCGTGCACGAGCAAACAAAAGAGCTCAAAGTATCCGAATATTTGTTTGATTATCTGCCAACCCTCAAGAATCACAAAATGCAGAAATATAGGATTTTCTTTCTTTATTTTTTTCACATGGTGTTTCATTCATTTATTTTCATCATAAGATTTATAAATCAGAATCAGAATCGCTTGAAGTAGAAGCTTGGGGTTCAGAGTTGGAAGTACCTGGCTCTGGCATAGCTGCTAACTCAGCCTCAAGCTGGCGTTGTCGGAGATCCATGTCCAAAATTTCTTCTTGGAGCTCCAACATGCGCTCATAAGGCAAAGCGGGAGGCAGAGAGATAGGCAACACATACGGCACAACGTAATAGCCAATAAGCAGACAACAAAGGCAAAATCGATGGTACAAGAGTGCAGTTTGGTATAAACACCATAGTTCTAACAAAAAACGAAAAGCCATTGGTTAGGTCTACACAGGGGGAATAGCCAAAGATGATTAAAAGTTAAAACTGTCATCAAAAGCAAGCAAGAAATTGCTGCAAGGAGGGAAAAATTGCTCAAAGGCGGTCCCAAACGCAAACAGGGAGCGTCCAACAAGGAGGAGATAGCGTCATCCCTGTTGTTTTTGTTTAAAGATTCTAAAGATTCTTGATTAGAATGAGAATATATTTTAATCTTTCAAATGGAATTTTTCGTCGCGATCGATAAATATTGTGTACCAGTTTTTGACTGTTGTTGTTGCTGATGGCAGTTTTCCGGACGCAAATCTTCTCCTGTATTCCGAATTTCCGACAGCTGTTTGTTTGTTTTCAATTCAATTTTCACTTTGATTCTGGAATCTGGAATCAAGAAGCAAAAGTTTTAAAAGACCCAAGCAATACCGACTGAATTTTATCAACAAGCAAAGCAATGGAGCATGCTCAGCTTTTGGACAAAATGGTAATTTTTTCTAAATTAATATCAAACACAGGCTTTATTTGTTTATTACACTCAATTATAGAGGCATCTACATGACTTGTCTCGACGTGTGGACCAAGAGTTCCGCAATCTAATGAACATTATACGGGTTCGTGATCGCCTACAAAATCTTGCTGTTGGTCCACCGGTCAATCAAGAAGTTTTGCAAATCATCGAGCCAATGAAAGCACAGATAACAAGAGAAATGGGTCGTCTTGTTGATCTATACGACCTAATGTCAGCTATGGCTCTCGAGATTCGCGAGTCTCTTTAACCCTGATAATAAATAAACAAATTCCCCCCTTGTGGCTTGTTGATGTTTTTAATTGCTTCGGGTGTCTGGCTCTGGTGGTTTGATTTTAATGATCAAAATGTGTTATTCTGCCAATTATCACGGGATAGTTCCCCGTCGTGTGCAGGTAATCAATCAATCAATCAGGATTAGGATTGGCTGGGACAATAATAGCGTCCAAATTACAGGCTTGGATCGAGTATTTGCAGAATGAGCTAACAGCATCTCGATCACGTCTTAGAGGAGCAAGGTCGGTAAAGGAAGCCATGTTAAGAAGAGTGCATGCCGAATATGAGGTCTACAGCATCAACAATATGATTGCTGAGTACGAGTCGGAGGTCTTATATTATGAAGCCAAACTTGAATTACTTGGCAGAGTGATGTATTAGAGGCTCAATAAATGTGGATGATCTTTCTTTATTAATTCACAATCTTTGTGGTCATATGTCATATGTCTTAGTGGGTTCACCCATGGTGGACCCTTTTAAAAAAATCATACGTCAGTCTCTCCGGGTCTTGTGTATCGTGATGCTGGCCTTATAGAGGGCAAGAGACATCGTGTATTCAAACATTTATGTACAATTAACCAATATTTAAAGGGCAATTACCTTGCTGTTTATTCCAATTCACAGGTGTTTGGAACTTTGGCGACATATTGAAACTCTCCATCTTCGCTCAACATCAGATGATACTTATAGGGCAATACTGTATCTAGCTTGACAACTTTCAAACGTGTTCCAATGGAGGTGACCTTTGTCACAAATTGAGAAAAGCTCCTGTTAATGAGGGAGGTGTTGGTCGATAATTTGTGCCCAACTATAAATCCCTGCTGTTGATACAGAATTATAGCATTGATGATGAAGATCCCGCCAGTCTGGGTGGTGAAAAGGCAATTGCAAGACAGATTTTTAAGAAAGTCGGCTGGCGGAACGTCAAATAAGACACCCTTCAACAGTACGTGTTTAAAACACCATGCCATATTGGAATTGTCAGCATTAAAGCCAGCCTGGGACAAGACACGCCTTTCATCAGCATTGAGGCGATAGCATTTCTTAGGACCTGCACAATATAAGATGAATGCATATTTTCATTCAACAGATTCCAATAACTGAATGGCAGCCCAGATATGGAACGGCCTGCAGTATTCAGGCGTTTGTCCATACCAGCAAGGTAGATCCCATCACCAAGAGCAACACACTGCCGGAAACTTTTGTTGTTCGTCAGAAGACGGTCCACAAAGAATAACAGGTCCTCTGACCACACAAGCGTGTCTCCTGAAAGAAGGCAACATTTTTGCTAGCTTGTGAGTAAAGTGTGTTTAAAATGTACATGTCTTACTTGAAGTAATGACCTCCTGGTGTATAATGGCGTGCTGGACAATCTGGGTTAGGATCTTATGGGGACCATTGAAGTAACTCCTTAACCTGCCATTCGCACTCTCATATTGGAATAAAGAGTATGCCCTACATAGTAGAATGGAAAAAGTTGGTTAATGGAGGTAGTGTACAAAATTACCACAAAGGTCCCCAATTGTGGACAGTGTCTGCAACATGGGAATGAATGTGCAAATTAAAAGAGCAATGCTCTATGCCGAAGAAGTCCTCAAACTGTCTGCAAAAGTCATCCAGGAGCAGGCGGGAGTGTTCGACATGCTCTGTGGTCACCCTGTTAGGTTAGGTTAGGTTAGGTTAGGTTAGGTTAGGTATTTTGTATACGTATTGGGTTAATACCTGTCTTGCAGCAGTAGTACTATGCCAAGTGTAAATTTTGATAGTAGAGTGAGCAAGTTTGAGTCGAGGAGGCCTTTCATCACTGGAATCCAGAAGAGAAGCCACGTTTTCCACTCATGTGCTTTGAATTGCGACATGGCAGATAATGGCCGAACCCTTCTGTCTGTACCTGTTCAATGGCTAGACAAAATAATGATTGTGTCACAAAATCACTTAATTCCATTGTACCAGATGACACACGGACGAGGTTCCAACGACTATCAGCAATGTCCCTTTCTTCGTGTATGAAAGAAAAGGGTGATTGGTCAATAATGGATGGATGGATTGATTGATTGATTGATTGATTGATCGATCGATCGATCGATTGATTGAATTAATGAGTTGCAAGTAAAGTGTACCTCGACCACTTATGGTGTAAGGCATATCCTGCGTGGACTCAAAGAGAAGCTCTGTTACCCGCTTGACAACACCCATCAAGGTGGCATGCATGTAGTCAAACGGGAAACCGTCAACGAGATTAAAGTAATGCAAGGACTGCATTGGAGAGCTGAGTATCAGGCCTTTTGCTGCATCTTTGTGATCATTTCTTTTCATCACCCTGTCCAATAAAGGGATGTGGCGGCGCACAAAGGCGTCTGTCCTCTTCTCGTGGCCCAGGGCATTCTTGGTGTACAACATTTTTGGGCATTTCTAAAAGACATAATATCAAAAAAGAGTTTTAAAAGGTGCTTGATCTTTGTTAAATTATTGAACCTTGGGTCGTTCGCCTGGACAAAGGCACCAGGGGCAACCATAATAGCCATTGTGTTGCTTGAACCCTTGCACCATAGGACGGGCAACAGAGTCGGCTGTGAAGAGGGGGAAAAAGACACGGGATGTGTACAATTGTCCCTCATGTTTCCACTCGATTGGTTCGTGTTGCAAAACATTGCACTTTGAAACAAACGGCCGTAGAAAGGTGGTAAGGTTTGGCTTATGGCTGCCGTACCAAATGCCACACAAAGCTGTGTTCCGGCGCCGTTTCTTGTATGGCATTTCATTAATTGAAAGGTATATGGGCCACACATTATTCTCTGCTGACTTGAAGAGTCGCACACCATCTGTGTTTAGTTGACAAGAAATGTCATGTCCCTGTAGGTCTAAGACAAAACCAAAGTAAAAGGTTGAGGTTTTGTGCACCGAAGCAATGAAAACTTACTTTGAGCCTTATACAAGACACCATCAATGACATCTGTGTAAACTTGGCTAACTTCGGTGTTTCTTCTGTTTGCACAAACTTGCAAAATCTCCTTGCCAGTGTCTGGTACTTCCAAGAGGAAACGGATAACCTGTGGTCGATGAACAATATTGTCAATTTTGAGTCAATAAAAGACATATTGGGGAAATAAAACAAATTGCCTTTGGCAGATCAAAGAGGAAAAAATAATTGTCATCTTTGTCACTGTTTTTCTGAAGAAAAACACAGTGACAGTTTGAGCACTCTGCAGGGTCGATTTCAAAGTTCAAGGGGCCCTCACACTTTGAACAGAAGTAGTGTTTGGACGCCTGGCTAAAGTCAACGTTGAGAGATTTTCGTAGGAGGTGATTTGACCTAGACATGACACAAGGTTAGGTTAGGTTGGACTTTATTTCGTTGATGAATTCACCTGGGAATGACATTTTCAGATACCCCCTCAGGTAAGTACTGATAAAGTAAGGTTAATAAATCATTTGTGGCCTCTTTTGTTGAATGGTGACGATTAATGTACGAGAAGAGCAAAACGGTTGACTCCTGTGCTGTTATTTTAGCATTGTCGTAGATTTTTTCGGCTCCTGCTGCATTGAGGATCACCGTGTCGACATCTGAATCATCATCCTCCTCCTCCTCATCCTCCTGCTCATCTTCAACCTCATTGTATCTGCCAATATAGCAAAGACTATATTTACTTTTGTCCAACTAGATTTGGAAAAAAAGTACCTTCCAATAAAATCAAGGTCATCGGTCCCCACACTTATGCCTTGGTAACTTCGTACAGGGTCTGAATTAACGGGGACTTCCATACTGTACACAGATTCATGGTCTTCAGTACCCTGCCACTGCTGCATCGAAAGTGGCAGAATGAAATTTTTGGCCATTCTTGCCTAACCTAACCTAACCTAACCTGATGGACTGTATCAGAATGTAAGTCCTGGCTGAGGGGTTGGACATCCTCCTCGCAATTGGTCTCAAATGTCATTGAACACGTTGACAAGGTATGGGAGACAGAAGGGGATGGATGTTCCTCGTAGGCCTGTAACCGTAGATTCTGACAGAAAATGATTGATAAATATTACACAATTGTAGGATTTTTTTACTTTGATTCTTACCCTTTTTTTATGCCTGTAAAATGTCGTACGAGGTGGAGTACGGCATACCCCAAAACAAAGGTGCTTTTTGTAAACTTTTCTGCGTGGAGTAACCATTCTTTTACTTAATTACTCAAATGACAGCTTTACTATGACAGACAAACGTCAAAACACAATACACAAATGTCCAATGGGCAGCCTGTTGCTTACTTTTTGTCTGTGGGTTGATCTCCTTTTACAGGTGACACTTGTAAAATATTTAAAAAAAATTTTTTAATTTTTCCTAGTGCTATAAGCAAAACTAACTTCAAATTTAAAACTTTTTTTTTTTTAAATTTTTTAATTGAATTGGCCCACTATTTTGCCCTCTTTACCGGTTTGGTTCAGCCTCGCGACCTCAGGCAGACAACAGCTGCCCTTGAACCAGTTCCAAATTCAAATTCAAAAGTGAAAAGTGTTTTTCTGCTCGCTAGGAATCTTATATTTCTATTTGGAAAGGTAAGTAAAGTTTTTTTTTGATCAAATACTTTTCTTTCAGTCAGGTTAATGAGCGTACATTTTAAAACATTTAAATTTCCGACCGCTGTTACACAGATTTCAGTCAAAATTTAAAACAATGCCGCCACGACGTTCTACTAGAAATCAGGGATCTAGTGGTCAATTTAAACCCCCACGAAGCACTAGGAATATCCCAGGTAAACTTTAGCACCACTTTTACACACATATTAACCATTAGTTTATCTTTGCAATCACTTTTGCAGAAGACCCCGTTGATACTGAACAACTTGACTGTGCAGTCTTAGTGGAGTGGATCAGAAGGTTCGCATCTGCAGAGCCACGTCAAATAGATGTGGTTGATCGGGAGGACCTCAGAGACGGCGCCTTACGTGCCTTGCCAAACCACCTGTTGGCTGGCAAGGAGGCCATGGTTCAATGGGAGCGAGGCAAATTTGCCCCCGCCGTCATTTTAATGACAGGTACCTTTAGTCTGTGTTTTGGTTTGTGACTATTCCTCTTTCCCCCCCCCCCCCCAAAATGGTTTTGCTTTTTTACCCAAGGAACAAGAGAACAAATGATGGAACAACAAAAGTTGGAAACTGCAAAGGCGCAGGCGGCAGAAGAAAACATGGACAATTCTACATCCGGCAGTAAGTAGAGTATTTCCCGATTGGATGACATATCTGAGTAGCAGATTGGTCTTTTTCACTAGTCTCAACCGAACACAACCAAACACGGGAGGAAGAAATTATTGCAAAACATGCTGAAAAAGTAAAGAAGTTGAGTCAGAGGCTGGGTTCGCCAAGCCGGTCTGATTCTGATGGAAGTGATGATGAGAAAAGGAAAAAGAGGACACGTAAACAAGGTACTATTGCCTTTTTAAACTTTTTTCCCCCCTTTTTTATAAGCAAATGAGGAACTTCTGAAATTTTAAATACGTAACATTTCACTTTTTTGGCCGGGATCTTATACCATTTAATACTTGGAAACATTCTTTAGACATGAGGGAGATAAGGCTTGCGCAAAAAATCTCCAATTGGAATGTTGAAAAAGAGACCATGTGGAACCCTGAGGCACAAGGATCCACAGGAGAGCCTCCTCTGCCTGAGCAAAACCTTGAGAATGCTTGTGGCTTCAACACGGTAGCGGTAGCTATTAAATTTTTCAACCCATTTGTTCCCGGCTGCCATGACAGGTTCTGGTTTAGCTGACACAGGCACTTGCCATTTGGGATCCTCCTCGAAAGAAGACCACTCCTGTGCGTCAATCTCCAAGTCTTCTCCGTAAGTGTACAGACAGACACCTACATAGTAACATATTGACAATTTCATAATGTCGTTTCAGAAAATATCAACCCGGTGGCGTCGGAAAGAGCCGACAGTGCTGGCACAGATGGTGCAAATGTCGAAGATGTTGAGGACAGTGATGACTTTGACTACGAGCCCTCACAGAAACGTAAGTATTATGAAGATATGAGGCAGAAAAATGCAGCGTCCTTTAAAGAGAAAACTGGTGCAGGGAGTGAAGATATGAGGCAGAAAAAAGCTGCGTCCTTTAAAGAGAAAACTGGTGCAGGGAGACCTTACTTTAACATTGCTTGTTGATACTAACCTAACCATCAATCTGTCTAACAATTTAGCTGCAAGTAAGAGCCAGCGTTCAGATTTTTTCTTTGACAATGAAGAGGAAGACAGCGACAAAGATGGATTTTGGAAATTGGATGAGTCTCCTAACAGACAGGAGTGCGATTTTCTTTTGGATGAGTCTCCTAACAGACGGGAGTTACAGAAGAGGACCAAGTTGTCCCGAAGCTTCTTTGGAAACGGTAAGTATTCCTTGAAATGCCATCCATTTTTACATTCATTTAAAAATGCAACAATTTTTTTTGCTCTACAGCAAGTGCCATCAGAAAATCTCCAAAATCTCCTCTCAATCTCAAGTTTTGCGATGTAAGAATAGAACCCTTGATTGCCAATGATGCCAGCACCTCTTTGCCAATAAGAAAGTCACCAAGGGTCACCAAACAAGGAGCATCTTTGCCAACAGCAACAAAGGGTGTTTACTCTGCCTCCCGTAAGATTTGTATCTCACATGTCCTTTTTTTACACATATTATTTTTTGTATTATTACCGTGGAATTACAGGTGACCTCTTTGGCACAGAAAAATTAGACAAAAAGCAGAAGCAAATACAAGGCAGTGACAAAAAATCCTCCGCTGGTTAGATGCGTGTTTGACTTTTTGGTCATTTTTGAAATAATTGCATGATCCCTGATTTCTTTTTTAACAGGAGAACGCAACGTCAAAGTCAAAGGAAGGGTACCCCGTGCTAGATCATCTTCTGAGGATGAGGAGCTCTCTCTTCCTTCTGTGGAGTCCAATGACACTATTGCCCGTTGGATGAACAAAGCCAAAGGTAACACTGTACTGTGTTTTCACTACAAATGCATTTCTCCCTACAACCTTTTTCTTATCTTGTTCAGCTATTCAGTTTGACAGAATGTCTGTATCGAAAATGGCTCATAAACCAAAAGTTGTTAAAACACCAGGCTCTTACCACTCCGGCCCTTCCACCTCAAAGGGCAAAGAGAAGCATGTGTCTGACTCTGAGGGTGAGAAAACACCCGACGAATACGGCTCTGACGGAGAGGCAGTCTCTGGGCAGGCAGCAACCTCGACGCCTGCTGCTAAAAGGACATCTTCAAAGGAGATAGACGTTGCAGAGAGCTCCCCAAAAACTCCAGAGCTCAGAGGTTAGTGTACCAATAAAACATTCCTAGCCAGTATATAACGTACCTTTCCATGTCCACTTCACTTTCCAGACAAGTACAAAAAGCTCCTCAAATATGTGAAAGAAATGGATGCCAAGTGGGCTGCCCACAAAAAATGGTGTGCCAGGGCTAGACGGGACCTGCAGATGAAAAAGATCGAGTTGATAAAGGGCAGTGGCATCTATATTTGTGGAGATGCCTTGAAAAAAGTTCTGCAGGAAAAGTATAAATGCCTAGTCCTTTTTACACCTTTAGTATACCATTAACGTTTGACTTCAAATTTTAGCAAAAAATTGACCCACATTGGAAGGGCTCTACTCAAGATACTCTGCACTCATGAGGAGCTAATGACGAGGTCCCTTTTGGGTCGTTCAGGTTATATTGACCCAGTGACTAAACAGAAACACTGCTATCCGGAAATTGACGCAAACAGACGAAACACCATTATAGGTTTGAAACAATTACCACTTTGGTGTTTTCTGCATACAGCTTATAATCCTTCTTCTTTATCAATTTTCAGAATATGTCCTGAAACAAAAAGGTTATGACTACCGCACACTTAGCAAGGACAAGCTCCATCCAACTTACCAAGAGATGGCTGCACATCACAATGCCATTGTCCGGTCAATGACTGATTTCATGCGCGAGTATAAAATTACAAATAAGGGTCAAATGCCGGCAAATTTTGTACCTCCGCCGCCAATGCAGAAGAAGAAGGTGACTGAAAGAGAAGTGTCCGACAATGATGACGACGAGGACGACTTCCACTTCGCACTTTAAAGCAAACACACTCCGAACTAAATTTTTGTGACGAAAGATCTCTGTAAGAATTATGACGAAAGATCTCTCTAAGAATTAAGTGCTTTTCTTACCAGACTTTTTTTCTAGAATTTATCAATAAACTTTGTGTGATAATTGATATCTTGATATCAAACCGTATAAACAAAGTTTAATTTTGTTGAATATTTTTTGCGTTTGTTTATGTAGAATAAAATATAGGAGAAGTGTTATTTTTTGCTTTTTGCGGCAAGGCCAGAGCGAGGAGGGGGGGGAACAAAAAGACAGAAATTTATTTGCCTATAGAGCAAAAAAGCTTGTTACACGTCTCACCAATATATCGTAGAAAATTGGTCCCTGCAAATACCCTAAATACATTACCCATTTGCCATTTTATTGAACATTTCCCTTTTGCCCTTTATTTATACATTGCCCGTTTGTTGATGTACGTAGAGGCTCGGAGTTCCGAGCCTACCTAACCACATTTGTCCAATAGTTTACCCCTGTCAAGGGTCCACCTTACTTCTCCAATTGTACAATATTTTTTGTGTATTATTCCCAATTTGTCCGGTAAATTACCAATAATTTTTTTTAGTGCAATTATTGCACGAAATACGGCCTTTTTTTCGGCCGGGGAGCAATGGGCCAAATTA
>Ga0194130_10008251_pt1 | contig 11146 bp, 19 predicted proteins | sample TA2KigsurfametaG_FD_160084 | JGI IMG/M metagenome (GOLD analysis project Ga0194130, IMG submission 160084) | Freshwater microbial communities from Lake Tanganyika, Tanzania - TA2015050 Kigoma 12 surface | ecosystem: Environmental > Aquatic > Freshwater > Lake | place: Tanzania: Lake Tanganyika... | reverse complement strand
CCAGCGCCGCGATCGGATCGGGCAGTTTGTATTTCGCCAGGGACTCGTCGATAAGTTTGTCGCTCCCGTTATTTGCACCCTCCGGGCGATCCAGTCCCACCGGCTGGATGTGCGCGGGGGGCATGCCGTTGCCTTCGAGGAAAAAGACAATCCTCCGTGGGGCGGCTTTGCCGTTGGCCTCGGCGTGCAGTTGCTGCAGCACCGGTTGCAGCACTACCGCTCCTGCTCCGAGGGTGACGCCCTTGAGAAACGTTCGACGATGCGAGTTCATGTTCATTGATTGATTCGTGTTCAGTGTTAGTTCTTTATTGATTTTCTAGTTTAAACTTTACCAACCGTTCACGATATGATTTGCCTATAATATTATTTATAAATAGTAATAATTTGTTGCATTGTGATATTTTTAAATTGGTGGGCCCAGCCGGACTTGAACCGACAACCCAAGAATTATGAGTTCTTTGCTCTAACCAATTGAGCTATGGGCCCGAAAACCATTTAATTTTATAAAACCGTTAAACAAAGTCAACCACTTTTATTTTTTTGTTATCAATAATAAGATACTGATTTAAATTACAATCAATGCAGATATTTCGCCAGTCATTAGGATTGCTTGACTTTTCCGAATAATCTGGTCGAATTATTTTTTCAAAAGTGTGGCCCATTATCTGTTTCAATCCGTTTATCGGTTCAAACTCATAATTAAAATCAAGCCAAACAATTCCGCCCTTTTCGAGTTTGCCACGACGAGCTTTACCTGCTCCATAGAACCAATGCGAGTCGTTTGTTTCCAATTTAATTGTTGCAGTTTCTGATTCTTGATCTAACCATTCAGAAATTTTTTCCAGATTAAGATTAGGATAAAAATGAAATGAACTAAGTCCTGCGTGAGTGCAAATAAAATCATCTATTTGAATATACCATTTAAATTTTTTTGACAAATAATTTTTAATCGGATATAATAATGTGTTAATACTGGTTTGTCTAATGGAAGAATATCCTGAGCAGATCGTGTGTCGACTGGGGTGAAAATAATGAAGGTCATGGTTTCCCCATAAAACAAACATTTTTTCGGTTTGAAAACATTCTAATAAAAAATTACAAGTTTTTTCAGTGTCACTCTCAGAGTTTTTCTGAAAAGAATCAAAAAAATCTCCTAAAATCACAACTTCATCAGCATCTTCCTTTTTGATTATTTTGTTCGCTTTGTCAGATTCTTGATGAATGTCGGAAATGACTAAGATTCTTTTATTTGAACTGTCAAGTTTCACGATATTTCTGTAACATTTATTGCCTCTAGTCCATACAAGTGAATATCTACCATTTCTCCTGTATCATCTTTGAGAGAAAATCCACCGGGAAACAAAACGGCATCGTTTATTGATTCCCAAGTAAATGCAAATTCGTAAATCATTCCCTCATAATCGGTGTAAGAAAACGCCAACGCGAAATCTGACTCGTCCGCGCCAATATCCCAAGAGTGAATCAAATAATCAGACCCGCCCCACCGATCTCCTATGCCAAGAATCTGAGTTTTTTCAAGAGCAGCGATGATGTTGTCTTTTTTATTTTTCATATTTTTAATCGTATCTGAGTTTTTTTTATTTGTCAAGTCTGGTGCATCCGCCGCGACTTGAACGCGGAACCAATAGCTTAAAAGGCTACTGCTCTAACCAGTTGAGCTACGGATGCATTTGTAAAATCTTAAATTACCAATTTCGAATGTTTAATTGAGGAAAAACGTGTCGTTTTTGATTATGAAAATACAATACTAATAAATGTTCAAAATGTCAATCTTCATTTTTTATAAAATAACGGTTGACTTTTTATAAATTTAGTCTAAACTGTCCTTGTAAGTGAAAGTGGTGTCCGACACTTAAAGGACGATCCGGCCAGACCTTCCAAGGCGCCGAGGATAGGGTACCGGAGGGTGCGCAAATCACTTTACTGAAAATAAAGTAAATTAAGTCTATAGTGATTGCAGAAAGAACCAATATATCAGCTTGACTTTTTATAAATTTAATAGATTATTTTCACTATGAAACGTCAACCTATTCTTGGAATCGACACTAACGCTAAAACCGTCAAAGGTTCTAAATTCGGTTACATCACTGGCATTTCGTATTTGGCTCCCGCTGACGAATCGGGTTATAATACGTGCAAGAACGCTTCTGTTGGTTGCAAATCTGCGTGTCTATTTACTGCTGGTCGTGGCGTTATGTCTAACGTGAGGGAAGCACGAGTGGCTAAAACATTGGCATTTTTCAAGAACAAAGGTATTTGGATGAGTCAGCTTTCCTCTGAAATCACAAAACTTCTGAAAAAGGCCGATAAACAAGGTAAAATACCATGCATCCGGCTCAATGGAACCAGTGATTTGCCATGGGAAAATATCAATCTTAATGGTAAAAACATTATGGAACACTTTCCAGTTGTTCAATTTTACGATTATACCAAGTCTTTTGAACGGATGAATAAATTTATTACGGGTACTCTTCCGAAGAATTATCATCTAACTTTTAGCCGTAGTGAGACAAACGACAATCAAGTTGACTTGGTTTTGAAGTCAGGTGGAAATGTTGCGGTAGTTTTTCGTAATTCGTTACCGACAAATTACAAAGGCTACAAAGTTGTTGACGGAGATTTGACGGACCTTCGTTTTACTGATGAGAAAAATGTCGTGGTAGGTTTAATCGAAAAAGGTAGAGCTAAAAAAGATGAAAGTGGATTTGTGGTAGAACCTGAAATTTAATCTGGCGGTACCCCCCCAACGGGTAGGTTAATAAACAAACTGTTTTGATTGACGATCGATTAAGTCTCATTCATAATCAAACTAAATAAATTTTAAAAATTGTGTTGAATCGAGATGAGAATTATATTTACAAAGGCTACGTGTGTACAAGTAATTGACATTTATGGAGATACATTTTATAAAAATTATAAATCAAACGACGTGGTTCAAATTTATAAAATTGAAAAAGTATCCGACAACTACAGTACGATTTTTTTATGCAACGGAGAAATTTTTGTTGACGTAACAAATTCTTCGTTTAAAGTTTAAATTATGAATTCATCAAATTTTCAAAATCAAATAGACGCAGCTTCAATGTCATCGGCTAAAACTCAAGTATCACTTCGAGATACTCAACAGGTTGAATGTGACGAATGCAAAAACACTACCTTTCAACAAGTAGTGATGATGCGACGAGTATCTCGTATTTTGACGGGAGCACCAAAAGATTCTTATATGCCTATTCCTACGTTTCAATGTGCATCTTGTGGTCATGTCAACGAAGAATTTCTGCCGGCAGAACTAAAGCCGGAACCATCAAAATTGAAGACTTGATTTAAGATAGGGATTGACTTTTTATAAAAATAGTTTAAGCTGTCCTCACAGTATGAAAATCTATTTTAAGAGCAACAAATTTGCGAAACTACTTAACGCCAATTCGATTGAGGCATCTTTTATTCCTTCAAGAACAAGAACAAGCGAATTTCCTATAAAAGACGGGGAAGATTCAGCGGTTGTTTTATTTATGGAGCAGACGCATCTTCCATCATTTGTAATTTATTTTAATTTTTCTATGCCTGATGGTGGTCGTAGTCGTCTTCGTGCAGACCAAGTTTATAGAAGATACGAAGATGAGGGTATGTATAAAACTTATTTTGGTCAAGGTTCAACTATTCCTATGGATAAAATTCCAGAAATGTATTCTACTATTAAGAAAATTGAAAAGTTAATTATGAATCATTTTGGCGTTCACTCTGGGGGGTTAAGCTGGTGAATCGCTTCTTGACACACATTAAAAATTCGCTATACTTTATTTATGACGAGTGAAACGGCTAAATTAAAAATTCAACAGATTATACGTGATATAGATTCTATTGCTGACGTTACTCGTTCATTTGCAACAGAAGATGCTAAACAAGAGCTAATTGAACAGATCGAGACTGCGATAGTTGCTTTGGATTCAGTTGAGGATATTATTGACGGAGACACTGCGCTCGAAAATTACTTAAAAAACAATTCTATTGTTTAAAAATTTCAAATGGCTAAGTAGACCAACGGCAGAGTCAATTCACTTAAAATGAATGTAGTATGGGTTCGAATCCCATCTTAGCCACCATTTAATTTCTCTGGTGGTACCGCCTCTCTACGTGGTAGAGAAAAAAATATATTTGGTTGACTAACTGATGGAGTTTAATATATATGTATGGTTGGAATCTCAACTATTTCTTAACAAATGGTGGTTCCACCCGGACTCGAACCGAGATAGCGCTCCAATCTAGAGCATATACAGATTATAAGTCTGTCATGTTACCATTACATCATGGAACCTAATTAAACCTTATAAGTGGAGAAGTTATTTCTTTAACATAAACCACTTTTATGTCTTTAGGTGTTATCTTAACCAGCGTTGACCACTTTTTAAAAGCTTTTTTATTTGCGTTCGTCAAATTTTTTGCTTTAAGGTATCCCACTCTAATTTTTTTTAAATAAATTGCATAATTTTTCATGTTTGATCTTTGTTTTAAATTTAAATATTAGCATCCGGAATGGGAGTCGAACCCACATCTTGCTCGCTGAAAACGAACTGTTTTAAACCAATTAAACTATCCGGACTTAAAATAAATTTGTATTAATATATGATTTATCTAATTATAGTCAATCGTATTTAAACAAATTAAACATGAATTATTTCCATAACTTATTTGAATTTAATTAATAAACCCTGCCTTGTATTTAAAACCTCTCGCGTTTGAGAAGGTCTCACATTTTGTGGTACTGTCGGCAGGATTCGAACCTGCAACGTTTGATATTATCTCATTCAGGGTAGAAACCTGAGCCGTTCATCCAATTCCGGTCACGACAGCATTATTCCAAACACCATTAATATATATGACAAAATCCTAATTGTCAACTAACTGAATCAATCCCGAATTGATTCCATAAACTTGATTCCGGAATTGACTACCGACTTGATTCCGGACTTGACTACCGACTTGATCCCAGACTTGATCCCAGACTTGCCTACCAACTTGACTACCGACTTGATCCCAGATTTGACTACCGACTTGACTACCGACCTGATCCCAGACTTGATCATCGACTTCCCAATAAATTTTATCAGTTAAGCTTTTCATCGACTTGATCCCAGATTTGTCTACCGACTTGACTACCGATTTGATCCCAGATTTGTCTACTAACTTGACTACCGGCTTGATCCCAGATTTGTCTACCAACTTGATTACCGACTTGATCCCAGACTTGATCATCGACTTGCTCATAGACTTCCCAATAAATTTTATCAGTTAAGCTTTTCATCGACTTTATTCCAGACTTGATTCCAGACTTGCCTACCGACGTGATTCCAGATTTGACTACCGACTTGATCCCAGATTTGTCTACCAACTTGATTACCGACTTGATCCCAGACTTGATCATCGACTTGATCATCGACTTGCTCATAGACTTCCCAATAAATTTTATCAGTTAAGCTTTTCATCGACTTGACCCATAGACTTGTTCATGGGTTTAATGTCAATCCGTTACACGAGATAGTCTCTCTGGGGTATATTCAACTTGACCAACCACACGATAATTTCCCTCGGGCAACACGATAGTATCATGTTCTTGATGAGTGAGAGAAGCTCCTGCTGGTTTATTCACCTCGACATACTTGGCCAAAGAATTCTCATTATCAGCATAACCCACCGCGTTACCATCTAAAATACTGTGATGATGGCCGGTAACTTCACCAAGGGCCAAAGTAACTCGTTTGGTTCGCTTCAATGAATTTGGAATAGATGTAATTGGAATAAGAAGAACATCTCCCTGTCTGAATAGTTTATTTTTCATTTTTTTAATTCTTTATACTAATTTATCAAATTTTTTTCAAATGTCAATCTATTAATTTATCCACACTTACTTTAACAGTATCAATTAGGTCTGAACCTGTAATTGATCACAGTATTGTTCGGGTGTCTCAAACATCATACTGCCATCTTCATTGCGCCAGGTTGAAGCAACGGCTGCGCGAGCGGTTTTAAGACCACCGTAAGCGTTAGGATCAACGCGGATGAAGTAATCCTTAAAGGTGCCATCCGACTCCATCGTAGAATTGACGACCTTGACCATCATCAGCGGTTCATCGCCAAAAAGTTCCTTCCGATAAAGAACACCAAAGTCATCCGAATTCACAACGATTGCACCACTGTCGTTAAGGTAACGGCTTTGACTATACTGATCAATTTTGACTCGTCTCACTTCAATATTTATTTCGTTTTCAATGTCATTGACGGTGATCTTTTCAGGATTTTCAACCACGTATCGTTCAACAATTACCCCTCGAATGGCATAGACATTGCTCTCATCATCCTTACCAAAGTCAATTGCGGGTCCATCCATTCGATGTAGAAGTGAAATTGTTCCAGCGCGAATATCTTCGTGGTTTTGTTCAAAATAAACTTTAGGCTTCTTGCAAACAATGCACGCGGTATCGAAAAACAACGTCCAACCCAGTTCCATACCATCCACGAAAAACTGATTGGGCGTGATATTCTGGAGTTTAACTTCTTTTCGGAAGAATTCATATAATGATACGCCGCCAACGTTGTGATTCATCCAACCGAAGTTAATTTCTGATCTAAGTGCACCCATCTCTTTGGCCAACCTGATTGCCTTGGCGGGAGAATCGACAATGTAGATTTTAGGAGTCTTCTCACCTGCGTTTTTATAAAATGCATCAATAATTTGATGAACACGTTTCTTAGAGGGAAACTTAGAACAGATTCCTTTTTGAATCCATTCGTTCGCATACACCTTTAATTTTTCCATTTGTTTAGAAGTAAGACTTTCGATCATAGATGTTTTTATTTAACGGTTGATTACTTTATCAAATGTCAAACTATTTTTTTAATTGACTTGATTCCAGATTTGACTCTGGACTTTCAAATTCTATTTTTTTATCAAAAATCAAATTTTTGGCATCATCCAATTCAAATAAAGTTGCGGAGTTTTTGTTTTCTGACCAACCTAAAATCGAAAGATATGTTCGATCTTTACCATCTTTAATGACTACAAATTTTTTCATAATTAAAATTGAGTGGTTAATTTAGAAGAATAAGCTAAATTGCTGCCTTTGTTCTTACGATAAGATACTTTTTGATAATTTTGAAATCCTCGTTTAGAAGTAATAACTATTGAACCTGCCGTCTTATGTCCATAATGAATGTATCCATAGGGTGATTTGTTTCGGGCAATTTCTTCTCCACAAGATAAACATATCTTGTATCCTAAAATAGATCGTTCCTCTGAAATTTTGTTTCCACAACCACAGATGTTCATTTTTAAAAGTATATCTTAAATTTAAAAAAAGTCAAACAATTTTTAAATTTAAATTTTTTTGTTTGAAAATAAGTTTTCTAAAGGATGATAATTAATCAATTTTTTACAATAACTGGTCGAAGAATCCTTCTCAACTAACCACAACTCATTTTTATAATAAATCAAAACGTAATGATAGTTTTCATCAAACAACCAACGTTGAATAAATACCTTAATCTCCGAATCAGAAATTTCAATAGGATCATGTTCACATGTTTTATGATCATCCATAAGCGGCGACTTAATACGATCGATGTATGAACGATATTTAATTGGTAGGATCTTTGTCATGACCTTAATTAAACTAAATGAATACCACTCTTCAAATCTCCATCGTTTAACGCGGATAAATTATTGAGCCGAGTCTGAACTCTCTCACACGCATGTTCTTCAATAGTATTGCTGCTAAAGATAATCTTTTGCAAACACTTTGTCAATCCGCCTTGACGAGCAATTCGCCCTAACGCTTGTAACAAATTTATTGCACTAAAACTTGGAATCAATATTGACGCACGAGGATACTTTCCATTCAAATCATGTAAGCTTACTCCCGCATTGCCTGCCATCATATTCACTAACATAATTCTCTTACGATCTAAATTAAACTCATCGATGTCAGCCTGACGTCGTTTATCACTCTGACCACCTACAATCTTACCTATTGAATTAACTAACTTGGTATTCTTCAATAACCGATTTTCTAATGCTTCAATACTATCCGTAAAATTCAAAAACACCACCGGACTAATACCTTCTTCATACCAATCCTCAACCTGTTCAACCAAACTCGGAACCTTTAATAACTCGGTTCTACGCCGCGCCTCCATCATAATCGCAAATACATGCGCACTATAATTGGACGCCCGTTGATTAAGACGATCTAACTCCACCTGCATTTGATCATAAATCGTGTTTATCTTTACAGTATTGTCTCCCATATCATATGCCTCTGCCAATATATGATTTTCAGGAAAAATCCCAGTAAACATATCGGTTGTCATCCGACTCGCACTTTTTTGTGTAACAAATAAATCTTCATGAATTTCTAACATTCCACGTATCGATTTAGTTGTCGACATATCAATCGAAATTCCACCAAACTTATTGAATTCCGCACCTTTAGACTGACAAAACTTGGTGAAATTAACTCCGTTATGTAATTGAGTCACGTAACCCAATGCCTTTAACTCTAAAACCGTGGTTGCAAATGTCGCACTTAACATCAAAATTTTAAACCGATAATTCGCACACGCAATTAATAAATCCGAGTTAATACTGTTAAACCCACGACACTTATGCACCTCATCGAAAATTACTAAACTGTTTTTAGGAAAATTTAAAGTTATTCCTGAAGATTCCCAATTCTTACGTTTAAAATACTTCTTTTTATCAAACTTTACCCACGACGTATTTCCTCGAATCAGTTTCTCATAGTTAATTACTAATGAACCAACCACCCCAAATTGTTTCAATACCTTATGCCAAACAGGTATCACCACTTTCGGACAAATCACCACCACCGGCGAATTCATTTGATTGGCAATCGCACACGCCACATACGTCTTACCAGTGCCAGTCTCACTCTTATCCACCGCATAACCATTCAAATAAAGACTATCAATTAATGTCTTCGCATGTAGCTTTTGCGGTTCCAATAAAGTAGAAATAGAATTCATGTTCAATAAAGATACACCAAATTCCTCAAAATACAAGACTTTTAGTTATTCCTTACAATAATCGTTTCTAAACTTCTCTTTCCGAGTGTATCCCTTCTTGGAAGGAACCACGCGAGTGACAGGATTTAACTCCCCCCACGTTTTTCGGACCAACTTATATGCTTTAGTGACTTTCATATTGTGAGGACAGCTTACACTGTTTTTATAAAAAGTCAATCATCTTTTTTATAAAATAAAATATTACCTTAGTTTAGATTTTTCAAACTTGGTCAAAAATTTTGGAACACGTTCTTTTAACGGAAATTCATCAAAATCATTGTTCTCGTCATCCCACCAAGGTGCAAACTTATCGTATTTATTAATAGTCAACTCTGATATAATAAGATCGTCACCATCATTCTTGACTTTTACACTATTATTTTGTTCTTTAGTTACTTTTACAGTTTCTTTACTAAGATTAAATATTTTTTCAAATTCGGTTTCATCTTGAACAATTTCTCGTTCAGTTTCCAAGAGAGCACGTATTAACACTCGTGGCGACAAATAATGGTCGTGGGTTACATTTTTATTTGAAAAGACATCATTTGACCTAAATTTACTTTTTTTATTTGAATCCCTGAAAACCTCTTGATAAAATATATTATGAATATACTTTCGTACAGTCAGGTTTGTATCGTATTCAGTAAGACAATTTAGAATAGAATCCCTAGTTAATAACGCCGGAGTTTTTTTTAAATCTGAACTCATAACGATTTCAATTTAGAAGTTATTGACTAATCGTTTTCTTGAATTTCGAATTCGATTCTTTTTAGATTTCTTACCCATACAAAGATCCTTATTAACTTTATTAGAAAGTTTTTTTAGACCCAAATCTTTTTCTTTTATTTCATTTTTAAGTTGTGGAAGAGAATAAAAATTAATTAGATCTTTTAAATCGTGACCGGACTCTTTTTTTGTTTTTTCGAATTTACTAATCATATCGCCCAGCTTTTTAAGTTGTTCTGGAATTTGATCACGATATTTCTGTAAATGTTCACTGTCTTTAACACCACTAATTGAATAGGTAAGACATATTTTTCTTTCCGGATTTTCAATGTAAGATTCCATAATTTTCCTGAGACAACGCATAATATAATCTTTTTTAGTCGGATTAAAATTAAATTGCAAACACTTCACGTGAGGATTAGATTCTTTGACTGAATTCATATAAGGTTCAGTATCTACATCCGTCCATGTATGGATATAGTTCTCATCATATGTTTTGTCACTTTGCAGAATCTTGTTAATTATTCTATCCACGGCATCCTCAGATTTAACAATTTTTAATTCTGTAATCTTTTTCTTAAGAAATTCACGATTTCGATCTTTTATCGGCGTCATACTTTTAATAAAATCTACATAATCATTCTCGTCTTTAATAACATTCTTTGTATAATTTTCAAAATTAGGACTATTCTCATGAACTTGCCAACGGAATGCATCATCTTCTGAATTAAAGGTTATAACGGCACAATACATTTTTTTCTGTTTCGCAACTTTGTGCGCCTTATAACGATGATGTCCAGAAATAATAGTATAATCGTCGTCATCCGAATTATATTTGACCACAGGAGGAATATACATTTGCACATCATATGTACCATCGTTAATAAACTGAGCAAATGTCTCAATAGTCTTTATATCTTCACCTTTTTTACGAACCTTATTTTCGTTCGAACGTAACTTGTTAATCGGAATATCTTTAAACCTACATTTGTAGTTTTTGATTTCAAGATAATTAAACCTCATCTCAATTTTATTTTTAATATAATTTTTATTCATAACAATATCCTAAATCAGTTTTATAAAAAGTCGACCGTTATTTAATCGTTGTAAACGACGCACTTATAACCGTTTAAACGAGGATTCTTCCGAACTGTCTCCTCAATCGGAACGAAGAAGTGACAAACCAACTCACCCGCATCGTCACGTTCCTCACCGCTATAAACCATTGTCACAGAGACACCCGTAGAAGGGTTAACGAGATCAAACCCCACATCGCACGCATCATCGTAGAGAGGATGAAAAAGATCATGGCCAGTCAATT
>Ga0194130_10008246_pt1 | contig 11151 bp, 10 predicted proteins | sample TA2KigsurfametaG_FD_160084 | JGI IMG/M metagenome (GOLD analysis project Ga0194130, IMG submission 160084) | Freshwater microbial communities from Lake Tanganyika, Tanzania - TA2015050 Kigoma 12 surface | ecosystem: Environmental > Aquatic > Freshwater > Lake | place: Tanzania: Lake Tanganyika... | reverse complement strand
AAACGAAGTCCTCGCCATTCAGGCGAGTAAAGAAGGTTTCGATTTTGCGCGGTGACATCCACGACGAATCGTCCTTTGTGTAACGCTCGTCTTGTGTGCGCGATGTAAACGCAATCCACTTGCCGCAGGGCGACCATTTGATCGATCCGACGCCGTCAGGCATCGACGCAATGGTGCGAATCTCGCCACTCGAACCGATCGGGATTATGCAGAGCGTGGTTTCGCCCTTCTTCTCGCTACGACCGCTGGTGAATGCGAGCCATGTGCCATCCGGCGACCAACTTGGGTTACCGTCGCGCTTCTCGCCGGCGGTCAGGGGTCGAGGTGCGGTAGATCCGTCAGCGGCGGTCAACCATACCTGTGAGCGGTACTTGTTGGCCTTGTAGTCGACTCTTGTAACCACATAGGCGAGATGTTTGCCGTCCGGTGAGATGGCAGGCGATGCCGCTCCGATCTGTCGCGAGACGATCTTCTCTGCGAGTTCAATGTACTTGCTGACCATCTGGGTTGTATTCTGTCACTCGGACACTGTCGAATCACTGTTTTCGCTATTAGACATATGGATACGCGGTCGAGACAGGTGGCGAGAGTGCCGCTCAGGCTCCATTGGCTCGTCTAACCTTCCGATGATGGATTCACCTAATCAGCTTGCCCAACAGCCACCAAAGGCATCGTCACATGTCTCCCTGGGCTCGGTCGTGCTTGTACTCACGAGCTGGCTTGTAATTTCTGGATTCTCGCTTCAAGAGGCAACCACGGCCACCGCAGTCATCCTCGGAGTCTCGGCATGCGGCCTGGCATTGGTCTTGCTTCTTGGACGTCAACTCGTCGCGGAAGGCGATGTGTGGCTCTGGCTAGTTGGTCCATGTCTTGGACTCGGTTCAATGGTGCTGCTCATCCTTCGGATGTTCACCACAGAACAGATCTTCTTGGTGGTTTTTGCTGTTTCGTCAATGGCCGCGCTTGTGTTTTGTGCGAAAGAGACGAGGCTTCTGTTCGTTGCCAAATCGTCTGGAGGTCAAAGCGGCAACCTTGGTTCGTCGTTCATCATCTGGACGCTGACAGGGGTAACGCTCATCGCACCTGTTCGACTCGAGGAAGGTTGGGAGTGGGTCGTCCCGATAGTGGCGGTCTCACTAGTTGTCATGTTTTCAGTCTCGTGGCTGAAGAGCCGTTTCATCAGGAGCCAACAACTGATTGGGATATTTGTCATATCATCTGTGGTCATCTGGGCAGTTGCGCGTCGTCCGGAGTGGTGGTGGCGACACGCTAAGGGCGTCCCCTTTGACGAGACGATTCTTGAGGCGGTCTCAGATGGTGTCGTTAGGTGGGGACCCTCAACATTTCCTCTGTTTCACGGTTTCGACAACTGGCCTTCAATGGGATATCACTACCTGTTGTTCTTAGTGGTTGGCCTCATTAATCGCGTGGCTGACCCGAAGACTTACCAGACGCTTGCTGTCGCCCGCCCTATATTCATCGGTTTCAGTTTCGTTTGCACGACACTCCTGTTCGTCAAGCACCTTCTTCGGGAGGTAAATCTGCTCAGGGTGCTAAGGGCTCGGAACTTGGTGATTATCGCACCGTTTTTGTTGAGTCTCAATGTTGGCAACAGTCCCTCAATGTGGTTTGGCACCTCAGTTTTTCTCGGAACGCTCTTATTCATTCTCAAGATGGGAGATATGAGCAAGAGTGTCGGGCTGCTCACAATTCTCGGGTTGGCAGTTGTCACGCTTGCGTTCTCGAAGGGCGTCCTCGTTTGGGGCCCCTCGTTTATCCTCGTCATACTCGCTCTCTTTGACTGGCGGAGTTATCGCAGTATGGCTGCAACAGCTGTCATTTCATTTCTCGCTGTTTCAGCATGGTTTCATAGTGTGAGTCCTGCCGCCCAGTCGTTCGTCTTCACGTTCTGGCCAAAGCGGGTCTTTGAGACCCCATTCGCATTCGACGTCTACACCACGCTGGTGGTTGTTTCCACGATTATCGCTCCGATGGCCTTCGGACTTGCTTGTTCACTCGTTGTCATCACACGATCACAACCTCGGTCGATGATAAGGCGGCTCTCTTTTGCGCTCCTTGCTGCGCAAGCAGTTGGTGGCGCGGCACGTCTCTTCGTAACCTCTACCGGCCCCGACCATAGCGGGTTGCTTTCGGCCGCCGGTGGGCTTTCGGGTCTGCTGATGTTCCTCCTAGTTCTGGGAGTCATGCCGGACTCTCAGATGCGGGTGAAGTGGAGCCTCGGTCTCGCATCAATATTGGTACTAGCGATACTGGCAACGGTCCCGAGACTGGAAAGTAGGTCTCTCACGCCGAACCTTGTTGTACTGGTGTTCACAAGTGCAGGACTCCTTGCGATTCGAAAGTTGCGTAGGTCAGGTTTCGTACGAGGCATTGGCATGCCTGAGCTTGCTCAGTCCGTGACGATTCTTGTACTACCGCTTCTCTTCGTTGCGAGCTATGTTCGTCAGGAGTATCCAAACTTTCCTCAATATGAACGACAACGAACTGAGCGAGACTCGGAAGATTGGTATGGAACTGCTGACTTGAGAGAGCTTGCAGTACATGTAAAGGCTCAGACTGACACATCAAGTTTGTTTGCATACACGACGTGCGGCCAGAAGAGAATTCAGGAGTGCGAGCCCAACTATCTACCTGCTGTGCTGTTGGAGCGCCGCTTTTTAGCCCTTAATCCACTTCCCATGGATCGGGAATCGTATGACTCTCAAACGTGGCAAGACATCGAGGCCTCACAGTCGCTCGGATCTAGTGATCCGTTGCGTAGTCTTGAGTATCTTCGTGGTCGAGGCGTCGATTGGCTTGTAGTTGATCTGGAACGCGTGAGTGGGGGGTGGCTCAAAGCCTTGACTGGCGCTGGAGCAATGGAGACTTTTCGCAACAGTGGGTATGTCGTTCTGCGACTTTGAGATTGATCGCTCAGTGGCTGGCCTCGGGCTCCTGCGCCCAGATTCATCAGAGCGATGTGTAACTTGTAGTCGTAGAAGACCTCAATGATCATCGACTACACCGAACAGTCGTATCCAATTCTGAAGGCATCGGATGTTGAATCGCGCCGCTTCAATCGCAGGGTACATCGCCTTACTGTTCCGACCGACTGCAGCTGGTCGGACGACGAGATAGTCACTCTGTGTACCTCAGCCAAGTCAGACCTCGTGATTCTCCGCAGCCCGTCCTCTCGAAATCGGCTCGGTGGAGTACTCGGGAGCCGCTCGGGGTACCAGACACTTCACGCGGACTCGTTGCTTTACTTTTCAAGAGACTTGACGACGTCCCTCGATGCAGACCAGATTCCGGGGAAACTGCATCTCGCTACCGATTCCCCCGTCACTCAACAGCTCTCACGTCTCATTCTTGCAACGTTCGCTGCGTATCAGAATCACTACTCAGCGAATCCGTCGTTGCAGCGGGATGCTGTTGAACAGGGTTATGCCGAGTGGGCAGCATCGATCGTGGCATCTCCATCGGGCACGGTACTCACGATCCACGACGAAGACCAACCTGTCTCCTTCATTGTTGTGAGCACCTTTGCATCGCAGATTGGCGAGCGGCACGCTGAAATCTCGCTGAACGGCACTCATCCCGCCTACCGCAATAAGGGTCTGTATCGAATCTTGCTGACGCACTGCATGAAACATCTTGCCGGAAACGATGTCAAGAGACTGTGGATTTCGACTCAAGCTTCACACCGCGTGATGATTCGTACCTGGGAGAAACTGGGTCTCAGCTTTGAGTTGGGGCTAAACACCTACCATGTGTCACCGATAAGTGCTCCTTGAGCCACAAGTCGCGCGATCACTGCCTTCTTTGCAATTACTTGGTCTCCTCCAACACGATGTAGCTCGGTGTACCAATCACTCGGAAGTGCATGTGACCGATGTACTGCCCGAGGATCCCAAGCAGCAGCAGCTGCACGCCCGATGTCGCGGCGATCAGTGATACGAGAAATGGAAACCCCGTGACGACATCGCCGAAGATCAAACGGCGACTAATCGTCACTGTCAGCAAAGTAATTGAAATAAGCAATGCTAGGTAGCCAACCCTTGTCGCAATTCGTAGTGGAACGACGGAGGCTGACGTTGCACTCGTCAAGAAGAATTTAAACAGCTTGCCAAACGAGTAATTCGACTCTCCGTCACCCCTGGGATAATGCTCCACTTCAATCAACTTGTAGCGATTGCTGGAAAGCGCCAGCAGGGCATCAATGGAGACGTTCGGCCCCAACTGAGATCCAAAGTTCTCTCGTAGGCGGGTCCGAAAGACGCGAAAGGGCGAGATCGCTGTGGCTTGCTTGTAGCCAAAACTCTTCGCTAGCAGTCTCTTTGACCAATTGGATGTGAGACGACGGAAGGACGAGTGAGAAGCCCTTGCTGGCTGCCCGATCACGATGTCAACGTCATCAGTGAGCGCCCGCAAGAGTCGAGGAACTTCTTCTGGCGGATTCTGCAGGTCGTCATCAAGCGTGACGATGACTTCATTTCGAGCTGCACGTATGCCACAGAGAAGAGCAGCGTGTTGGCCTACGTTCTGTTGAAGTCTGAAGCCACGGACTCCGCGATGTTGGACAGCGAGTTTTCGGACAACTTCCCATGTTTGATCGAGATTGCCATCATCGACGATCAGAATCTCGGAATCGGCTGTCCACGTTGGCAATCCGACAATACGTTGCACCAGTGATTCGAGAGTGGTTGGCGACTTGTACGTCGGCACAACCACCGAGAGATGAGTTCGCATCACCTACAGAGTAGGTCAAGGCCGAAACTGCTGAACTGCTTCAATCACACGGCTCTGGTCATCATCTGTGAGCGTGTTGTATATCGGAAGCCGCACCAGGCAATCGCCGGCGTGTTCGGCGATGGGGCACTGTCCGATTCGCCCGCCAAACTGTTGACCAACAGGCGACGCATGCAAGGGCTGGTAGTGGAAAACGCATGAAATATGCCGAGATTTCATATGGTCAATGAACCGACTGCGCTGTTCGGCGGCCTTGAAACGCATGTGGTAGAGGTGGCCTACGTGCTCGCAACCTTCGGGAACCACGGGCAATTGGACGCCGTGTTGATGAGCCCATCCAGAAAGCTGCGCGTAGTACCTGTTCCAAATCATCACACGCCGAGCATTGATCTCTTCGGCACGTTGTAGTTGGCCCCACAGGATGGCCGCGAGCAGATCGCTCAATACCCAACTAGAGCCGATGTCGACCCAGGTGTATTTGTCGACTTGACCGCGAAGAAATTTGGTGCGGTTAGTGCCTTTTTCGCGGAGGATCTCGGCGCGATCAACGAGTGAGCCGTCATTGACAACCAACGCGCCACCCTCGCCACAGGTGATGTTCTTCGTCTCGTGGAAACTTTGCGTCGCCATCGCACCGAACGTGCCGAGGTATCGACCCTTGTACTTGGCGAACAGGCCATGGGCATTGTCTTCAATCACAAGAAGGTTGTGCTTTCCGGCAATGCTAAGGATCTCTTCCATTTCACAGGCAACTCCCCCGTAGTGAACAACACAGATTGCGCGCGTACGGGGAGTGATTGCTGACTCAATCAGGGAAGAGTCGACATTTAAGGTGTCGGAGCGAGAGTCCACAAACACGGGCCTAGCGCCGAACATGGCAAACGCACTAGCCGTCGACACGAACGTGTATGAAGGCACGAGCACCTCATCACCCGGCTTAATCTGAGCCAGTAGTGCCGACATCTCCAACGCGTGAGTGCAAGAGGTAGTCAGGAGAACACGCGAGTTGCCGAGCAAGGTTTGAAGTAATTGTTCTACACGCTGTGTGAACTCACCATTTCCAGACGACTTTCCGAGTCTGAGTGCTTCACTTAGGTAAACACAATCCTCATGTGAGATATCGGGAAGATTGAAGTTAATCAGTGAACGCACCGCCTAATATTTGGCGGAGCTTACTGTTGGATTCGTAAGTCATGCTTTGACTCTCTGATAGGAATGCCGCAGAACCTCTGGAGTGCGAGAACCCATGTATGCCAAATTCTCAAGTACTGAAACCATGATGATATTACCACTTTGCATAACTCTGTAAGGATAGTAGTTGGCGTACTCAATCGTCTCAACCGTGATTCCTGCCGCTTCAAATTGCGTGATGTCAAGATAGTCAAGTCCTCGCGGACCCGTTCGGTAAATATCTGCGCCGACTTTCTGACAGATATCAATAAGTCTTGAATTCTTGTCTGCATTGGTCATTTTTGCCGATGAGTCAATGTGAACGTTGCTACTCAAGTTTAGTTGAGCCATAATTACCTCAAGCCAGAGACGGTTGACGTCGGAGAGCTTTCGAAGATTACTGCTGATCGCGTAGGCGTCTCTCCAGGATTCCCAAAGCTGGTCAAAGTATGGTGCGTGCCCCAAACTCTGTTCAATGGAGCGCGAATGTTTCTTGGCCCACCGATCGTCACTAATCTCAACATCTGAGATTGGCTGCCCGAATCGTCCATCAGTTCTCACGGGAATCGTGAGCCAAAAGATTCCATTCGGTCCGATGAGTCGGTTTCGATTGAAGTAGGAGTTTTTTGAATAGCTCACCGAATCCAATAACACGACGTCTGAGCAGCCACCAATCAGATCGAAGAATCCAGCCCAGGGTATGTAGTGAGATTGAATAACGGCGAGAGTACGAGTCATCAATTAGATGGAGAACTTCTGGCAGCGATGTGGTACCGCGGACGTCGAAGAGTCTCGCGCAAAATGAATCGTGCGTAGATCGCAATCACAGCGATGCCAAGACCAAGGAGCGCTTGATTTAGCACGATAACCAAGAAGACTAAAGAAGTTGTCGAAGACAAGTCTCCTCCACCACTGACAAAGCGGGTCAATGCGACACAGCCGAGGCCGAGAACGAGAGAGCAGGTGGTACAAGTAAACCCAAGTACCAGCTTCAGTAGCAAGCTGGCTTCATTAAGCAATAGCGGAAGGGAGAGCTTAAGGCGTTTGCGAAAGTTGTAATTTGATGGATTTCTCGGTTTTTGTTCTGCTGGAATCTGAAGACAAATCGTTCGGAACCCAATCTGTGTGGAAAGTGGGCCGAACACACTTGAGTGGTCTCGATACTCTCGCAATGCCGCCAGAACCGCACTATTGAATGCGCGAAATGTTCCGATTCCTTGTAACCGCGGTGAAGATGTCGCCTGCTGAATCAACGCGTGAAACAGCTGACTTGACAACCGCCTTCTTCGAAGGTTGGTTTGTGATGTGAGAACGATATCAGTGCGTCCGTCTAGAAGCGGTTGCACTAAGTTCGGAATCAACTTCGGATCATCATCGAGGTCAGAATCCATCAGGACGATAAAATCGCCTTGAACCTCGTCCAAACCGGCCAAGATTGCAGGGTGCTGGCCGAAATTGCGGCTCAATCGGATTCCTCGAATTTGGGGGGACTCCAGAGATAACTCTCGGATGATTTTCCAGCTGCTGTCGGTAGATCCGTCGTCGACGATTACGACCTCAAATTCCGTCGTGATCGCATCGACAGCAGCAACGGTTTGAGACAGGTATTCACGGATGTGCTTTTCATTATTGAAACAAGTGGCAAGAACAGAAAGTTTCATCAATCTAGCCCTGATTCGGCTTGTAGAGTCTGTCACCTTCAGACAAGTAGTACTCGTCAAGAGAAGCTGGCACTCGGACATTGAAGCCCAGAAGTTGCAACTGTGTTGCGTCAAGTCCTTGTACGTCAGTGAGGGGAGTCATGCGAGGGTAGTCAAAGCGCTGCCGCATGTAGGAACGACAAAAATTCATAGTCAGTGCATGTCGGGGACTGTCCGAGAGATTTAGACCGCCCGAATGCCACAGACGAGAAAAGAAAACAAGGAGTGACCCGGCAGGCATTTCAGGACTGACTCGCTCCATGCCGAAACTTTCATCGCCGGGCGGGTCTTCCTGCCATTGCGATTTTGGCAACAGCTCAATTCCGCCATTTAGTTCCGACATATCTGACAAAGGGATGAATGCATTCATGTTGGTGGCATACCCTGGAACCAGCCGTGGGCAATCAACATGAATTCGACGCGACCAGTTGGACCCGCCAGCGGGTAACGAGGATGTGGTAAAGGCATAAAGAATGAAAGTTTCCCCGAGTATATGAGAGATCAGTTCGGTGAGCTTGCTACTTCGGAGCAGTGAGTAGAACTGAGGGTCACGAAACATCGGATTGTGGACCATGTAGGCGTCACTATTGTCTCTAAGACCGAGTTCAAAATCCTCGTCTATCATCCGAGCAAGTGCTGACTGAAACTTGCCACACTGTTCCCGAGAGATGAACTCGCCAATTACTACATATCCATTCTCGTATAGCGAAGCGAGTGATCGATCAAGGGGTTCGATGCTCATCACGAATTTCGTCTACCTGTGAACCAGAGATACTTGAAGAGATGATTTGATAGAGGTGATAGTCGTCGAAGATGTTCAGCCACGATGGCTGCAGTATTGAGACCATCACCGTGAAGCACAGTTGCTTCACCAAGAAACCATTCGTAGTGAATCTGAACGTCCACGAATCCTGATGCCAACAGAGAGGCTGCAAGCTCTTCGACGAAGAACCCATCAGTTAACTCTTTGTGGGGTTCGGCGGCAGCAAGCACCTCCTGCGGAACTCCGTATCGTTCGTAGATCTTCTGACTATGACTGGCAACTTCCAAAATTTCTCGCTCGACAATCGGGTGGAGACTTTTCTGTCTGGAAGCAATCCGCCGAATTCCTTGCCAGAACTCGCCGTTTGGTATGAGATCCATGTAGAAGACACCGTCTGGTCGGAGCAAGCGTGCCGCCTCACCAAAAACACGCTTGGAGTCCTCAAAGTGATCAAGGACGCTATAACCGGTCACGAGGTCCGCAATGCCGTCCCGTAAAGGAATGTCTTCAACCGGCGCACGAATAATCTCGACACGCGGAATATTCTTACCTCTGAGAATCTCCAACATTGCGTCCGTGGCATCCACACCATAGATGACCTTAAATTCCTCCGGTGCCAACTCCTCCAAGAATCCTGTGCCGCAACCTAAGTCGACCATGACCTCGCAGTTGCCCGAAATTTTGCTCACGCTTCTCATGCGATCACGAACTTTTGAGCGATTTTCAGGCCTGAAGTGAGGCTCGTCAGTTTCGTACTGTGGGGCAAGTTGCGAATGCAACTGCTGGTTTGCATCAAGCGTTCTGATCGATTTGTCGTTGGTCACACCAAGAACCTTACCTGTCTTTGTTATTCTCATGACAGTGAGTGAAGTGGTGCCTAAGAGTGAGATCGAGCTGCGGGCAATTGAAGAGCGTGACGCCGAGTTCATCTTCAAATGGGCATCACATCCTGAGATTACTCGGCACACACTCGGACGACGATTTCCGATGCAGAAGCGCTCGATTCGTGAATGGATCGATAGTTCGAACGTGGGAGAGTTTCCAACTCGGGTCGCTTATCTGATTGTGGATAAGACCCCGGTTGGCTTGGTGCAGTTGGATCAAATTGATTGGGTTGCAAAGAATGCATGGCTTGGTGTTTGGGTCATTCCCGAAGCTCAAAAGGTCGGCCGTGGCTCTTTGGCCGTCAACTCACTTCTTGACTTTGCCGCGCAGACCCTTGGACTACGACAGATTCGATTATTGGTGAGGAAAGATAATCAGAATGCAATTGCGATCTATGAGCGCATTGGTTTCCACCAAGAGGGAGAATTGGTGGATGCTGAGTATCGCGATGGGATGTTCCAGAGTCTAATTCTGATGTGTATTTACCTGTCACAAGGGAAAAAGGCAAACTAAATGAAACTCGAAATCAGCAACTAGGTGCTCGCAGTGCGGCGTACTGGGCCTTGATGATTTCGTTAATGATCTTTAGGCGTTCTTCAAAGTGGGCGAATGCGCTTTTTACCGAATTCACCGTGACCCACTGAAAGTCATCCAGCGTCCAACCGAAGGCATCAGCACACTGAGTGAACTCTCGCGTCATTGAGGTGTTGCTCATGAGCCGGTTGTCGGTATTCAGCGTCACGCGAAAACGCAGGCGTCGAAGCATGCCGATGGGGTGCTCAGCAATCGATCCGCATACACCGGTGTTCACGTTCGATGTCGGGCACAGCTCTAGGGGAATGCGACGATCACGGACGAATTCGGCGAGCCGCCCAAGGACTTCATGACCTGGCTCTCCCGAGATGTCATCAACGATTTGAACCCCATGCCCGAGGCGCTCCGCTCCGCAAAACTGCAGTGCTTCCCAAATCGACGGGAGACCGAACGCTTCACCTGCGTGAATCGTGGTGTGAAAGTTCGACCGCTGAATGAATTGAAATGCATCAAGATGTCGGGTGGGTGGGTAACCCGCTTCGGCGCCCGCGATGTCAAACCCGACTACGCCTTCGTCACGGAACTTCACTGCGAGTTCGGCAATCTCATGGCTGCGTGCCGCAGTGCGCATTGCAGAAAGAATTGCGTAGATCGTGAGATTGGTTCCCGCCGCTCCACGGCGGAACCCACTGAGCACTGCACGCACTACTTCGTCCAGGGTGAGACCCGCTTCGGTGTGAAGTTCGGGCGCGAATCGGACCTCTGCGTACACGACATTGTCGGCTGCCAGGTCCTGAGCGCATTCGTAGGCAACACGCTCAATTGCATCCTTCTGCTGCATGACGCCCACAGTGTGCGCGAAGGTTTCAAGATACAGAACGAGGTCGTTGCGCTTGGCTCCACGATGGAACCACTTCTGAAGGTCGGTGACATTGGATGAGGGAAGTTTCGAGTACCGGTGCTCCTGCGCAAGTTCGATCACGGTTTCGGGTCGAAGTCCGCCGTCCAAATGATCGTGCAACAAGGCTTTGGGCGCCTTCGCGAGGATGGTGTGAAGGTCGCTCGACTCTGCCGACATGATAGAAGTCTAAGGATTGTCGTTCGTCTATCGTCGCTGATGTGACCAACGAGGCGCGTATCGCTGAGCGACTGGCTGCTCTCACGCTTGAGGAAAAGTGTCGACTGCTTGGTGGCGCGTCATCATGGCGCACGAATGGCATCGCGCGAGTTGGTGTGCCGTCACTCAAGATGTCAGACGGCCCGAACGGTGTTCGCGGCGAATCACTCGGCCCGAATCGCACGCCCGGACTGAACATTCCGACGTCAATCGTGATTGGTGCAACATGGGAC
>Ga0194130_10008236_pt1 | contig 11158 bp, 8 predicted proteins | sample TA2KigsurfametaG_FD_160084 | JGI IMG/M metagenome (GOLD analysis project Ga0194130, IMG submission 160084) | Freshwater microbial communities from Lake Tanganyika, Tanzania - TA2015050 Kigoma 12 surface | ecosystem: Environmental > Aquatic > Freshwater > Lake | place: Tanzania: Lake Tanganyika... | reverse complement strand
AGCGTGCGGAAGTGCCGCAGATCCTCGGGCAGGTGCCACGGCATGCGCTGGCGCATCCCGATCACCCGATGGTGTGCATGCGCGGCCACCAGAGTAACGGCCGTCATGCTTCGACCACTGGCGTGAAGGGTGTCATGCCGCCGCTGCTGCCGTGAGTTCCGCCCTTGGCTTGCCACATGTCATGCCGCCGCTGCTGCCGTGAGTTCCGCCATTGCGCAACTTCGTGCGTGCAAGTCGTCACACCGCGACCGGCGCCTTGATCGGCGGATGACTCTGGTAGCCATGAAAGGCGAAGTCCTCGTAGCGGTAGGAAAAAAGATCCTCGGGCTTGCGCCGGATCTCGAGCCGCGGAGGCGGGTAGGGCGTTCGACGCAACTGCTCGCGCGCCTGCTCGAGGTGGTTGCTGTAGAGGTGGCAATCGCCTCCGGTCCACACGAACTCGCCCACCTGAAGATCGCACTGTTGCGCCACCATGTGGCAAAGGAGCGCATACGAGGCGATGTTGAAGGGCACGCCCAGGAAAATGTCTGCGCTGCGCTGGTAGAGCTGGCACGACAAGCGATGATCTGCTACATGGAATTGAAAGAGAGCATGACATGGGGCAAGCGCCATCTTCGGCAGATCGGCGACGTTCCACGCCGAAACGATCAGTCGCCTGGAGTTTGGGTCCTTGCGCAACCGGTCGATCAGTTCGGCCATCTGGTCGATCGAGGTACCGTCGGGTCCGCGCCATGCGCGCCACTGACGCCCGTAAACCGGCCCGAGTTCACCCTGCGGGTCGGCCCACTCGTCCCAGATGCTCACCCCGTGCTCGCGCAGTGCCTCCACGTTGGTGGAGCCAGACAGGAACCAGAGGAGCTCATGCACGATCGACTTCAGATGCAGCCGTCTGGTGGTCACGAGTGGAAAGCCCTGCTCGAGATCAAAGCGCATCTGCCAGCCGAAGACCGACAGGGTGCCCGTGCCGGTGCGGTCCATTTTCGGCGTTCCGCGTTCAAGCACATGCTGCATCAGCCCGAGATAAGCCTGCATGGCAAAGTCTCCCTGCTTCGGTGCAACCGAAGAAAACCCGTAGGTATCGCGGCGCCCGGCTTCGTTGCGACCCTCGCCTTCATCCCGACCCCCGGCCTCGCCGTGACGCCGGGAACGCCAGGGAGTACACAGCCTCCACAGCGCTCACAGGCGCATCGGTCGATCGTAGCCGGTGAGCTCCAGGTATCCGCGTCCTATCTGTTGACCCTGGTGATCGTAGGCGCGTACTGCCCCCTCCCAGTACCGATTTCCGGTGGATGCCCGGGCGTCGATCTCCTGCGCGGCAATCAGCGGTTTCAGAAGGAGGGTGCCGCGCCTGCTGTGAATCCGAAGGCCGATCGGATAACGTGCGCCGCTCAATGGCGATGTCCAGTTCTCGCTGACTTCGAAGCGCAGATCGGGCTCGGAGGTCCAGAGCGTTGCTCCGCTTCGGTCACGGATCCGGAATGCCATCCACGCGCTGCCGTCGTCGAAGTTGAGACCAAACCAGTCCCAGCCCGCCGCAGCAGCGTCGAGCAACTGATCCGACCACTCGTGGTCAAACCAGGCAACCCCGCTGCGCCCCTCGGCGGAAAGAGGCAAGGCCTGTTCGCTGATCTGTATCCGGGCGTCGAGCCGCATCTGCGTCCGGCTGTAGTAGCGGCTGAATTGATCGGGATTCGGGCCCTTGCGGGAATGGCCGGCCAAGCCCTGGAGTACCGGCGCATCGGGAGCGTGGGCGCGCAATCGCAGTTTGAGCCTGCCCTGTTCAACCCGCATGAGGTAGGTGTCGTCGGGCTCGCGCTGCATCGACCAGCCCGGGCACTGCAGGTGCATGTCGTGGGTGGCGCAAACGGTAAGACCCTCGAGGCTGCGCCAAGCGGTCTGCGCGTGGATCACCGAGGGCCAATCCTCGCGCACCACGGCCACGTGGCCGATCAGGATCTGGTCGCTTCCGAAAGCGGCATCACGCCGCCGCCCGAGGCGCGCGCGAAAGAGGGTGATCTGCACGCCCGTGCGCTCATCGGCCCAGCCGGTGAGGTACCACCACTCGATGCGTTGCTCAGGATGCGCACCATGATCCCGCGGAAAGCGCAAGGGTTCGAAGGCCCGGGCGGGCGTTGTGGCGTTTGCAGGCTGCGCCCAAAGTGCCAGAGCCGATCCAAGCAGCGTCCGCCTTGGCAGGGATGGTGTGCTGCCAGCAGGAATCCGGGAGGCAGGGGTATCGCCTGCGATGGAATCGCGCCCGGCCACCGGGGCCGACGTTCCTGCGGGCCCAACCCCGGCGCTGCAGCGCACTACCAGTCCTCCTTCACATTGCGCAGCATCGGTTGCTGCATCAGGGTGCGGATCACCAGGGCGCCGCTCAGCATGCCTGCAATCCACACGGCCACCAGCCCAAGCGCGATCGCGCCGCCCGGAGGCTTCATGTCCATGCTCCAGTGGAAGGACTGCGGGTTGACCCAATCGATGAGGATCCAGGCAAGCGCCAGGCCGAGCAGCATCCCCCAGCCGAGCGCCACCGCCAGCACAACACCTGTCTCGAGAAGGAGAAGGCGCACACAGGCCATGCGGCTCAGTCCCAGATGACGCAGTACGGCAAACTCCCTGAGTCGGGTCGTGGACTGCGAGGCGAGTGTTCCGGTAACGCCGAGCAAACCGATGAGCAGCGCAACCGCCTGCAGCGCGTAGGTCACTGTGAAGCTACGGTCGAAGATGCGCATCGACAACTGCCGGATGTCCTGGGCGGTGCGGATCTCGAGGGTGGAAGCGATGGCCGGATCGATCGCGTTGACCAGTTTGCTGACCTGTTGTTCGGGCGAAGCGTCCACGCCTTGCCTTGCGGGTTCGAGGGTCCAGCCGACATCGGTTGCGAAGAGCTGGGCGCGACCACTGGACGCAAGCCACTGCCGTCGTTCGATCACGATGCTTCCGCTTTGGCGGGCGTAGTCGCGCCACACGCCGGCGACGAAGACACGGATGGATGCTGGCGTGGTGCTGTCGGCGCCAACGACGTCCGGCGGGGGAAGTTGCTGTGGGGTGCTGTCGCCGGCCACAACGCCTGGCAGGGGAAGTTGCTGGGCGGAGCCGATCGCCCAGCCGTAGAGGTCAACCATCGCCTCGCTCACCCACACGCTGGGCATTTCGGGGTGGGGTGGCAGCAACGCGCCGGTGACCGGAAGGCGGCTTTGCGCGGTTGCGGGATCGAGCTCGCGCACGATGAGCAAAACCGGTGGGCGGTCTGTCGCGAGTGTGACTTCGAGCACCTGCTGGAACTCGGTGCGGCGCAGGCCGGGAAGCGCAGCGAGACTTTGCTGCGTAGCCTGATCCATCGGGGTCTCTCCCTTGAGGACGCGTGCGTAGACGTCGGCGGGAAGGACATGGTCGAGCCATGCGCTTACGGCATCGCGAAAGCTGCCGATCATCAGGGTGACAGCCACACACAGCGACACGCTCGCCACGATGCCCGTCATGCTGAAGCTCAGGCTCAACGGTGCGGCGAGTGCGCGCTGGCGGGTGAGCCAGTTGAGTGCGCCGCGTCTGGACCAGCCCTGAGCCAGCCGCTGGATCAGAAGGGGCATCGCGAGCAGTCCTGCACACAGCCAAAGCGCCAGCGCCGCATAGGCACCGATCGGGAGGTGCCCGAGGGGCGCAACAACGAGGCCTGCCGCACCCATTCCGAGCAGGGCTGCTGCAAGCCAGGCGAGGCTTGCGGCCGAAGCGCGCGCTGCAGGCAGCGCCCCCTTGAGCGCCGCGATCGGCGAAAGGCGTCCCATCGCCCTCACTGGAGCAAGCGCGCCGAGCCAGGCCACACCCACTCCCAGGGCGCCATGAAAAAGAGCGGTGAAGAGCAGGCTTGCGTCGGCACGAACACTTGCACCCGAGGATCTGATCAGTCCCGAGCCGAGGTCGCCACCGGTTCGTGCAAGAAGAATCCAGGCAAGTGCGATGCCGAGGACCGCACCGAGTAGCGCACCGGTGAGGCCGAGCGCAAGCGCCTGCAGGCGCATCAGCGCCTGGATCTGGTGTCGACTTGCGCCAAGCACCCCGAGGATGGCAAGCGATGGCAACTGCCGGGAGGCCAGCAACTGCATGTTGGACTGCACGATGAAGACCCCGGTGAGGAGCGCAACCAGGGCGAGGATGCCGAGATTCACCCGGTAGGCGCGCGAAAGGTTCGACATGCGCTCAGCCTCGTCGTCTGGGCGCACGAGAAGGAGCGAAGTTGCTTGCCGATCCTGTGCGAGTTCGGCAAGCAGTTCTGCTCCGTTGCCGCTGCGTTCCGGCTCCTTCCAGCGGATGTCGATGCGCGAGACCGCATGGTGCAGTCCGCTTGCCTCCTGCAGACTGGCAATGTCGGTCACGAGCAGATCGCGCCCGGCCGTGGCCTGCGCGAGCGACCCCCCCAGCGTCATCCCGAAGGATCTTCCGAGCGTACGCAGCGCTAGCGCCCGGGGATCGGACTCGGGCGGGAGGGCGCCGCGCAGTGCAACGCCCCCTTCCTGCGAAGCGCGATCCTCCCTCGACGCTCGATCCTCTCCCGACGCTCGATCCTCTCCCGACGCTCGATCCTCTCTCGACGCTCGATCCTCCTGCGACCCGCCCCCGGCTTGGGTGGCTGCAAGCATGGTTTGCAGCCTCAACGCAAGGCCGGCAGACGCGTAGACCACGTCGCCACCGAACCAGCGATCCGGCCGCTCGAGCGCAGCAAAGTCGGGCAAAAGTCCCGGGTTGACCTGTGCGGCGCGGAACAGGTCGATGCCCCAGATCTCGATCGAGGCGGTCGCATCACCCGCACGGCCGGTGGCCAGACCCGTGATCGTCACCGGCAGGTGAAGAATCGGTGCAGCCTCCCGCACCCGCGGATCGTTGGCCACCTTGGCAAAGATGCGCGCATCGAGGTGGCCGCTGGCGCTACGCAGGCTGGCGTCCGCGTTCCCGTTGATGCTGGCCAGCGCCCGCCTGAACTCCTCGAGCGCACTGCGGTTCACGATTTCGATGGCCAGTCCCATCGCCACACCGAGCGCAATCGCCAGCACTGCGAGCGCCTGGCGCGCGCGGTAGGCGCGCAAGCTCTCGAAGCAAAGGCGCCACGCGACCGGCCAGGGCATCACGGCGCGAGGCTCACGAGTCTGCCGTGTTGGAGTTTCCAGCAGAGATCCATACCCCGGATGCGGTCGCGGTCGTGGGTGACCAGAAGCAGTGCACACGGACGCCGGCGCAGCGCTTCGTTGAAGAGGTGCATGACCTGATCGGCAGAATCGGGGTCGAGATTACCGGTGGGTTCGTCGGCCAGGATCAGGTCGGGCCTGTGCACCAGCGCGCGCGCAATCGCCACCCGCTGCTGTTCACCTCCCGAGAGTTCGCTGGGCAGGGCGTGCTCACGGCTTGTGAGCCCGAGTTCGGCGATCACAGCCGAGGCCTCCTCGAGCGCAAGCGCTTCGCTGGATCCAAGGAGCAGCGGCGGTAGCGCAGCGTTCTGGACTGCGGTGAGGTGCGGCAGGAGGTGGAAGGCCTGGAAGACGAAGCCGATATGGCGCGCCCTGAGCCGTGCGCGCTCAGCTTCAGCGCGCGAATCCATCCGATGGCCGCAAACCTCGATCGAGCCGTGGCTGGCCTCATCCAGACCCGCGATGAGATGCAGGAGCGTTGACTTGCCGCAACCCGAAGGTCCGATCAGCGCAGCCTTGGCCCCTGGCTGGAGTTGCAGATCGATGTTGCCGAAGAGAGGCGCTGCGCCCGGGTAGTGCTTGGCGAGCCCGCAGATCCTGAGCACCGGGATCAGGCCGCGCTCCAGGATCTGGTGCCCACCTTGGCGCGGGTGCACCCTTCAAGCCTGGTCGGCGGCGAGTACCCGTGTGGCCCGGGGATTACCTGGCGGTGAGTACCCACTTGGCCAGTGTTTCGGCTTCGCCGGCCGAGACCTGCGGATTGGCAGGCATAGGGATCTGCCCCCAGACGCCCACGCCACCCTTCTGGATCTTCTGGGCAAGCATTCTTGTCGCGTCCGCGTCCTTGGCGTACTTGGCGGCGATATCCTTGTAGGAGGGTCCGATCAGTTTCTTGTCGGCAGCATGGCAGGCGAGACAGTTCTTGGCCTTGGCAAGATCAGCGCTCGCGTTCGCCGCGGTGGCCGCGAAGGCAGCGCTCATCGCGGTGCACAGGGTGATGGCGAGCGCAGGGCCGTTGCCCCTGAACGGGCGATATCGGATGCTCATGATGGTTTCCTGATTGGTTTTGAAGATTTTTGTGGCGTGCGGGATACCCTCAATCGGTTACCGCACCAAGACTGGCTGACCCGGTCAGTTTGGCGAACTTGTAGAGAACGCCTTGAGTATAGCGAGGCGCAGGCGGCGTGAAGGCCATGCTGCGCGCCTGCAACTCCGCATCGCTCAGGTTGAGCTGGAGAAGCAGCCGATGGGCATCGATGGTGACCGAGTCGCCCTCGTGCACCAGCGCGATCGGACCGCCGACCGCAGCCTCCGGGGCCACATGTCCCACGACCATCCCCCAGGTGCCGCCTGAAAATCGGCCGTCGGTGATCAGCCCCACCGATTCGCCCAGACCCGCGCCGATCAGAGCCGAGGTTGGCGCGAGCATCTCCGGCATTCCGGGCGCTCCCTTGGGGCCGAGGTAGCGCAACACCAGCACATCACCGGCATGGATGCGACCTTCCATGATCGCCTCGAGCGCGGAGGCCTCATCGTTGAAAACCCGTGCCGGGCCGGTGATGACCGGGTGCTTCAGGCCGGTGATCTTGGCCACGCTGCCCTCGGGTGCAAGGTTTCCCCTGAGGATGGCCAGATGACCCTGCGGGTAGAGCGCCTGGTCGATCGGATGGATCACGTCCTGATGGGGCGAGGGCGAAGCGGCGACGTCGCTCAATTCCTCGGCGAGCGTGCGGCCGGTGATCGTGAGACAGTCGCCGTGCAGCAACCCGCCATCGAGCAGCAGGCGTAGTACCTGCGGAATACCGCCTGCGCGGTGAAGATCCACCGCCATGTACTTTCCCGAGGGCTTGAGGTCGCAGAGCACCGGCACACGCTTGCGGATCGTTTCGAAGTCATCGATGCTGAAGGGGACTCCCGCGCTGTGCGCAATCGCGAGGTAGTGGAGCACAGCGTTGGTGGATCCGCCAGTGGCCATGATCAGGCTCACCGCATTCTCGATCGCCTTCCGGGTGATGATGTCGCGGGGCCTGATGCCTTTGCGCACTGCGGCGATCAGGACTTCCGCCGACCGGGCCGCCGATTCGGCTTTCTCTGCGTCAGGATTGGCCATGGTGCTCGATCCCAGCAGGCTCATGCCGAGTGCCTCGAACGACGACGACATGGTGTTGGCCGTAAACATGCCACCGCAGGAGCCGCTGCCGGGGACCGCGTTGCGCTCGATGCCATCGAAGTCTTCCTGGCTGATCCGGCCATGGCTGAACTCGCCCACCGCCTCAAACACCGAGACGATCGAGAGGTCCTTGCCCTTCCAGCGCCCGGGCTTGATCGTGCCGCCGTAGACGTAGATCGCGGGCACATTCGCACGACAGATTCCCATCATGCCCCCCGGCATGTTCTTGTCGCACCCACCGATCACGAGCACACCGTCCATCCACTGGCCCTGCACCACCGTTTCCACGCAGTCGGCGATGACTTCACGCGAAACCAGCGAGTACTTCATCCCCTCGGTACCCATCGACATGCCGTCCGAGATCGTGGGCGTACCGAAGATCTGGGCGTTGGCACCGTTGCGCCGCACCGCAGCCTCGGCGGCATCGCACAGAACCTGCAACCCCGAGTTGCAGGGAGTGACGGTGGAGTGGCCGTTGGCAATCCCGATGAACATCCGACTCATGTCCTCAGGCTTATAACCCATCGCGTAGAACATCGAGCGGTTTGGCGCGCGCGCCACACCCTGGGTGATGGTGGCAGAGCGATCGTTGTCGGCCATGTGCAGTCTCCTCGTTCGCAAAGCGGGGATGTTAGCGCCTCTCCCGTGCCCGATCCCCGCAATGAACCCGGGCCCAGTCGCGCGGGAGCGCTGCCCGCGGGCAGGTGGCGTGCCACAATCGCCGTCCATGATCCACCCGCAGTTCGATCCGGTTGCCTTCAGTCTTGGCCCGCTCGCGGTTCGCTGGTATGGCCTGATGTATCTGCTCGCCTTTGGCCTCTTTTTCGGTCTCGGGGTGCTGCGCCTGCGCAAACCCGCGTTTCAACAGGCCAGCGGACTCGACCGGCAAAGCTTCGAGGACTGCCTCTTCTGGGGGGCGATCGGTGTGATCGTGGGGGGGCGCCTCGGCTATGTGGTGTTCTACAAGCCTGGATACTTTCTCGCGCATCCGGAGCAGATCTTCGCGGTCTGGCAGGGTGGCATGGCGTATCACGGCGGGCTGCTCGGGGTGATCGTTGCGATCCTTGTGCTCACCCGCCGCAGGAGAATCGCATTCTGGCCTGTGATCGACTTCATCGCACCGCTGGTTCCCTGGGGACTTGCCGCAGGCCGCCTTGGCAACTTCATCAACGGTGAACTCTGGGGACGCCCGAGCAGCATGCCCTGGGCGATGATCTTTCCACAGGCGGGGGACAATCTGGCGAGGCATCCCTCGCAGCTTTACCAGATGCTGGGCGAGGGCATTGCGCTTGGCGTGATACTTTGGATCTACAGCGCAAGGCCGCGCCGTGCCGCTCGGGTGAGCGGTTTATTCCTGCTGGGCTATGGCGCTGCGCGATTCGTGGTGGAGTACTTTCGTGAACCCGATGCGTACCTCGGTGGTCTCGCGCTCGGGCTCACGATGGGACAATGGCTCTCCGTGCCCATGGTGCTGCTGGGCGTGGGGCTCCTTGCGCGGCAAGGCCCCAACACCCCTGATGCGCAGGTCGCGGTGCACGAGCCATCGACCCGCCCGGGCTCTCCGGGGGGCAATCAACAATAGCGATGAAGGAGACTCTTGTATGAACACCTGTTTCAGACCCCGTCGTGAAGCCAGGGCAGTCCTCCACGACAACCTCGACGATGCAGCCAGCGCAGCGCCATCGGCCGGCGCACCCCGGCACTGCGCGCAGCGTGCCGTGCCGGCATCGCTGTCGGGCGCGCGCAGGGGTTGGATGAAGGCGATCGCAGCGATGCCACTGCTTGGTGGGGTGCCAGCGGTGGCATGGTCGCAGGCCTGGCCCGCCAAGCCGGTGAAGCTGATCGTGCCGTTTCCCGCAGGCGGCGGTACCGATGCTTTTGCGCGCCCCCTGTCGAAGGTGCTTGCGGCAACCCTTGGGCAATCCTTCGTGATCGACAACCGCGGAGGTGCGGGGGGCACGCTCGGCGCGGAGGTGGCTGCCAAGTCGCCCCCGGACGGCTACAACTGGCTGGTGGGGGCAGTGCATCACACGATTGCGGTGTCGCTCTATCCCAAGCTGGGCTACGACCTGCAGAAGGACCTGATCCCGTGCACGATGGTGTCGTCGGTGCCGAACGTGGTGGTCATCAACCCGCAGCGCCTGCCGCAGATCAGGACCTTTGCCGATTTCCAGGGTTTCGTGAAGGCCAATCCCGGAAAGCTCAACTACGCATCCGCAGGTAACGGCACCGCGCACCACCTGATCGTGGAGATGTGGAAGACGGCAACCGGCTCGCAGGCCCAGCACATCCCCTACCGGGGCGCCGCACCGGCGATGGCCGATCTGCTTGCCGGGCAGGTCGATTTCATGTTCGACGGCTTGGGTACCTCGGTCCCGCACATCGGGGGCGGCAAGCTGCTGCCGCTTGCGGTCACGAGCGCCAAGCGCTCGTTTGCGCTGCCTGCAGTACCCACCCTCGCCGAAGTCGGCGTGCCGGGATTTGACGCGGGTACCTGGTATGGCTTGTGGGCGCCGGCGGGCACGCCAGGCGACCTCGTGAGCCGTTTGCAACAGGAAGTGGCCAAAGCACTCGCCGGAGCCGAACTCGCCGGGATCTGGAAAACGCTGGGTGCTGAGCCCGGCGGGCAGACTCCGCAGGAGTTTGCCAGGCTCATCGATGCCGAGGTGCGCAAGTGGGCCAAGGTGGTGAAGGATTCGGGGGCGAAGATCGATTGAGGTTGCTCCAGCCTCCCGCTCACCCATCAGCCTTGCGCTCACCTTTCTGGCTCCCGCTCACCGGAGCAATCCCAAGCCCTTCACCTGACACAAGCTGGAGCACCTATGGCCGGGCCTCTATCGCATCTTCGTGTACTCGACCTCAGCCGGGTACTCGCCGGGCCCTTCGCCGGGCAGAACCTCGCCGATCTGGGTGCGGAGGTCATCAAGGTGGAGCGTCCGGTGAAGGGCGACGATTCGCGTGCCTTTGGTCCGCCCTACCTGGCGGATGCGCACGGCGAGCCGGGTACCGAGTCGGCGTACTTCCTGGCCGCCAACCGGGGCAAGAAGTCGATCACCATCGACCTCTCCAGGCCCGCAGGCCAGGATCTGGTACGCCAACTCGCGCAGCGTGCCGACATCCTTCTGGAAAACTACAAGTTCGGCGATCTCCAGCGCTACGGGCTCGACTATGCCACCTTGAGCAAGCGCAATCCCAGGCTCGTGTATTGCTCGGTAACCGGTTTTGGCCAGACCGGGCCCTACCGCGAACGGCCCGGCTACGATTTCATGGTGCAGGGCATGAGCGGGCTGATGAGCGTCACAGGCCATGCTGATGGGGTTCCCGGAGGCGGGCCGATGCGGGTTGGTGTGCCGATCATCGACATCCTTACCGGGATGTATGCGAGTCTGGCGATCTGCGCGGCCATTGCGCACCGCGAGCGCAGCGGCGAGGGCCAGTACATCGATATGGCACTCCTCGACACTGCGATGGCCTTCCTGTCGATCCAGGGAATGTCGTACCTGTGCACTGCCGAGCCGCCGGGTCGCATCGGCAACACGCATCCCACGATCGTCCCCTACCAGGTGTTTGCCACGAGCGACGGCGCCGTGATCCTTGCCTGCGGCAACGACAATCTCTTTCAGAAGTTCTGCAAGGCGGCCGACTGCTCCGAACTTGCGCAGGATGCGCGCTTTTGCACCAACGCACGGAGGGTGCAACACCGAGGGGATCTGGATGAACGGCTGGGTGAGATCTTCGCGCGCCGTACAACCCGGCAATGGGTGGCACTGCTGGAAGACGCCGGGGTGCCCAACGGACCGATCAA
>Ga0194130_10008235_pt1 | contig 11161 bp, 8 predicted proteins | sample TA2KigsurfametaG_FD_160084 | JGI IMG/M metagenome (GOLD analysis project Ga0194130, IMG submission 160084) | Freshwater microbial communities from Lake Tanganyika, Tanzania - TA2015050 Kigoma 12 surface | ecosystem: Environmental > Aquatic > Freshwater > Lake | place: Tanzania: Lake Tanganyika... | reverse complement strand
CGAATCAAGAGCGTCTTAATGGAGATGCAAAGAAGAAATGACTGTGAAATTCAAATTGTCGTAGGTGCTTCTGGTTTACTTTTTAGGTTTGGAAGTGTAGTTGATGTCATAAAGCGTGATGGTTTTAATGTGGATCGAGAAGTTTATTCAGTGGTTGAAGGAAATGAACCTATAGTTATGGCTAAGACTACTGGCCTTGCAATTCTAGAGTTATCGCAAGTTTTTTCAGAGCTTAAACCGGATATCGTAGTAACGGTTGCTGATCGTCATGAGACTATTGCAACCGCAATATCAGCAAGTTACATGAATATTATGGTCGCGCATACGCAAGGTGGTGAGATTACAGGTTCAATTGATGAGAGTGTCAGACATGCCTGTACAAAATTAGCACATTTACACTTTCCAGCAACTCAAAGTGCATATGAAAATATAATTCAAATGGGTGAAGATAAAAAGCGAGTGTATATGACAGGGTGTCCGTCATTAGATTTTATTGATGACAATAAGTCTAAAGATTTGAATAATATCCTAGATAAATATCTTACTAATCCTAAGAGTATAAAAGATTTCGATTTTCTACTCGTTTTATTTCATGCGGATACGCAGCACTATTTAGAAGTTAGTAATGCGACTCGTGAAATTCTAAAGGCGATCAAGGAAATTGACCTTCCTACTATTTGGTTGTGGCCAAATGTTGATGCAGGAACTGATTTCATAAGTAAAGAGTTAAGAAAATTCAGGGAAACTAATCCAAATTCTAAAATTCAGTTTGTAAGAAATTTTTCCCCAGAGGAATATGTTACCGTTCTAAATCACACAAAATGTATAATTGGAAATTCAAGCTCTGGAATTAGAGAATCGTCCAGGATTGGCACACCTTCAATAACCGTTGGATCACGTCAATCCGGTAGAGAAATTGCGGGGAACGTAATTTTGTTAAACGAGATCGATTCAGATAACCTAAAAAATGCAATAATTAGACAGATAAAACACGGTAAATATAACCCAAGTAATTTATATGGCGATGGAAGAGCAGGAAAAAGAATTGCAGAAATTTTATGCACAACACAAATTTCAATTGACAAAAAATTTGTATTTTTGAACTGATTATGCCAATTCAAATTTTAGAAAGTTTGGGTCTTGATAAAACAGTTTTTAAAAAATTCAAAAAAATTAAGTTAATTCAATCAACTATTCCTATTAAAACTCAAGAAAAAATTTTAGGCATTTATACTGAGTTATCTTATAATCTTGATAATAAATTTCTCTCTAATTATAAATCACTTAGGTATATCGCAACTCCCACAACTTCTACCTCTCATATTGATATTGAATTTTGTAATTTAAATAACATTCAGATTATTTCTTTAAAAAACTTTCAAAATTTAATCGTAGATTTTACATCTACAGTTGAAATTGTATGGTGGCATCTAATTGAGTTAAATAGATTTTGCTCTAAGGCTCAAGAATCAGTAGTAAATGGAGAGTGGAATAGAAGTGAGTTCTTTACCAAATCTTTTTCGAGTCGAAAAATTGGAATTCTTGGCTTTGGACGAATTGGGAAACAAGTTGCTAAAATCGCACAAAACTTTGGTTTACAAGTAAAAGTTTTTGATATAGAAACAGAAAAAATGTTACATTTAGAATCTTTATACCTGAAAGCCAGATGTTTAACAGAATTATTTGAAACGTGTAATTTTATAGTTGTGTGTGTGGACGATAGGAAATCTAATTTTAATTTAATTAATAGAGATATATTAAGTCAGATTGTAGATAAAGGAACAATCCTTGTGAACATATCGCGAGGATTTGTCTTAAATAGTCAAGATTGTGTGAACGCTTTAGAAAGTGGATTATTAGGTGGATTAGGAGTTGATGTGTTACCTGAGGAAGAAGTTTCCTTTTCTCATAAGAGTTTATTTGATAATCCAATTATCAAAGCAAAGAAAAATACTAAATTTAATATATCTGTGACACCACATATTGGTGGGGCAACAATTGATTCACTTAAGATCGCGGCACAAGCAGTCTTTCAGAGACTATATGAATCAGTAAGTGAATTACCGAAAAGAGACTAAACTTATTCTATTTGAGCGATAATTTGTCAGCTAATCTTCGCTGCAGGTTTAAATCAGAACTTTAAATGTAATACTATTTTTGAGAGGATTTTTTGGACTAGGTTGGTAATCTCGACTACACTTGGCGATTTAACGCTAGCGTGAATATGGGGCCTTTAGCTCAGTCGGTAGAGCAACAGACTTTTAATCTGTGGGTCGTCGGTTCGATCCCGACAGGGCCCACACTAGTTTTTTATCGCAGGCACTTTTCCTTTTTTGACTTTATCCACCCCATATATTCTCGTTTTGAACCGTCCCGATATCCCGATTCAGGGGCGGGTTAACATAAATTGCCTAAATGTCCTATTTGTCCAATTATAACGACATCTTAGGTTATGATTCGTAGAGAAGAGTAGAGGCAGCGACGGCTGGCTCTGTAAGGCAAAACCGGTTAACAAGGGGCAAAGTAAAATGGCATTTAAGGCCAAGAAATTCATGGCAGTTGGATCTTCAACTCCTGCCTCCTGGAGCGTTGCCCAATTTTCAACCTTCTACACTCAAAATCGATTCGAGCTCATCGCCCACGCCAATCGGATTCTCAAGGATAAGGCAAAGGCTGAGGAGATTACCCAAGAGGCGCTAGTGAAGTTCATGCTGGCAGCCCCTGAATTATCAAGTGATGATCACGCTCTCTCTTATCTACACCGCACAATTGAGAACCTTTGTATTGATCTATTTCGTGCTGAAAACAGGCGCCCAAATTTAGTTGCATTAGATGAAGCAACAGTTGAGATCGATTCAACTTGGCAAGTACCAGGCGATCACTCTTCAGCCATATCTGCGGCAGAGGATGCTGCAATTATTCGACAAGCCTTGTCTCTACTTTCACCAGCTGAGCGTACCGCTCTGGTTATGTGGGAGGTTGAAGGGCGTTCAACTACAGAGATTGCTAAAGAGCTTGGTATTAAAGAATCTGCCGTTCGCCATACAGTATCTCGTGCGAGAGCATCTCTCCGTAAGATTTTGTCTGAGTTAGTAATTGATGAGGAGCGAGGGTTAACTGCATTAGATCTTCTATCCACCACCTATAAAAAGGCAAAGGAGATAGCTGGTAAATCTTCAAAAATTGCCCTGACATTTATTTTGGTACTGACCGCATTCTTAGGACTAAACTCGTTAACAGGGAATGAATCAAACCTCAATTTATTAATTCCTACTTCATCTTCTCAATTAGGTGCACCTCAAGATATGCCAGCTCCTAAACCTCAAACACCAACTGATATTCAAGAGGAGCGAACACTACCTTCAACTGGAAGTGCCAGTGATAATTTAAAGAGTATTACTCCTAAGGAGTACACCGAGCACATGACTTTATCGCTAACTCAATTAGAGACTGTAACTATAATGTTGCAGGTTTTAGATCAGGTTGATCAAAACCAAAGTGGAGGTAAATAAAAAACAGGTTTCCGACTCATTTTGGCATTACACGTGTGTGCCATGGAGACGGAATTAAGAGAGCCGAGAGGTTCTCAAGCCGATTTTAGGAAATTCCTAACTTCGACTAACGAAAGGAAAATAATGTCTATAAAGACACTACGTAAACGCATCGCGGTTACGGCAACATCTGCATTACTTGCAGGTACGTTGTCGGTAATGTCTGCTCCTGCGTCATACGGACACGCTGCGGCTGGTTCGACTAATACTGAAACCTCTGTAGGACAGGTTGCGGGAAGTGGTAACACAACCAATACCACAACCAATGTAGGTTCATTGTATGTTGCAACCGCTTCGAATACGTCCGCCGCTGCTCGAGCTTCAACAGCAGTAACATCTGCTGGAGTTGGATATACCGGTGACTGCACTGGTGCTGATGACAACGGTCTATCTAAGGGTCTGTTGCAGAAAGATACATCCTCAGGTATTGGTCAATCTGCTACCGTCCTACCAGGTGCAGTGCTAGCACTTTACGCATGTTCATCTACCGCTGTCGCTTGGATAGTTAGTGGTGGATCAGTTGTTGGTTATGGTGGTGCTGCTGGTGAGTCATATTCATACAGCTCAGATAACAAAAAAGCATGGAGTGCTAACATCACTACGTCTGGCGGTACTGGAGTTGGAGCTCTATGGACAGCCCCAACAACAGTGGGTAGTTACACTGTAAGTTTGTATACAGGTTTCTACACCAACTCAAGCGGTGAAAGTGTTATTTCAACCGCAACATTGGGTGCTACTCCAGAAACTTTATCTGGAAATATTACAGTTAGTGTAGTTGCAGCTTCAGCTGGTGGCTCATATAACGCTGGCGAGTCATATTGCCAGGCAGTTCGTGGATCAACAACTACCCCAACTTCAAATGTTGATGATTCAGGTACAAATGCTAACGGGGTCGATTGGTCAATCGATTTTGCACTAAACGATGCCTATGCTGCAGATCTTGACTCTGGTGCCCTTTCAGCAACCGCTACAAATGGCGCTTTGCTAGCCTTTGGAACAGCAGGGTCTACTCCAGTTGCGGGAACTGCTTCAAACATAACAACCACTGGTACAGGTGCAAATGCAACTGTGCGAGTGTCTCAGGGAACCGCTGGCAAAGCAATGACTACAACTGTAACAATTTCCTACAATGGAACTGTTGTTTGTACAAAGACAGTTTCGATTGCCGGACAGGTAGCAGCTCTTACAGTTCCTGCAGCAAATATTGCTATTCAGGACTTGAGCGCTAGCGCAGGAAGTGCATTCTGGTTTGCAGATGGAACAAGCCGTGCAGGTACTTTCTATGTAGTCGCAACTGACTCCGTAGGAAACCGTATAGCAACTCCTTCAACAATTGGTACATATGCTGTTGACTCAGCTACTCTTGGAACAACAGTAACTGCTGTAACATTTGCCTCGGGTAGTTTGGCTAGCTCAGCCTCTTCATCTAGCCCATTAAGCGCTACAGTTGGAGTGCACACTTGTTCAGATACTGCTGGAACACAAAAAGGTATAAAGATCAAATTCACACTCGCAAATGGAACTGTAATAACTTCAGCCCCATTTGATCTAAGTTGTGCTGATGATCCTTATACAGTGGCAGCTTCTTGGGATAAAGCTTCGTACATCTCAGGTGAGGTTGCAAAACTTACAGTTTCCTTTAAAGATTCAAAAGGAAATGTACCTAACAACGTGGTTGCTCCTGGAGCCTCAACTATCTCTGTTCCTGGCATGACACTTGTGTCAACAACTGGTGCAGCAGATGCAGTTGCCAAGGCTGGTGGAAAATTTGAGTACACCTATACCGTGGGCCAAACTGCTGGTAAGTATGCTGCAGTAGTTGATTTTACTGGAGCATTGGTTTACTCAGCGGTGCAAAATCCATCATATACAATCGCAACTGGTGGAGATACCACAACAAATGCTGAAGTTCTGAAATCAATTGTGGCTTTAATTGCTTCAATTAATAAGCAGATCGCGGCATTACAGAAGTTGATTTTGCAGCGTAGGTAAGCTTCAAAGTCGCTTAAATATAAATTAGGCCCCCTGCTTCAGTGCCAGGGGGCCTAATTACATTTAATTAGGGGATAAACTAAGGCACAAATTGATTGTCGTGGTTATGCTACGTATGTAACAAATACATATTAAAAGTAAGAAAGGCAAAAAATTGGGCTTGGTATTTTTAAATTCTGCAGCAATAACTTTAGTGGCTACACCTTGGATCAATTCTGATGCACTAATTATTCCCAAAGTTATATTGCTATTTACTTTAGCTTTATATTTATTACCCAATTTATATAAAAATTTTAAGACCTTATTTCAAGAAGTAAGGTTGAGAATTTTATTTTTTATTTCAATAAGTTTTATCTTAAATATGATACTAACCATAGTTACGAGTGAAGCTCCGTGGGAACAAGAGTTTTTCGGTCGAACTGGTAGAGGGTTAGGGTTTGCAACTTACTTCTCATTGTATATCGTAGCTCTTTACACAGCTTTAAAAATTAGGAAATCAGATTTGTCAAAATTATTTTTATGGTTATTGATAAGTTGTTTATTGTCATCAGTCTATTCCTTATTGCAATACTACGGACTTGATATATTTGAATGGCGCACTCAAACAAATGGAATAATTGGGACAATTGGGAATCCTAATTTTCAGTCCAGTTTCATCTCGATTGCTTTTGTGCCCGCGTGTGTGTATCTCTGGGGTCAGAAATTTAAAATAACTAAAATACTTATATGTGTAAGTGTATTACTCTTTACATTATATATCTGTGAATCCACCCAAGGTTATATCGCATTAGCAGCAGCTATAATTATTTTTATTTTAATTTATCAATGGTATCTAAAGAATAAAATTTATTTCAATTTTACATTAATACTAAGTGCTGTAATGGGAATATTTGCAATTTTAGGAATGCTAAATCGTGGGCCTTTAAGTCAATACTTGTATAAAGTTTCGGTTCAGTCTCGAGGAGAGATGTGGGATACGGGATTATCCATAATCAAAGATAATCCATTATTTGGCATTGGCTTAGATTCTCTTGGAGATTATTCACTCATGTATCAGAGTGAGAAAACTTCACAAGGAATCGCAGAGTATATTGATAATGTCCATAATTTTTTCATCCAATTTGCTGCAACGGGAGGAGTTTCACTGGCGATTATCCATATAGTGTTATTAATTTTTACTGCCCATAGTTTTTTAACTATCCAAAAAAATATAAGCAGATTTGATAATATAGTTGCTGCATTGTTTGCCGCATGGATTTCCTATCAGTTGCAATCCATAATAAGCCCAGCAGCAATTCCGTCACTTGTCTGGAATTATGTGATTTCTGGGGCCATTATTGGAATGGCAAGATTTTCTAGTCTTGAGGAAAATCCTAAACCAAATTTTCACAAGAAATCTCCGCATATCAGTAAAATACCAGGTGATACTAATTTACTTGGAATACTTTTATCAATCTTCGCTTTGCTCTTAACTTTACCACTCTTTAATGCCGATAAACTAGCGAGACAAGCTAATCTCAAACGAGATGCAAATTTAGCAGTTGAAGCTGCGAAAAAGTATCCAGAATCAGTAGTTAGATATAACTTATTAGGTGCTGATTTATTTAATGCTGGCCTTTATGACTTGTCTTTAGAAATTGGTAGAAGTGCAGTTAAATTTAATCCTAATAGTTATCAAACATGGATATTGGTTCTCTTAAATCCGAAAGCGACCACTTCAGAGAGAAATGTAGCCAAGGTCGAACTAATGAAAATCGATCCCTATAATGAAACTATCAAAAATTATATAATAGAATAATTAAATTAAGCAAAGTTATGAAAATCGCAATTATTGGACAAGGATATGTCGGTCAAACTCTTGCAGTTGGCGCAGCAACGTCTGGATTTGAAATTTTAGGTATTGATATTAACCCCAAACTAATTCAACAATTAATGGTTGGTCAGTCATTCGTACCTGGTATTAGTAGGAATCTGTTGATTTCACTGATCGAAAAAAAGAAATATACTCCTACTTCAAATGTAGAGTTGATGAGTAATTGCGAGATCATAGTTATTGCTGTTCCTACACCTATTGACAAGAATCGAAATCCAGATTTATCGCTGTTAAAGGATGCGTGTAAATCAATTCAGAAATATGCATCCACCAATGTATTAATAATTAGTGAAAGCACCTCTTATCCTGGTACCTTACGGAACTTAATTAAGCCAACAGTTGAGCTAGGAAATTCTAACAAATTCGAATTTGCTGTAGCGCCTGAGAGAGTTGATCCTGGAAACTTTAAGTGGAATCTAAAGAACACTGCTAGGGTTGTTTCGGGCCTTACTGATGAGGCAACCGATGGGACAATTGCTTTTTATTCCAAATTTTGTGAAAATATTTACAGGGCGTCATCTCCTGAGGTGGCAGAAGCTGCAAAATTATTAGAAAATACCTTTAGGCAGGTAAATATTGCACTAATAAATGAATTTTCATATATTATGTCGAGTTTAAATATAAGTGCTAATGAAGTAGTCGATGCGGCCGCATCAAAACCGTTCGGTTTTATGAAATTTATACCAAGTATTGGAGTTGGTGGTCATTGTATTCCTGTAGACCCTGAGTACTTGACCAATTTCGCTCAGAGTCAAGGCATATCAACTCCATTAACGTCTGCTGCAAATAAAATTAATTCTAATCGTCCTATCCATGTTGTTGAAGTGATTAGAAAATATTTGGGGGTCAAACTCAGTGGTTTAAGCGTACAATTAGCAGGTATTGCTTATAAAACTGATGTCACAGACATACGTGAATCACCAGCTCTTGAATTGATTCTGGAGCTCAGAAGGTGTGGTGCTAAAGTCAAGTGGCATGACCCTCTTGTTGAGGTGTGGCAAAAGGAAAGGTCTACTCCCTTAGATCCAGCGGTTAATCTAGGCTTAGTTGTTACACCACATTCAAAAATCGATTTTAGTCCCTGGTTAACCTCACGTACAGTTGTTTTAGATTTATCGGTTGATAATTGTAACTTAGGTTGGCCAAGAATACTTTAATAAAAATTTTCGGCTACATCTTTTATGATTTCAGTTAGGCTCACACGAGGATTCCATGAAATATCATTTCTAATCTTTGTTAAATCAGGAACCCTTCTCTCCATATCTTCAAAACCTTGTCCGTATGCTTGGTCGTATGAGTTAAAAACTATTTTAGACTTTGAATTCAACTCATGGATTACTAAATTTGCTAATTGCAATATTGATACTTCTTCTGTGCCACCTATATTATATACTTGACTGTATGACTTAGGTTTTTTTGAAAGTTCATTTATTGCGGTAACAGCATCTTTTACATGACAAAATACACGTTTTTGAGTTCCATTTCCGTAAACTTGGATGGGTAGATTTTTAAGAGCTGCCCCGACAAATCTTGGTAGCACCATGCCAAAAGCTCCAGATTGTCGTGGACCCACAATGTTAAAGAATCTAACAGTTATTACTTGTAATTTCTTTGATAAATAAAGGGCATAAGCCATCGCTTCTTCAAGTGCTTTAGAATCTGCGTAACTCCAACGAAGTTTCTGAGGTGCTCCCATTATTCGATCATCAATTTCTGCCAATGGTTGTTTAGGGTTTTTACCATAAATTTCTGAGGTACTTGCGATAATAAGTTTTTTCTGTAATTTTGCACACGCACTTAATACTACTTCTGAACCCGCAAAGTTTGTGGCAATCGATTCAATAGGATCATCAAGGATCGTCTTTACTCCAACTGCAGCTGCCATGTGCAAAACTAAATCAGAAGTGGAAACTAATGTTTCCATCAATTTTTGGTCTCTGATGGTTCCATCTACTAAGGTAACGTGATTTCCAAGATGTTCTACATTTTTTTTTGAACCAGTACTGAAGTTATCAATAATTATTACTTCATCCTTCATAGTCACACGTGATTCACACAGGTGAGAACCAATAAAGCCCGCTCCTCCAGTAATTAAAACTTTCATTTAATTATCATACTCTAGTTTGGCTTAGGAGCACTCGATTTTTTAGACAATCTGTACAAATCACATCAAGCTTTTGTGAGCTACAGAAGTTTAGAATAAAATCAGATCAGTACTACAGTGCTAGTGAATAAGGTTATTTGCTATTTCTAGCTGAATTTGATGTAATTTCCCTCCTAAGGTTGGAGAAGAGGTAGACTTTATTGAGATAAGAAGCAATTTATAACGAGGTTCAAGCTAGATTTCGATTATTTTTTAAAGGATTCTTCAAAACCCTAGTATTAAGGTTTAGTTATAACTTGGCCGAAAAGTGAGGCGAATTATTTTCAAGCATGAGTAACTTAATATGTGAAATTATATTAGAGAATTAATCCCTTACCGTTGAAAACAAAGTAATTCACGAAAGGCCGCAAATGAGCTATGAGAAATTGATTATTTTGATTTTAGAGTTTCGAGAAAGTATAACCATTCACTTAATGAATAGATCTATATATAGTGAAGATTATCGACAAGGTGTTGAAAATAGAGAAATAATCTTATGCGGAAATGAGCCTAACTCATGAAAAAAGTTGTATGGGTATGTGGTGAAGCCTTGATCGATCTAATTCCTGATGGCTCCGGGCGTAAAGCAATCGTTGGTGGAGGCCCCGCAAACACAGCAAGGGCGTTATCCAGGCTGGGTATTAAAACTCAATTTATCAATGGAATTTCAAGAGATAGCTACGGTCAAATGGTAATAAAAGAATTACATAAATCTGCTGTAGTTATTGATTTTGTTAATTTTTCAGAAAAACCCACAGCCTTGGCTATTGTCGAATTAGAAAAATCAGGAAGCGCTAGCTATAAGTTCTTATTTGAAGGAACAGCTACTTTTGATTTTTCTCATACCTGGCTACCAGATCCAAAAGTCTATCTGCCATCCGTCTTACATATTGGCACCCTAGCCACAGTGATTCAGCCAGCATCCAGTATTTTATTTGATTGGGCTAAGAAGGTATCTCTAGTTGCGCCAATTGTGTTTGATCCTAATATAAGACCCGCTGTCTTGAATGATCCTAAACTCTATAGAAGAAGTGTAGAAAATTGGGTTTCATTATCCAGTGTAGTAAAAGTAAGTGAAGACGATTTAAAATGGTTATACCCAGATTTAACAATCGAAACCGTGACACAAAACTGGCTAAGGCTTGGACCAAAATTAATTGTAGTCACTTTGGGAGAAAAAGGTTTGACTGGATTTACTAATTCTGATGTAATACATGAAAATGCCATCAGAGTTGATGTGCTAGATACAATAGGTGCAGGAGACACTGTTGGAGCCATTGTAGTAGAGGCAATATTAGAAACTGGACTTTCAAACTTAGAGGGCAAAAATCTGGCCATGGTACTAAAAAAAGCAGCACTTGCTGCTGCAATAACTGTATCTAGAGTCGGTGCCGATACACCGACGCAGGATGAGTTAAAAAAGTTAATCTAAATATTTAAAATCTAAATTACTGTAGAAGAGGCGATGCATATATCTAGTGTGGTGCCGAGATCCTCGGATTGGGTTAGTTTTGCCAGACTTATTAGCACTCAATAACTCAAACACTTCTGGTCTAAATAATGCTTCAATTGAACGAGTAAGCCTACCTTTTGAGATATTTC
>Ga0194130_10008233_pt1 | contig 11168 bp, 6 predicted proteins | sample TA2KigsurfametaG_FD_160084 | JGI IMG/M metagenome (GOLD analysis project Ga0194130, IMG submission 160084) | Freshwater microbial communities from Lake Tanganyika, Tanzania - TA2015050 Kigoma 12 surface | ecosystem: Environmental > Aquatic > Freshwater > Lake | place: Tanzania: Lake Tanganyika... | reverse complement strand
GACGGTTAAGAAAGTCCTGGAACGAGCAACCGATCTAGACCCTCGAGTACGCATTCAAGTTGCCATCGCGGCACCGAAATTCCATGACGCATCCAATTCGCTTGCCGCGATTAACGGTGCCGAGGTCGTCAAGACAGAACTCAATATCCTTCGCAACAGTACCGACGATCCGATTTTGCCGAGGGTCGTTTGGCAAAACTTGTTGCCCCATAGTGTTGAAAGCCGCCGATGGATCATCGACGAACTCCTGCTTCCCGCTGATTCATCCAACCAATTACTACGTTCGATGCTTCCTCGATTGGCGGATAAATGGGTCTCTAGCATCGCCGCCAAACTGGACACACCGGACTCGCAGCAATTACTTCAAGACTTGCTAAATCTCGCAGGGAAGCTATCCCTAAGTCAACCCAACGATGCATCGCACATTTTGAGTGCGATTTCAGTTCGAGTCAGGAACGGCGAGTTCTCCCTCGATACGATTCGGCCATTCTATCGATCGTTCCAGAAAAAAATTCCTCCGAGTGCGACATCTGACGCAGCAACGGATTCGTCCTGGCAAAAGGAAGTATTGATCGCGAACATTATTGCGGGTGATGGCAAGGCGTTAGAGCAAGTCGAAGCCATGGTTGCAGCAAGAAAGACCGACCCCAAAACGTTGCGAGATCTCATCCTTTTCGCGGCGCGATATCGACGTCAAATCGTAGCCAAAGCAGAACAACAGCTCCTTGAGGATCTAGCTAAGTCTAACGATTTGGACCCTTCGTTGCGTGACACCATTCTCGATCTATCGATCGCAACAAGCAATTCGGACGACCTACAGAACCTGATCCGAATGCTTCCTCAATTGAAACCTGTATTGCAAGCCACCATCGCGGAAAAGATGTGCCAACGCGAGCCTGCGGCTTCGAGCCTTTTAGCTGTCGTTGCGGATGGCTCGATCCGCAAGGAATTGATCGGTCCCAATCGAGTACGACTGCTCGCAAGCAACGGTTCGGAGACTGCAAAGCGGCTGGTGTCGAAGATCTGGGGCACGGTGAACACGGAGAGCGATCAAGAACGCGAGGCTATCATCAAGAGTTTATTGAATCAAATGCGAACAGGAGCTCACGGGGATCCGCAACGAGGTTGGGTTGTTTTCGACCGAATTTGTGGTCAATGCCACGTGATGCATGGTCGTGGAGCTGAAGTCGGTCCAAATATCACCGCCAACGGTCGTGGATCGTACGATCAATTGATGGTGAGTGTATTTAATCCAAGCCTTGTGATCGGTGACGCCTACAAGAGTGTCACCATCCGTACTGAGGATGGGACCGTCGTAACTGGCTTGTTGGTTTCACGGGATACCGAAAAAACCGTTCTTAAGGTCCAGGGTGGTAAGGAGCAAACAATCCTAGAAAAGGATATCGAAACCTTCCAGCAGGATAAAAAGTCGCTCATGCCGGAAGGAATCGAAAACCAACTTAGCCCTCAAGAACTTTTCGATCTTTTCGCGCTGTTGACGCTTGAGAAACCACCGGAATCCGAGGATAACGCCATCCTATCGGGAACCCCCGAAGACCTCCATCGCCGCAAGTAAGCGAAGAGTCTCCGTAGGCTAACTCGGAGGGATGTCAATCCTCAGCAGGACTACCATCTTCACACATTTTGACGATCTTCGGATCGAATTGTGCGAGCACATCGACCAGATCCGATTGGGCAGCCATCACGCGATGAATATCCTTGTAAACGCCGGGTGCCTCATCGGCGCCCGCGGAAATGACACGCACACCTTTGTTGCTCAAGTCATTCCGGACCGCCTTCCAGGTGTATTTGTCCTTGGCCGCGCGGCGACTCATGCATCGTCCTGCGCCATGAGACGCAGAGGCTAAGCTAGCCGCATTGCCTTTGCCTCGGACGACGAATCCCGGGGTCGCCATCGATCCGGGAATCACCCCCAAGACTCCAGGACCCGCTGGTGTCGCACCCTTGCGATGCACGATAACCTCACGTCCAAGATGCGTCTCCTTCCACGCGAAATTATGGTGATTTTCGACACCCGCTATCACTCTCACTCCAAGCAATTTGGAAACCAATCGATGGATTACATCATGATTGGCCGCCGCGTAATCCCCCATCAAGTTCATCGCAGCCCAATACTCTTGGCCAGCTTCACTATCCATATCCAACCATGCCAAGTATCCAAAACGATCCTGATACTTTTTAGGAAGGCGAGACCGCGCAATGCTGCTGTACACCGAACAGACCGATGCCCCCGTACCGCGACTTCCGCTGTGGCTGAGGAGTGCAGTATAGACACCAGCTTCGAGTCCTAATTCGGCGCATCGACCGCTCAATGTTAATGTTCCAAATTCCACGAAATGATTGCCGGATCCGCTGGTCCCAAGCTGCTTGCGAGCGATGTCTTTCTTCTCGCGCGTCGTTCGGGTCACGCTCCAATCCTGATCCATCACCGGGTGGTCCTGGGGCGTGGCATGCTCCGAACCGATCCCGAATCGGGTACCGCGTTGCAACGCGTCCTCAAATCGAGACTCATGGTTGCTCAAGTTTTCAGGGGCAATATCGAGGATCGATAATTTCATGCGACAGGCGATATCCACACCAACCGCGTACGGCACAACGGCATTATCCAGCGCGAGCACCCCACCAATCGGCAATCCATATCCCACGTGTGCATCCGGCATCAATGCAGCACTGATTGCCATCGGTAAACGGCATGCTTGCTCCATCTGAACGTGCGCACCCGGATCGATATCGTCACCCCACGTGGGGTAATCGATCGGTGTATCGATACGATCGCCGAGTCCATCATCGGCAAGATCAGCCGCGACTGCCTTTGCCAATTCCCCCCAATGTGGATCAGCGAAAAATGGAACCGGATCCGCAACAATAGACTTGATCTCAGCTTTTATATCTTTACCTCGGATTCCTTGATCGCTAGCCATTTTTTGAATGGCAAAAATGGCAGCAGGAATGCAGGCGATCGGCAATCCTAGCTTTTCCAATTGGCGTGCGTTCATCTTCTCTTCCATTTGGCGACAGGCGCGCCGGGTATTCCTTCGAAGAAATTGCGATGCTCTATCCAGGAACTAGTCACAGTCTGGGGTCGACTGGTTCACTCTCTAAGGCCAACACTCCAAAAACACATTCGTGGACTTTCCTCAACGGTTCGGCTCGAACGAATCGTTCCAGCCCCTCCAATCCTAGCGCAAACTCACGGATTGCTAACGAACGTTTACGACCTAATCCGCGGTTTCGTAGTCGTGAAAGGTTTTCCGGAGCATCGTAATCTGGTCCATAAATAATTCGGAGGTATTCCTTGCCACGGCATTTGACGGCAGGCTGCACAATTCCATTTTTGTTCCGAACGATCCACTCCATGGGTTTGATCACCATCCCTTCTCCGCCAGCGGCAGTTAGCGTCTCCCACCACTGGATCCCTTGCGCAACACTGGTGGCATCGTCGGTGTCAACGAGTCGATAGGGAGTCGCAACCAGCAATTGTGTATGATGTTGGCAAACTCGGGCAATGGTTTCCATGTGCCAACGATGATCCCGATCGGTGTAGACACATCCTTCGGTGGCCAACACATGGAAAGGCGCAATCTTGTAGTTAGCGATCGTATCGATACGCCAACAGTAGTGTCGGTAGGCGTCCACATAGTCCCGAACGGTTTTGGCGCGGTATGCGAATCTATCCCGCATGGAGGCGAGGACTGCAGCCCCATCTCTCCCACCGAGCCTTTCGATCGCTTGGTCGATCGAGTCAATGGCGCGATGCAGCGACCATTCACCGACCGCGCCCACTGCTGCGTATTGCGTCCGCAACAACTCTTGCGCCTTGGCAGACCACGGCATTATTTCACAGTCTAAACAGACCCAATCGGTGTTGAACTCCTCCCAAAATCCCACCTCTGTGAGCGTATCACGGATTTGCTTGAGTAACTCCGTTTCCAGCTGCCAATCCTGAAAGAATCGGCGACCAGTTCGTGTGTAAATCATCCCTAAAACACCCGAAGTCACACCAAATCGTTTCGATGCTGATTCGGGGTCTCGGCAAACGACAATGACGCCGCGCGATCCCATGTGCTTCTTTTGGCAGACGACTTGCTTCACCCCTTCTTCTCGAAAGTAGGCAAATCCTTCTGCTGGATGCTCAAGGAGTCCGGGCTCATTGGAGGTCTCGCACGGGGACATGGTAGGCGGTAAGTAGACCAACCACTTTGGATTGACCGCAAAGCGACTCATCACCTCCAAGGCCGCGATTCCATTCTCTTCGCGAATCGTGATATTCCTCGAGAGATGTGTCGAAATGATTCGCTTTCCCGAAACATCGTCCAGATCGAGAACGTCGTCGAGTTGATGCTGTGCAGTGAGTCCTGGTGAATGAACCCTGAGGAATGGCCGCGATGGCTCACAATACGTCTGTTTCGCAGGGACGGAGACGATTTCACGCTCGGGGAATCGAAGGGCTGTTAGACGTCCTCCAAACACGCATCCCGTATCAATATTGATTGTCCGATTCAACCATTCAGCATCCGGAACGGGAGTGTGGCCATAAACTACGTGAGCGTTCCCCCGGTAATCCGCAGCCCAATTGCAGCGAACTGGAAGTCCGAATTCGTCGGTCTCGCCGGTCGTCTCTCCAAACAACGCAAATGCGCGAACCGCGGCAGAACCGCGTCCATGAAATTCCTCTTTCAATCCCGCGTGCGCGACAACAATTCTTCCGTCGTCAAGAACATAATGACTGACCATTGCGTCGAGAAATTGGCATAACTCGCGGCAAAAAGCATCCTTGATTCCTCCGTCTAGGGCGTCGATCTCAGAGAGTGTCTCCGCTAAACCGTGAGCGATCTTGACATCACTACCACTGAGCTTACGCAACAATTTCATGTCATGGTTTCCAGGAAGGCAAAGCGCAGACCCATGTGCAACCATGGTTGCCACCAGACGCAGAGTATCCACGACGCGAGGGCCACGATCGACCAGATCCCCCACAAAGACCGCCTTACGTCCCGCCGGGTGCGCAAAAACAGTTGGAGCGAGGAGCACGGAACCGCCCGATCCTGGTGTGGGTTGAATGGTGTAACCCAATTGAAGCAGTAGAGACTCCAATTCATCGCAACATCCATGAACATCTCCGATGAAATCGAACGGTCCATGCTCGGATTTTTTATTGCACCATAGTGGCACTCGCTCGACAGTCGCTCCATCGACGAGATCCTCGGAACTCAAGACAAAAACATCACGAAACCCTTCTCGCCGCAATTCCCTTAACGAGCGTCGCATCTGCGATCGCTGTTGCCTGACGACATGCGGACCAAAGTTACGATCTGCTCGGTTTTGATTGCGCTGCTGGCAAATGGACTCGGGTAGATCAAGCACGATAGCGATCGGTAGGCAATGATGAGCTCTCGCCAATTGCACCAAAGGCTTCCGCGATTCCGGTTGTACGTTAGTGGCATCGACGACTGTCAACCGACCTCGAGATAATCGTTTAGAGGCCAAGAAATGCAAAACCTCAAATGCGTCCGGCGTTGCGGATTGATCGTTTTCATCATCGGACACCAATCCGCGGCAATAGTCCGAAGAAAGGACCTCCGTGGATCGGAAGTGCCTGCGAGCGAAACTACTTTTTCCAGAACCGCTCGGCCCAATCAACACAACGAGTGATAACTCCGGTACCTGTATCCTCATGAATCACCCCGTTCGGAATCGATAGCCGCCAATCGAACACGGACCAAGAGATCATCTAAGTCCCGAATGCAACTTGGCTGCTCTGGCAAATGGCATTCGGCATACGATTGCTGCAACACACCAACCAATCGCGCAAACTCCTTCGAATGAAACTCCATGTCCGCGTGATCGAGTACCTCTTTTTCTTTTCCCGTTGTTTTCCTCGCGATCAAATCAGGAATATACGGGAGATGATACTCGTCGTTGAGGACATTGAGATTGGCTTCGATCGTACCGGATTCCATCAAATGAATGCCTGTCAACAGTACCCGATAAACGTACAACAACGGCTTGACTCGAGGAGGGTCTTCCTTCTGAAAAAGTCGCCACTGAGTGTCTGCAAAGCCCAAGTAATGGAATGCATGATGACGGGTAATGCATCCAACGGCCAACGACTTGAGTTCCTCGTGTTCCGGGGACGACTGAACGACCCAGGGTGAATGCAATTGCTCCAAAACGTAACCATTACGTTTGAGCATCAATTTGAAAAACTTTTCAGCGTCATGAGTTACCAGATCGATTTCCATACCATCGTGGACTCCCGATTTCTCTACAGTCTCATCCCTTTTCCCCAAGCCAACGACCTGTCGGAGCGGCAACACATGCACGCCGCGGAGGTCGAAATCCGAGTCCGGAGAGGGAAAGCCATAAAGGTGGGCACCGCTAATCGTCGCAAAAAGCAATGGGTACGGGTGGCATTGAACCTGCTTCAACAAGCATGGGTGGGAAGTCAGAGAATTGTTCATGGCAGTCCAGGTTCCAATGCAGCGCGGCGTGCACGAATCAAAAACGCTTCCGCCCGACGATAGTCGGGTCTCTCAGGCAGTCGGGTATGGGTAAAGGCAGCACTAAAGTCTCGATGAAGGGCGAGACGTAGCGACTCGATCTCCTGCCAATCCAGCTCACCTCGCTTGATCGCGAGCAACGCATCGCGATGCGATCCAACATCAACGGGTACGTAAGCATGCTTGAGAACATCGATCCCCGAAATCAGCAATCGGATCAGATGCATCGCATGCTTCCATTTTACGGAGCCTTTATTCCTAATATCGGATTCCATCTTCTTGAATTGCGAGGCAACGTATCCATTGTATGTTTGGAACAGAAGCTTTGAGAGAAACATCTCACGCGATTCGATCAACTCACTTGCGAGTGGAGTCATCCTTTCAACGAGTGGGGAATAGAGACACTCGAGTACACTGGGGTTCGCTTTCAGTGCTAGAACAATGAATTTCTGAATTTCCCAGTAGACTTCTTGAGTTTCATGACACTCGATTTGTTCGGGAACACCGGATAGGGACCAATGCGAATCCGCGGTAGGTAAAAAAAATCCGCGACGATCGATATCGGAAGCACCATCTGCTAGCCCGTACGCTTGAGAGCCGATGATGCATTGAAACAAGACGCGATCATACAATTCGCCAGTATCGATCTCTGCATTGGAATACTGGAGGCTTCCCTCTTGATACTTCGCTAACATCATAATTTCGCGCGGCAACAATGATTCCACGCCCCCATCGAGGAATAGAACCTGGTACGAGTGGTTCCAATTTGCCGGAGACTGAATCACTGTGCCTACGGCCCCTCTCGGACGAGCGACCCCGCCATCGCGGTTACGCACATCTCGGAGGACTACGACATTGGTTCCCTCAGCGATGATCAATTTGCGGAATGGATCTGTTCGGTCAGGCAATTTCAAAGACTCCCATTTGCGTTGGGGATCCACGCTCTGCATCGATCGGACCTACCGTTTCCAATCGGACTTTATACCCGTAACGATCGCTGACCGATTCCGCCCAATCTCGAAACTGGGAACGAGTCCACTCAAATCGATGGTCCGCGTGCCGAAACTGACCGGACGGCAACGACTCCCAAACCGAGTTGTATTCCTGGTTGGGAGTAGTCACGATTATATTTTTGGGCCGTGCGAACTCAAACACAACCCGCTCGAGCGCGCCCAATCGATCTTGATCCAAATGTTCGATAACTTCGACGACAGTCGCTGCGTCAAATCCGTTCAGCCGTTTATCCCGATAGATCAAGGAACCATGGAGCAGCTCGATGCGACTTCGTTGACGTTCAGTCAACCTCTCAAGCCGTAATCTGCGACTCGCGATCTCCAGGGAGCGAATGGATACGTCCATTCCCACAATGCGATTCAACTGCTTCTCTTCCAAAAGTTGCTTGAGCAATTTACCCTCGCCGCAGCCAAGATCCAGAACGGATTCCGCTCCCGATTGCCGAACAGCATCGATGACGGCATCGTATCGCTGCTGGTTCAAACTCCGAACGGTGGCGATTTCAGCGACCTCGCCCTCCTCACATTCGATTTTGGCACTGAAGTCCCCATGGCTTGGCGTCTCATTATGTATTGCCGTGCGACTAATGGTGTTCGATTCTGTGTCCGATACTGTCTCCAATGATTCCGTTTCCAGCGTGTCTGAATCCGTATCCAAATCGCTACGCACCTCTTCGTCGGAGAGTCGAGCGAGCGCGTCGCGGACCAAGACAGAGCGATGGCGCAAGTACCTTCGGGTGATTTCGATTTTCTCAGGATGGTTTTCTAACCAACCGGCACCTTTCGCGAGAAGCTTTTCAATTTCATCGGGGCCCACGAAGTAATGCTTGACGTTATCGAAGACTGGAATGAGCACGTACAGATGCGAGAGAAGTTCCGCGATGGTTGTTTTACCTCGCAAAACAATTCGGTAGTAAGGGCTCTGCCCCCATTCCGGAAACTCCGAATCGAGAAGCCTTCCTTCGGCGGTCACGGAGTATCCAAGCGGTTCAAAAATCCGGGGAACCATACTTATATCCCCACGAACAGCGAGCGTATCGAGTGTCGCCGTAAGCTGGAACGATTCCTCAACCATCTCAGGGTAGTCGCGGCATTTCCCTGCCAACGCAGACCCAAAGACTTGGGAAATCGCAACACTCATGAACGACGATGCAGTAAACGGTCGATCATTGACATATTGCCCCAGCAAAAAACTGCTGTCTCGTGATTTACCTCGGACCATACCGACTGGATCCACGTCGAGGAGCAAGCATGCAACACATCGTTGAGGCTCCACGACTGGGTAAAAAACATGAGCGGTACCAAAACTCAACTCGAACGACTGAACTCGATCGGGGTGCTTGTGGAGAAGGAAACTGAGTTGCGGAGCATTCTCCGAAGTGACATCGATGGTTAAGAGCATAACTTTAAGTCGATATTCCAATCGATTCGAATCGAGTTCCAATGGTCGGTCGAAAGTGCTGGTAACAAAGCACTTGCTACTGGACATAACATGCTACATCGACACCTGCCGTACCCCGCACGTCTCCTCGAACGCTGAATTTCAAATAGAAACTCTATCGGAGTTTATCGTAGACAATTGTCAGGCCGATCGGTTCAGGCCAAAACGCGATGTTTCAACAGAATCAGGGTTTCAACAGGATCAGGCGTCGCCCGATCGCAATACCACTAGCATTTGCTACGGCCGAAACGCCTCGGCGACTTTGTATTTTTGCAGATTTTAAAATGCTTCAGCAGCGAGCCTACGCATCAGGGTTCCACTCGGGAAACTTCTCCAGTTGCGTTTTGAGGGCCGCGCGTGCTCGATTCAATCGGGAGCGAACCGTTCCAATCGAGATGTTGAGTGCATCGGCGATTTCCTCGTAGGCCAAATCCTCCATTTCCCGGAGGACCAAGACCGAACGATGGTCTTCTGAGAGAAGAGCCAACGCTTTGTGCACCAATTGGATGTCCTCGTTCCTAGACAGCCGGGTGTCTGGAGTATCCCCCTGAAATGAGGGTTCAGCTCCGGTATTCTCCCGAGACTCTTCGAGGGAGAGGTGGCCGCGGTTCCGCCGGCGACGAGCGAGTGCGTAATTGAAAGCGATACGGTAGAGCCAAGTAAAGAAGCGACTGTTCTGCTGGAACGTATCCAATTTCAAGTACGCTTGGATGAACGATTCCTGAACCACATCCTCGGCCTCATCCGCATTTCCGACAATGCTGATCATGGCCGTGTAAAGTCGGTCTTGGTAACGGCAAACCAACGTTTCAAAGGCGGAGCTTTCCCCGGCGAGCGCGGACTGAATCAGTGCTTCTTCGTCGTTCACGCTCAAAAGGGTCTTTGCTCTTTAGTACTACGAAACAGAGTCATCCTTGATAGTGGCTGCCGGGGCCTTGGCACCTGACAGATTGCTCATCGAAGGAACGAGTTTTATACAATACGCATCAATCTCTGGCGCGTCCTATCCCCAGCAAAAATCGAAGGCGAACCTGCCCGAATCCCGCGGCGGGCCGCGCACCCGTCTTATTCGTACTTATTTTGGTTGTTATTCGTACCTAAGGGCGTCGATCGGGTCGAGTCGGCTCGCCCGCCACGCTGGATAAAAACCGAATCCGATCCCAACGCACGCCGAAAAGATCAAGCTTACCACCGCAGCTAGCTGATTGATGATGATCGGCCAATCCCGCCCCGAGGAAAGGGCATTGATCGCCGAAGTCAACGCGACTGAACCGACAATTCCAAGCGTGACGCCGATCGCCCCTCCCACCATCGAAAGCACCATAGCCTCGACCAAAAACTGCATCAAAATATCTCGAGGCCTAGCACCAACAGCCATACGTATCCCAATTTCGCGGGTGCGTTCGGTCACAGAAACCAGCATGATGTTCATGATCCCCACCCCGCCAACGACAAGCGATATACCCGCGATCGATGCAAGCATCGCCGTCAATGTCCCTGTCACAATGCCAAAGGCACTGGCGATTTCCGTGGTATTGGCCACCTCAAAATCCGGTTGCTGGCCCATCGCGATACGGTGACGGTCCATCATGAGGGATCGGATCTCTTGTTCGGCCACCCCCATCAGTTCCGTCGACTTTGCGGACGCCAAGGCCACATCCACATTGTTGAAGTTGCTCCCCTGCAATCGTTTGCGCACCGTGGTGTACGGCATCAAAACCACGTCGTCTTGGTCGTCGCCTACGATGTTGGCCCCTTTGCTCGCCAACAAACCCACGATCTCAAAAGGAATGTTTTTGATCCGGATCGATTGGCCAATAGGATTTGCCGTCTGGAATAGTTTTTTAGAAACGGTCGCACCAATCACGCAGACTTTGTTGGAGTTGTTGATATCGCCATCCATGAAAAAACTGCCATTGGCGATTTGCCAATTCCGCACCAACAAATAATCCGCCCCAACTCCCACCAACTCGCGAGGGCGCCAATTGTTATTCCCGCTGATCACTTGCCCTGCAGCCCCAACGATCGGACTCGCCGCCAAAATGCTTGGGCACTCCTTGGACACAACGGCGATGTCCGCAGCTGTCAACGATGGAATCTGACTCCTCGCCCCGCGCGCTTGCCGACTGCCAGGAGAAATGACGATGACATTGGTACCCAAGTTTCTGAACTCCCCTTGAACCAACTCGCTCG
>Ga0194130_10008229_pt1 | contig 11173 bp, 10 predicted proteins | sample TA2KigsurfametaG_FD_160084 | JGI IMG/M metagenome (GOLD analysis project Ga0194130, IMG submission 160084) | Freshwater microbial communities from Lake Tanganyika, Tanzania - TA2015050 Kigoma 12 surface | ecosystem: Environmental > Aquatic > Freshwater > Lake | place: Tanzania: Lake Tanganyika... | reverse complement strand
TACGCCAACGGTCCGCATGCCGCGACCGGGGTTTATGAAACCGGCAATGCCGCCTTCGGCAAGGAAAAGTCGAAATCTCTGGACCTCGCGCTGCGCATGAAGTCGGGCAAACATTCCGGCAGCATCAGCGTGTTCCAGAACCGCTTCGACAATTTCATCACGCTGTTCAACACCGGAAACACCCGCGGCGCCGACGGCGAATTGAATCCCCCCGATGCAGGCGACGGCACTTCGCTCAACACCGGCGAGGAAATCCTGCCTGAATTCGCCTACCGCGCGGTGCCGGCGCCTTTCCGCGGCATCGAGGGCGAAGGCCGCTTCCGCCTGAGCGAACGCGGCGGCACGCTGGACCTGCTGCTTCAGGCGGGTTATGTGCGCGCGCATGATGCCAGTACCGGCCAGCCCCTGCCCAGGATCGCGCCCTGGCGGTATGGCGCGAGCCTCGACTACCGCCGCGACCGTCTCGGCGCGCGCCTCGATGCCCTCATTGTCGAGGCCCAGGGACGCGTCGCCGCGGCGGAACGGCCCACCGACGGCTATACCATGGTCAACGCCAGCGTGAGTTACCGCATGCCGGCTCCGGGTGTGCGGCTGGAGGCCTTCCTGCGCGGCCTGAACCTGCTCGACGAGGAGGTACGCAACCACGTGTCATTCCTCAAGGACGTGGCGCCATTGGGACGGCGCAGCCTGCAGCTGGGGCTGCGCGGGCAGTTCTAGTGCGGCCCGCGGCAGGCGCGGCGGTGGATGTACATCCACCGCCACGGTCCGCCGAAAGCGCCGATAATGTCGACCCAGCCCCGAATCATCCGCACGTGAGCACGATCCGCCACAGCTTTCCCGACGACGCCAGCGGCCATCCCGCGCCGCGGCTGATGTTCGTCTGCGTGCTGGGCAGCCTGCTGCTGCATGGCCTGTTGCTGTGGCTGCTGCCCGGGGCCTGGCGTTCCGAGCCGTCGCAGCCGCCAGCGGTGCTGGATGTGCAATTGCTGGCCCCGCCATCTGCGGCGCCCGCAGCAGCGGCCCCCGCGGTGCTGCCGCCTCGGGAAAAGACCGCTGCACGGCCCAACCCGGAGCCCGCACAGTCCCGGCCCCGCGCAGAAACGCCGCCACCACCGGTGATCGCGACCGACGCTGCGCAACCGGCGGCCGCGGATGCCGTGCGTGCCAGCACACCGACGGCCCCTGCGGCGCCGGCTGCCCCGGCCGCAAGCGCGGCTGCCGCGCCTTCCGCCGCGCGCGCCGAAACCGTGACGCCGCCATCGTTCTCCGCGGCATACCTGCGCAATCCGCCCCCGGCCTATCCAGCCGCGGCGCGCCGCAATGGCGAGGAGGGTACGGTGACCCTGCGCGTGCTGGTCAGCGCCGAAGGCTCGCCGACACGCATTGAACTGGAACGCAGCAGCGGCTCTCGCCTGCTCGACGCCGCTGCGATCGAGGCGGTGCGCGGCTGGCGGTTCCAGCCGGCACGGCGCGGCAGCCAGGCGATCGAGGACTGGGCGTTGGTGCCGCTGCGTTTCCGGCTCGACCCCTGAAATCCGCGGCACGCTTAAAAAGCGCGCCGTCCGCCCCCAACTGACTGTCCTAGCCGCTACACTGCGGACCTTTCCCGTTTTTCCACCCTGCATCCGCAACGGCGGTTTTCATGAGCGAACCCGTATTCCACGGCACCACCATTCTTTCCGTGCGGCGCGGCACTCGCGTGGCCCTTGGCGGCGACGGCCAGGTCACGCTGGGCAACATCGTGGTCAAGGCCACCGCGCGCAAGATCCGCCGCCTCTACCATGACCGCATCCTCGCCGGATTCGCCGGCGGTACCGCCGATGCCTTTACGCTGTTCGAGCGCTTCGAGGGCAAGCTGGAGAAGCACCAGGGCCACCTGATGCGCTCGGCGGTGGAGCTGGCAAAGGACTGGCGCACCGACCGCATGCTGCGCCGGCTCGAGGCGATGCTGGCGGTGGCCGACCGCGAGCATTCACTGGTGATCACCGGCACCGGCGACGTGCTTGAGCCGGAGCAGGGCCTGGTCGCGATCGGCAGCGGCGGCGCCTATGCGCAGTCGGCTGCGCGTGCGCTGCTCGAAAACACCGAGCTCGCGCCTGCCGACATTGTCAAAAAATCGCTCGCCATTGCCGGCGACCTGTGCATCTACACCAACCAGAACCATCTGATAGAGACACTGGATTGAGGAACCCGGATCAGGGACTGCGCACGCGCGCAGCACTCCCCTGCACGGCCATCCCCGGTCCTGAACAGACAGGACGCCCATGACCCCGCAGGAAATCGTGCACGAGCTCGACAAGCACATCGTCGGCCAGAACGAGGCCAAGCGCGCCGTCGCCATTGCGCTGCGCAACCGCTGGCGTCGCCAGCAGGTGGCCGAACCGCTGCGCCATGAAATCACGCCGAAGAACATCCTGATGATCGGGCCTACCGGCGTCGGCAAGACCGAGATCGCGCGGCGCCTGGCGCGGCTCGCCAATGCACCGTTCGTCAAGGTCGAGGCGACCAAGTTCACCGAGGTCGGTTATGTCGGCCGCGATGTTGACACCATCATCCGCGACCTGGTCGATGCCGCAATCAAGGACGGGCGCGCCGATGCGATGCGTCGCGTGCGCCACCAGGCGCAGGATGCCGCCGAGGAGCGCGTGCTGGACACGCTGTTGACGCCGGCGCGCGACGGCGCCCCCGACGGCGAGTCCGCGACGCGGCAGAAATTCCGCAAGATGCTGCGCGAAGGGGCGCTCGACGAGCGCGAGATCGAGATTGATCTGGCTGCGGCACCCCAGTCCATGGAAATCCTCACGCCGCCGGGCATGGAGGACCTCACCGCGCAGCTGCAGGGCATGTTCCAGAACCTTGGCACCGGGCGTCTTCGCACGCGCAAACTGAAGATCGCCGAGGCGATGAAGCTGCTGATCGAGGAAGAGGCGGGCAAGCGCATCAATGATGAAGAGGTCAAGGCCGCTGCGGTGGCCAATGTCGAGCAGAACGGCATCGTCTTCATTGATGAGATCGACAAGGTTGCCACGCGCAGCGAGGTCGGCGGTGCCGATGTCTCGCGCCAGGGCGTGCAACGCGACCTGCTGCCGCTGGTTGAAGGCACCACGGTCACCACCAAGTACGGCCTGATCCGCACTGACCACATCCTGTTCATTGCCAGCGGTGCCTTCCACCTCTCCAAGCCCTCGGACCTGATCCCCGAACTGCAGGGCCGGCTGCCGATCCGCGTCGAGCTGCAGAGCCTGACGGTGGAGGACTTCGAGCGCATCCTCACCGCCACCGACGCCTGCCTGACGCGGCAGTACGAAGCGCTGCTCAAGACCGAGGAGGTCACACTCGAATTCCGGCCCGATGCCATCCGCCGCCTGGCGGAGATCGCCTGGCAGGTCAACGAGCGCACCGAGAACATCGGTGCGCGGCGCCTGCATACGGTGATGGAGCGGCTGCTCGAAGAGGTGTCCTTCGACGCCGGCCGCCATGCGCGCGCGGTGACCATTGACGCCGCCTATGTCGATGCGCGCCTGCAAAGCCTTGCGCGCAGCGAGGACCTCGCGCGATACGTGCTGTGAGCGTGGCCGGCATTTGACGCCGGTGAAGCGCGGCGCTTAACATCGCGGCCATGCTGCTTTACGCACAACGCCGCTTCATCGCCGGCTTCGCGCTGCTCGCGCTGCTGTTCGGCGCGGCCGCACCGGCGCTGGCGGTGGTACGCCAGGCGCTGGATCCCGCGGCCTTCGCCAGCATTTGCCGTGTCGATGACGGCGCCGCAGCGCAGGACCAGACTGCGCCGGATCGACTCCAGTCCGCGCACTGCCCCCTGTGCCTGGGCCATGCCGCACCACCGGTTGCCGACGCGCGTGTGCCCCAGTGCATCGGCGCCGTGTCGGTGCTGCCTCCGGCTCCGCACTACGCCGATTCTTTCCCGGCCGATACGGCTGCGCTGCAGCCGCTCAATCCGCGCGCCCCGCCGCGCGCCTGAGTCCTCTCGGTACTACGGGCGTCTTGCCACGCCTTCAGGATTGCCGGACAGGCGCCGGCGATCCTATTTAACTTATTGATTTAAAAGGAAATAATTTATGGTTTCGATGATCAGGATGACGCTGCTCGCGGCGATGATGGGCGCAGCAGCGCCGCTGTTTGCGCAAACCGTGACGGTAAAGGACGCATGGATCCGCGGCACGGTGCAGGGGCAGAGCGCCACCGGCGCATTCATGGAACTCACCGGCAAGTCCAGTGCGCGTCTGGTCGGTGCGGCGAGTCCCGCGGCGAAAGTGGTCGAGGTGCACAACATGACCATGGAAAAAGGCGTGATGAAAATGTTCGCGGTGGACGGCATTGATCTGCCTGCGGGCAAGCCGGTGCGTCTCGCGCCCGGCGGCTACCACGTGATGCTGATGGAACTGGTGAAGCCGCTGAGTGCTGGCGACCGCGTACCGCTGAAACTGACGTTTGAACTCCCGGACAAGCGCCGCGAGACGCTGGATCTGAGCGTTGAAGTGCGCGACGTCAAAGGCCAGCCCGCGAAGTCCGCGCATGGCGGGCATCACGGCCACTGAGGGCGTTCAGCGTACCAGCACCGGCTTTCCGCCCAGCTGGGCTGCGGCGCGCTCCGCTGCCTCACGCGCCGTCGCCTCATTCGCAAACGGCCCTGCCTGCACGCGGAACACGTTGTCGGTTGCCACGATGCGCAGCGGGCTGCCCAGCCAGTCGAGCTGGCCTTGCAGGCGCGCCAGGTAGCTCTCGGCGTTTTCGCGTACGCCGAAGGCGCCGAATTGCAGTGAGGGGCCCGCTGCTGCAGTTGCGGCAGCGGGCGCAGGCATTGCGACAGGTGCACTCACCGGCGGCAGCGGCGCGGATTCAATCACTGCCGGTGGCAGCGGCTTGATCACGGCCACCGGTGCCGGTTTGGGTGCGGGTGTTTCAGGCGCGACTGCGTTGCCGGGCAGGATGCTTTCAACCTCCACCACGCCGGAGCCTGCCGCCAGCAGGCCGAGCCGGTGTGCCGCCACGTACGACAGGTCGATCAGGCGGTCGCCGATGAAGGGACCGCGGTCGTTGACGCGCACCACCACCGAGCGGCCGTTGGCGGGGTTGGTCACGCGCACATAGCTCGGGATCGGCAGCACGGTATGCGCGGCGGTCATCGCATACATGTCGTAGGGCTCGCCCGACGAGGTCGGCTTGCCGTGATAGCGGCGGCCGTACCAGGTGGCCACGCCGCGCGCCTTGTATGGTTCCAGCCGGGTCATCGGCGTATAGCTGCGGCCCATTACCGTGTACGGGCGCATCGCGCCGCGGTGCAGCGGTTCCAGCCGCGGCACTGCATCCGGTATGGCATCAATGTTGGCCGGCGGATTCGGCCCCGGTCCGTCGTCGAGGTAGAAGCCGCCGCCGCGCTGGACCGGCGCCGGGGGCTTGGCAGAGGGTTCCTGCCTGGGTGCCGAACCGCAGCCGCTCAATGCCGTCACCAGGATTGCCGCGGCAACGATGAAGCACGGAGGACCCGGACGCAGAGTGTGAGGCGACTGATCCGGGCTTGGCCGCACCTCAGGCCCTGCGCATTGGGCTTCGCGGGCATTCTTCACGTCTGCACCAGCTTCTTGTGGGTATTGATGCTCATCAGGATGCCAAAGCCGATGCACAGCGAAACCAGCGAGGTGCCGCCGTAGCTGATCAGCGGCAGCGGCACGCCCACCACCGGAAGAATGCCGCTGACCATGCCCATGTTGACGAAGGCATAGGTGCAGAAGGTCATCGCGATCGAGCCGGCGAGCAGGCGGGTGAACAGCGAGGGCGCATTGGCGGCGATCATCATCGCGCGCGCGATCAAGAACAGCAGCATGACGAGCAGCACCAGGTTGCCGAGCAGCCCGAATTCCTCGGAGTACACCGCGAAGATGAAGTCGGTGGTGCGTTCCGGGATGAAGTCGAGGTGGGTCTGGGTGCCGTTCATCCAGCCCTTGCCGAGGATGCCGCCGGAGCCCACCGCGATGGTGGACTGGATGGTGTGGTAGCCGCTGCCCAGCGGATCGGCGCTTGGGTCGAGCAGCGTCAGCACGCGCTGGCGCTGGTAGTCGTGCATCGCCGACCAGAGAAAGGGCGCACTCGCCGCGGCGAGAGTGCCCAGTGCGATGATCACGCGCCAGGGCAGCCCGGCGAGGAAAATCAGATAGCCACCGCTGGCGATGATCAGCAGTGCGGTGCCGAGGTCGGGCTGGCGCAGGATGAACGCCGCGGGGATGGCCAGCATCAGCGCGGCGATGCCGAAGTGCTTCAGCCGCAGCGAGCCCTCATGGCGGTTGAAATACCAGGCGAGCACCATCGGCGCCGCGATCCGCATCAGTTCCGAGGGCTGGATGCGGGTGATGCCGATGTCGAGCCAGCGCCGGGCGCCGTTGATGACTTCTCCAAACAGCGCCACGCAGAGCAGCAACCCTACGCCGATGACGAACAGCGGCAGCGCCATGCGCTGCAGGACCTGTGGCGACACGTTGGCGAAGATCCACATCACCGACAGCGCGACCAGCATGTTGACCATCTGCCCCGAAGTGCGGGCAAAGCTGCTGTTGGAGGCGCTCCACATCACCACCAGCCCGGTGCTCATCAGCAGCAGCACCGCCAGCAGCAGCACGCCGTCGATGTGGCGGGTGAGATAGTGTCCGACTCGGCGCAGGGCGGGATGCATCACTCGTCAGTCTCCGCTGCCTTCTGCGGCACCTTGCCGAGCAGGAAATAGTCGAATACCTGGCGAGCGATCGGTGCTGCGGCGCGGGCGCCGAAGCCCGAGTTTTCCGCGATCACTGCCAGCGCGATCCGGGGCTGGTCGGCGGGCGCGAAGGCAATGAACCAGGCGTGGTCACGGTGGCGTTCAGCCACCCGACTCTCGATGTATTTTTCACCCTGCTTGATCGCGATCACCTGCGCGGTGCCGGTTTTGCCGGCAGCGACATACGGCGCCCCGGCAAAGGCGCGCGCGCCGGTGCCGTCCTTGTTGACGCCGACCATCGCATCGCGAACGACACGCATGTGTTCGGGGTTGAGCTCGAGGTTGCGCAGCGGCTTGGGCTCGATCAGCGTGCGCTCCCGGGTGCGGATGTCCTCGACGTAATTGACGATATGCGGCCGGAACATCACGCCGTTGTTGGCCAGGGTGGCGGTGGCCGAGGCCAGCTGCAGCGGGGTGTAGCTGTTGTAGCCCTGGCCGATGCCGACGCTGATGGTTTCGCCGGCATACCACTTCTGCTTGAAGCGGCGCATTTTCCAGTCAGTCGAGGGCAGCACCCCCGCGGACTCGCCGGTGATGTCGATGCCGGTGCGGCTGCCGAAGCCGAATTTCTCCATGAAGCGCGCGATCGGATCAATGCCCAGTTCGTTGGCCAGCGTGTAGTAATACACGTCCGAGGACACCACGATCGAGCGATGCATGTCCACCGCGCCCAGCGGCACCAGCCGGCCATCGCGGAAGCGGTGGCCGCCGAACATGAAGAAACCGGGATCGCTGATGACCTGCCGCGCCGAGCGTTTGTTGTAAAACAGCGCTGCCAGCGCCATGAACGGCTTGAAGGTCGAGCCCGGAGGGTAGGTGCCGGCGGCGGCGCGGTTGAGCAGCGGCTTGTCGATGGAGCCGTTGAGTTCCTTCCAGCTCACCGGGTCGATGCCGCCCACGAACAGGTTGGGGTCGAAGCCCGGCTTGCTGACAAAGGCAAGCACGCCGCCGGTGGTGGGGTCGATGGCGACCAGCGCGCCGCGGCGGTTGCCGAAGGCGTTGTAGGCGATTTCCTGCAGCTTGGCGTCGAGGTTGAGCACCAGGTTGTTGCCGGAGACCGGCGGCGTGCGTGAGAGCACGCGTACCGCGCGGCCGCCGGAGTCGACCTCAACCTTCTCGACGCCGGTGGTGCCGTGCAGGTATTTCTCGTAGCTCTGCTCAAGGCCGGTTTTGCCGATGTAGTCGCTGCCGCGGTAATTCGACAGCCGGCCTTCTTTCTCGAGCGCCTCGACTTCGCGCTGGTTGATGCGGCCGATGTGTCCGACCACATGCGAGAAGATCTCGCCCTGGGGATACTGGCGGAACAGCCGCGCCTTGGCTTCGACGCCGGGGAAGCGGTAACGGTGGGCGGCAAAGCGGGAGATTTCCTCGTCGCTGAGGCGGGTACGGATGGGCAGGCTTTCAAAGCGCTTGCTCTCCTCCATCAGCTTGCGGAAGCGGCGGCGGTCGCGCGCGGTGATGTCGATGATCTTGGCCAGCTCGTCGATGGTCGCGTTGAGGTCATCGACCTTGCTGGGCGTGATTTCCAGCGTGTAGGCCGAGTAGTTGTGGGCGAGCTCGACGCCGTTGCGGTCGACGATGATGCCACGGTGCGGCGCGATCGGCAGCACCGAGATGCGGTTGGCCTCGGCAAGCGTGCTGTAGTGGCCGTGCTGCACCACCTGCAGGTAGAAAAAGCGCAGGAACAGGATGCCGAACAGCAGCATGACGAAGATACCGAGCAGCCCGAGCCTGCCGCGAAAACGCTGCAGTTCGCGCTCGGAGTCGCGAATCTCGATGCCGGGGTTGATCGACAGCTCAGACACGGTCCGGGTCGGGGCGCGGGCGTTGCGGCAGCTTGAGCAGGTGGGTCAGCGGCGGCCACAGCGCGGCGCCGACGAAACTGCCGAGGAAATAGGGCAGGCCGGGGAAATCCGCGCCGGCCAGCGCGCGCACCAGCAGCACCACAAGGTCGGTGAACAGCAGCAGCGGAATCACGTGCAGGATCTGCGGCGCCATCGAGAAGCGTTGCACCCGGCGGTGCAGAAAGGTGCCGGCGTAGGCGAGGATCACATAGGCCAGCGCATGCTGGCCGAACAGGCTGCCGTCGGCGATGTCCATCATCAGCCCCAGCAGCCACGCGGTCAGGAAGCCGAACTTGCGCGGCTCATGGATGCACCAGTAGAGCACCAGCAGTGCCACGAAATCCGGCGCCAGCCACGCCGTCCAGCCGCTCCACGGCAGCAGGTTGGCAAGCAGCGCCAGCACCAGCGTGAGCAGGATGAAGCCGGAGCGCACCGGCAGCAGCAGTTCCTGCGGCGTCATGCTGTTCGCGCTCATCCGCCTTTTTTCCTCTTTTTCTGCGCTGTGCCGTCGTTTTCCGCCGGCCGTTCCGGTTTTTCGGGCATCGGTCCGAGCACCAGCACCTGGGCATGGTTGTGCGCGCCGGCCAGCGGCTTGCACTGGATGTTGGCGAACAGGTAGGCGGTGTTGCGCTCCACGTGCGTGATTTCCGCGACCGGAAGCCCCGGTGGATACACGCCGTCGATGCCCGAAGTCACCAGCTGGTCACCGGTCTGGAAGTCGGCCGCCAGCGGGATGAAGCGCAGCTCAAGCCGTCCCTCGTCGCCGGTGCCCGCCAGCACCGCGCGCAGTCCCGTGCGCAGGTTCATCACCGGCACCAGGTGGCCCTTGTCGGTGATCAGCGTGACCTCGGACAGCCAGGGATAGACCCGGGTGACCTGGCCGATCACGCCGACATGGTCCACCACCGGCCGGCCCGCTTCGATGCCGCCCTGGATGCCCTGGTCGATCATCACCTTGCGCGCGAAAGGATCGCGCGCGGCATAGAGGATTTCGGCGGCCAGCGCCGGCATGCCTGCGCGTTCGCGTGCGCCGAGCAGTCCGCGCAGGTGGGCATTTTCCTGTTGCAGGGCGCGTGCCTGCTGTGCTTCGCGCGCGAGCTCAAGGTTGCGCGCGGCGAGCTGCTGGTTGTCCTCGCGCAGGGCGCCGTGGGTGACGAAAAACTCGGAGATGCGGCGGCCGATCGCTGCCGGCGCCGTGGCGAGCCGCTGCAGCGGATAGAGCACCACCGCGGTGGCCTGGCGCAGCAGCGTGATGTAGTTGAAGCGCGCATCGGCCACCAGCAGCATCAGCGACAGCGTGGACAGGATCAGCAGCCGGGTGAGCGGCGTCGGCCCGGTGCGGAACAGTGGTGGCGGCGTGTGTTCCATCAGGCTTTAATCAGGTTACAGGGGGCATGCGCAGGGCCGCGGCCTTGAGTCCGAAAAGCAGCCGGCCCGCATTCGCTGCCGGTTGCGGCAATGGAGCGAAGGCGGGCCGGGATGACGAAGGGCATCAGTCGTTGGCGAAGATGCTGCCGAGGTGTTCCAGTTTTTCGAGGGCCTTGCCCGAGCCGCGCACGACGCAGGTGAGGGGATCCTCCGCGATGATCACCGGCAGCCCCGTCTCCTCCATCAGCAGGCGGTCGATGTCCCGCAGCAGCGCGCCGCCGCCGGTGAGGACCATGCCTTTTTCGGCGATGTCGGCCGCGAGTTCCGGCGGCGTCTGCTCCAGCGCCGATTTCACCGCGGAGACGATGCTGTTGAGCGGATCGGTCAGCGCCTCGAGGATTTCATTGCTGGAAATGGTGAAGCTGCGCGGAATGCCTTCGGCGAGGTTGCGCCCCTTCACTTCCTTTTCGCGCACTTCGGAGCCGGGGAAGGCGGAGCCGATTTCCTTCTTGATCTGCTCGGCGGTGGTTTCGCCGATCAGCATGCCGTAGTTGCGGCGGATGTAATTGATGATCGCTTCGTCGAACTTGTCGCCGCCGACGCGAACCGAGCCCTTGTAGACCAGACCGCCCAGCGCGATCACGCCGACTTCGGTGGTGCCGCCGCCGATGTCGACCACCATCGAGCCCGTGGCTTCGCCCACCGGCAGGTCGGCGCCGATCGCCGCGGCCATCGGTTCCTCGATCAGGTAGACGCGGGAGGCGCCGGCGCCGATGGCGGCGTCGCGGATCGCACGGCGCTCGACCTGGGTCGAGCCGCAGGGCACGCAGATGATGATGCGCGGGCTCGGCGAGAAGAACTTGCTGCGATGCACGCGCTTGATGAACTGCTTGATCATCTGCTCGGTGATGATGAAGTCGGCGATGACACCATCCTTCATCGGGCGGATCGCGGTGATGTTGCCGGGTGTGCGGCCGAGCATCTGCTTGGCGGCAAGGCCGACTTCCTGGATCACTTTCTTGCCGTTGGGGCCGCCTTCCTGGCGGATGGCGACGACGGAAGGTTCGTCGAGGACGATGCCTTTGCCGCGCACGTAGATCAGGGTGTTCGCGGTGCCGAGGTCGATGGCGAGGTCGTCATTGAAATAACCGCTGAGAAAACCGAACATAAACTCTTTCTTGTCAACGAATTTTGG
>Ga0194130_10008215_pt1 | contig 11183 bp, 11 predicted proteins | sample TA2KigsurfametaG_FD_160084 | JGI IMG/M metagenome (GOLD analysis project Ga0194130, IMG submission 160084) | Freshwater microbial communities from Lake Tanganyika, Tanzania - TA2015050 Kigoma 12 surface | ecosystem: Environmental > Aquatic > Freshwater > Lake | place: Tanzania: Lake Tanganyika... | reverse complement strand
GGGGGGGTTCCACCCCTCCCCCCCCGCCTCCTCCCCCCGCTTCCTTCGCTTCGCATTATTTTCTATTAATTTAAACATAGTCCAAATACCGGTACCACGGAAACTAAGTCCTTATTTATAATTTTTACCTTATAGGTGCAACTGTGTGTGATGATGTCCACCAGGGTGTTGGCAACATTGGCCACGCACCGCTGATGCGGAAGCATGGGGACCTAAAGAAAAAAATTGTATGAAAAAATACCGGTGTTATATTTAATATCTCGTGCAGAAATGCTTTATATTTTCTTTCATTTATGAATATCAGAACTCGTTCTGGTCTCCGGATCTAGCTAATCCGGAATCGCAAAGACTGGCTAACCAAAAGTCGGCCCCGCCCGCCAATGATTCGGTATTATGAAGGATTGTGCACGAGGAATCAAAATTTCGTGAAATAGTTCAAAATTATTCATAAAAAAGTGTTATTACAGTAGAGAAACTATCCAGAACTTAAAATTTATACAATGTACCGGTATTCGAACATTTTATCCTTAGTAGACTGCTCCAAAAAATACCGTAGTGGCCAAAGGCAGTTTTTCTAAATATTACTGAGTGTGTTTTTTCTGGCAGGTTTTTAAGATAAGGATCGGAAAATCTTTGTTATGAACTGGAAACACTGAATTTCAAGGGGTGGCAGCAGTCAAAGTCACCTTGTTTCTGATTAGTTCCCAACATCCTTCTCGTAGAAGGCCCAAAATACATGTTTTACCGAACCAAACATCAAATTTTTCGGAGAGTCTCATGCACAATCCTTATAATCAGTGTGGCGGAGCCGGAGCCGGGGGAGCTGTATGTTTTGGTCAGAGCCGGAGCAGTGATTTGTCAACAATTTGTCTCCGGTTCCGGCTACTGCACGGACTAAGCATGATTTGATTAATATGGTCCTCTATAAATTAGTACCGGTAATTAGGACAAGACATAAAATGAATCAGGTTTTAAAATAATTTAAAACTAGTTTTACGCTGAAAGTAATTTATTTTTTTTCTAAACAGGTTTTTGATTGAAGTGAAGCCAACGTATTATGACAGGAGCCAGAGCCGAGCTGTTTTTTAAAAAGTCTGGAGCCAGAGCCGTTTTTCAAATAAGTCTTACGACTCCACAACACTGCTTCTATTACAGAATCCTTGTTTGCCAGCGGGGCCTCACCTTGCAGGAGGGACAGGAGTAGATGTTGCCCTTCTCCAGACAGGGCTGGCAGATCACGTGACCGTTCTTGCAGCAGGGCACCGGGGCGCAGCGGGGCACCTCAAAACAGATGGAGCACTCCACAGCAGCCTAGGGGGTAGGAATATGCAAATTGAAGACACGCCCATTATCATGAGGGAAGGGATTGTGGTGTTGGTTTACCGTTACAGGACCCAACTACCAGGATTACCGGGGGACCGGAAAATCTCATCCGCTAACCGGCCCAGGCCGGCAGGCGGATGATTAGGGTGCCGGGCCGCCCAGGAATTGCCGTGGATAATTCTCTCTGAGCGGGGCACCTCGAAATAGATGGGGCCCTCCACAGCAGCCTAGGGGAGAGGGCAGCTAGTGGGAAGCAACATTATCATATAGTGGGAAGCCTTCCAATGAATCAATCAACCTTTACTGTTACAAGACCCGAGGATTAACGAGGGACCGGAAAATCTCATCTGCTAACCAGCCCGGGCCAGCGGGCGGATGATTAGGGTGCCGGGCCGCCCGGGAATCGCCCCGGATTATTCTCTCTGAGCAGGGCCCATCAAAACAGATAGGGCACTCCACAGCAGCCTAGGGGAATCAATAATAGGCCTGATGAAGGCATCAAACCTGTCCGTGGCGTCAGTGTTTCGGATCCGGATTGGATTTAGATCAGTGTTGTGGAGCCGGAGCCGCCCTTTTCCCTGGAGCCGGAGCCGGAGCCGCCCAGAAAGGGCGGCTCCGGCTCCGGCTCCGGCTCCAAGTCCATAAAAGTTAAACTCTTACAATTTCCTAAAAGTCCAAATTCATACAATAATTGGTTTTCCAATCAAAATTTGCCTGTCAATCAGCCAATTCTTCAAACATTTTGCCTTTTACAGGTTACAGATTTTTTTGACACTTTTTTGCTGGAGCTGGAGCTGGAACTGGAGCTGGAGCTGGAGCCGGAGCCGGAGCCGCCAAAATTAAAGTCTGGAGCCAGAGCCGTCAAAATGGGCGGCTCCGACAACACTGATTTAGATCATAACTTGGATGGATCCGTCTTGCAAAAACCAATGACATTGGAAGAAAAAACCCTATAAATTACACATTATTATTACCTAGTATTTTTTGTACCAGTACCTGTACTACTGTATACATTACACCGTACCGGTACTTTTTGCTTTCGTACGTGCTCATTGGAAAGAAGTGAAAATTGTGAAAGATATTTTTTCTTTTCTTACCAGTGCTTAGATCCTGATTCGTAAAAATGTTTGGATTCAGATCCGAAACACTGCGTGGCGTACTTTTACACAGAGTTATTCATTGAAAGGTGCCGAACCGGTCCGAACCAGTCCAGCCGATCACAATTACCGGTACTTACGATAGCAGTATTTAAGGAAAAACTAAAGGCCTGTATGGCGATAAGAACAGCCTTTAATATAAAGCACAAGTCAGTGAAATAAACGGAGCAAAACTCACCAAAGCAGCAGATTGTTTAGAAGTTCTCAAGTAAAACAATAAAACCAAAACTACGGTATATAAACCAATAAGAAAACAATTATCAATACGCCGCAAAAAAATAAATTAGAGCGACGTCCCTATTAATCGGAAATTAAAAAATCTGTATTAGGACAGAAAAAATGTGACCTGCAGACGGGTGATGAGACTAGCATGTCTGGCATACAGCTCGTTGTACATCCCCTCCCAGTCGATGGGGGCGGCCAAGGAGGAGGAGACGCGCTGTAGCGGCGAGGCAGTGCCGCTACTGTTGCTGCTATCGCCGGCGGTGGCGACGGCGACAGCACCGCCCCCCGCGGCAGCGGGAGCGACAGGGACGCTTTCCTGAGTCCAGTGAGAGCAGCCGGGCTGTGGTTCTCCCTCCTCCTCCTGAAGATCCGCATTGTTGCCGCCGCCGGTCAAATTGCGCGCGGCAACGGCGGTGATTACTGCTGAGGTAGCGCCGTCGGCGGCTGGAGCAGAATTGTTTCGCTTTGTTGTCGCCTAGGACGAGTTAAATTTGGGTAAGAAAAACATACCGGTACTGACACCTCTTTGAAACGTTACTAGTACCGGTATTTTCGGTAACTATCTTTATAAAACGGTACCGGTGTTCCGGTACGATAACACAGCAACAGTAAGCACAGCACGTTGAACTTAGACTGACTATATTTCGAATAATAATTAATTCGCAGATTTTACAAGAAATAACTTTGCGCATTTTTCTCTCCGCAGCACAGCCCCCCGAGCCGCGCGCGCGCCCATTAGCGCGGCGGCTACTACTCCTGCAGCACTTCCACGCTGCTGCCGCTCACTGCAGAGTTCTTCAAACGGTACACTGAGACCCAATCGTCACGTTTGCCCAGGCGTAGCTTAAACACCTTCGGGCCACGGGCCAACACTTCAAACGGGCCCGTGTACGCTGGGGCCAAGGGTCGGCCTGTCAGGTTCTCTCTCTTCACCATCACCCAACGGGCCCCCTCTAGGCCTTTCGGCGGTGCTGCCGCCACTCCCGCATAGGAGCGGCACGTATTCGGCAGGGCTGCCGGTACATCTTTCTCCCCCCTGCTTGGCGGGAGAGTCGGACCAGGCAAGGTAAGGCGTGCTCCAAGGGCGACTTCCGCAGCTGACACTCCTGCTTTGTCTTTCGGTGCGGCCCTCAGTCCCAACATGACCCAAGGTAGGTGATCTGCCCACTGCGCACCGCTGTCTCTGGCACGTAGCGACTCCTTAATCTGTCTATGGAGCCGTTCCACCATTCCGTTCGCTTGTGGGTGATATGCTGACGTGGTCACGTGTCTAATCCCCAATGTACGACACAAGCACGCCCAGATTCCGCTCAAAAATTGAAAGGCTGAAAGGAGGACCGTAGTTTTTGACCTCAACTTGGGAGCTGCTCCAATAATGAACAAGGAAAGCATCTCAAAGCAGGTAACAAAGGAGTTGCACAACAAAGCCAGGACTGTAAAACATGACTGGGCCATCGACAGTGCCTCGACCATGGTGGACGACATGCTCAGCTGCTCCCAGCTGGAGTTCCTAGGATCAGGTACGCGTAAGTTCTACAACAACAGGAACAAGGACGACCCCCGGAACAACAACATGTGCACTGTACCGGTAAGGTTTGACTTCAAAAACAAGGAAACACGCATTAGTGCGGAAAAAACACTCAAGAAAATCTGTAACACTCGCTGTGCTGTACCTTACCCGAAGAAACTCAGGGACATGCTGACCGGCCTCATACAGGAAGGTAAGGACATGGCCAAGGGTAGCTTTATCAACACAAAGGTAGAAATAGACAACCTAAAGATTAAGGCTATGATCTGGTCGGAGACGGACAAGCGCATGCAGGACCTGGGCATCACCAAGGACATCCCCATCAACCTGCTGGACGTGTCCCAGGTGGAGATCGAAATTGAGGAAATTATGGTCGAGGACACTCCTCTCTCCTAGGCAGGTAAATGATGGTCCTGCATTGATGCTGACCATTAGTAACATACTTGCCAACTTAACCTTTGCTAGTCAAAATGTTAACAGTTTAAATGTATCAACTAATTGTCCCAAACAGTTGGAAAAGGTCGTCAGTATTATGGATAGCAAAGCCGACATTATTTTTCTCTCTGATGTACGTCTTAAATCTCCGGAAAATGCAGAGGATTTAAAAAAATATTTCCAAAATTCCGAAAAACACAATGATTTTTTCTTTAATTCTTCCAAATCAAGTAGGGGGGTTGCAATATTAATCTCAAGGGATGTAGAATTTGAAATAGATAGAATTGACCGTGACCCAACTGAAAATGTCCTTAACTTAAAGTGTTCCAAACAAAATGTTTTTTTTTTTTTAATTTGACAAGTATTTACGGACCAAATGAAGACAACATGGCATTTTTTAACTACATTGACAATTTCCTAACCCGAAATGACGTATCGTTCACCATAATGGGGGGGGATTGGAATACGACCTTCTCGACAGACAACAGTGTAAACAACATAGACATTTTTGGTATGGTTAGACCACCCGGGATTAATAGGGCTGTAATGCTAAACAATGTGTGCACAAAGTTTAATCTCACTGACCCATATAGATTCAAGTATTATAATGAAAGGGAATTTACCTATGTACCACGTAATGGTAGAAATAATCGTTCTCGGTTAGACTTTTTTCTAGTTAGTGAAAATATACTGGAACTTATCAATGATGTAAAAATCTCAAATGTAGTCAGTACAAAACTTTTTGATCACAAGCTTATAAAGGCTACTTTTTTTAAACCCGCCACAACTCAGGCCGCAAAAAAAATAGATATGACAATTTTCATGCATCCGTTCTTTGATGAAGAGATGAGTCTAATAGCGGTAGAAACTTTTTTGCAACATGCTGGAAATACACCTGAAATAGATGTAGGTAATGAACTTTTGAAAGTAGGAGCCTTATCTACTGCCCTTCGAAACTTAACCGAAATTGAGTACACAATTGCAAATTTGGGAATCAACAACTTATTAAATATGCAAAAGGAAGCCGCCATAACTGAAGTGGAATTAGCAAAAAATGATTTATTAAGTCCAGAGGGATGCAATAACATTAACCTTAATTGCCATGCGGATACTTTCCTGGAAGTACTTTTAGGTAACCTTCGTAATGCAATTATAAGCCTACAATCTTCAGCTAGAAGGGTTACCAACGCAAGGAAAAATAGGCTAATTAAAGCAATTAATGCACTACGGGGGGATTATGCTCAAAACGAAGCTGAAATTTTTGAACATGAAGCCCAACTAACGGATTTAATAAATGCAGAGTTAAAAAAAGGGTAATCTCAATGAAAATTTTTGAGGGGTTAAATTCGGAAAAGGCAACACCTTCCTTCCTTAAGCTCACAAAAAAATCAAACGTTGGCAAACTTGCTAATATAAACAACAATGGAGTTCCTTTTGCAAATACCACTGAGAGGGAAAATTTTATTGTCTCTGAATATGAGAAAATTTTTGTTATTCCGGATTCCGAACCGGAGGATTATAGCACTGTGATACGAGATTTTCTTGGGGACGAGATTGCCGAATCGGATTTGGTAAGGGGTTCCAAATTGACTGAAGATGAGTCGAATTCTCTAGAAAGCAGGATTACTGTGGAAGAATTGGATTTAGCCTTAAAAAAATGCAATATGAAATCTGCGCCGGGGTTAGACGGTATATCAAATCAAATAATAAGTAAGTGCTGGAAATTTTTGCGAATCCCATAAGCAAATTGTGTGAATTTCTGTTATGACAAGGGGGAACTTCCATTTGTTTTCCGATGTGCAACCATTTGACTTATACCAAAAAAGGGCGACATTGGGAACTTAAAAAATTGGAGACCAATATCCTTGCTTTCTAATCTCTATAAAGTAGTATCCAGAGCAGTAAATAATAGACTTTCCAAGTTTACTAATAGGATTTGCTCACGGGCTCAAAAGGGTATGAATCCTGTCCGGTACACACAAGAAGCTGTAATCAATGTATGGGAAAATATTGCTTTTTGTAAAAAAAATAACATAAATGGGGCGGTAGTGGCGGTTGACATGGCCAAAGCCTTTGATTGTGTTTCACATAAGTTCTTGGACGCAGTCTTGGAATTTTTCAACTTTGGGCCGATAATGAGACAGTGGCTAAAGCTTTTAGGGACAAACAGACTTGCAAGCATTATTATGGACGACGGCAAAATCTCAAAATTTTTTAAACTTAACCGTGGGAGACCACAAGGAGATGTTATATCACCGACTACTTTTAATTTTTGTGTCCAGATTTTAATCTTTAAATTAGAACTTGACAACAGAATAGAACGAATTCCCATTGAAAGAAATTTCGATGCGAATGAGGAAAACTTGACTATCATAAATGACAGATTTAACAACAATACACCAGGTATTGGAGGACAGCAAAAAATAGTACAAAAAGAGAATTTTTTTGAGTACAAGAGTAGGGGACAGACAAGCAAAAATGAAGGCTTAGCTGACGACAACACTACTCTTTGCCTTCTGAAAAGAAGTTGCATAGACGCCCTTTTGGACAACCTTAGGGATTTTGAGAAAATAAGTGGACTAAAATGTAATATGGACAAATCAGCAATTATGCCAGTAGGACTGACTGACGAAGACGAGCTGAGAAGCATACAAACACTTGGAATTCCGGTTGTGACAGAAATCAAACTTCTGGGCGTGTGCATAAAAAAAGACTTGGACAATCAGGGTGAAATTTTTGGCGCCATTTTGACTAAGATAACTGACCTTGCATCTTTTTGGGACAGATTCAGACTGAGTTTACCAGGAAGACTAACTATTGCAAAGACGTACCTACTTTCGCAACTGGGCTATATAGGATGTTTCCTTACACCACCTGTAGAAATCCTAAGCCAAATTCAGGAGACAATTAACAACTTTATAAAGGGGGGACTAAACATCTCTAGCACAAAAATAACGGACTCCATTAGCAATGGGGGGCTGGGTTTTTTCAGGCTTGATGAATTTTTAATGGCACAGAAATTATCCTGGATAACAAGGGCCATAAAGTACAGAATAGATAACTGGAGACTAGACCTTTACATGTTAGCACCAGACTATGACATAATCAGACTCAGGAAAATTGACATTGACAGGGAAAGGCACCCAATCCTTTTTAATCTTGTGGAAAGCTTGGAATACTTCCATGGACAACTCATTAAAGAAAATGGGAATCGCTTTCTATGCAATATTTTTTGCACACCTGGGATAGCATATGACAACGGAAACTCGGTAATTACCATTGGTACCTTTGGAAGGGATTTTTACACAATGCATAAAGAAATAATCAGACGACTAACTTATGGTGATTTTTTTATAAATGAGCGTCAGAGGACACTGGACGACATAAGAGAGAATTTTTTACCAGTAACTGTAAACATTTGGTTAAGAATCCGCTCTGCCATTGCAAGAACTGAACAACTTTTAAAAAAGGATGACAATACAGACAGCATGAAAATTAGTACAAAAGATTTCTTGACAGGAGTAAGCAAGGGCTCGAAGAAAGTAAGGCAAGTACTTACAAGGACAAGGACTAGACAGGAATTGGCCAATATGAGAACAGTAACTACTTTCTGCACTCTCGTGGGATTACCGGTACCGGAAAAGAAAGTGATTGAAATGTATACAAAAATCTGGGGTTTCTCATTCTTGCAAAATGAAATCCGCGAATTTATCTTTAAGCAAAGAAATAAGTTCAAATAACTGTTTGATGCTAAATAACCAACTAAATGCGATTGACCCTGAAGTAGATGCATCATGTACACTGTGCAGAATAAGGGGACTCGCAATAAGGGACAGCTTTGAACACGGATTTTTTGGCTGTGTAAGTATACGCCGAATATTAACCGAAACTTGCTCTTTACTTGTACCGGTACAAAATGTGGATTCGGTCGAATTTCGCCGTATGTACTGGTTTGGGATAGTGGATGATGAAGTAGATGTGCATGTAATTTTTTTCTTTGACATTCTACGGTACGTAATGTGGAAATATAAAAGAAGGAGACATATACCAAATTTTGACAAAGTACTAACTGAGACAAAATTTATCCTTTCAATAAGCCAGCGCATGAATCGAAAATTCAGAGAAGGACTAAGTATGAATGATATGCTTGCTACAATACTGCGGACGATAGATTAGGGGTAAAGGGTCGAATGGCCCTTTACACATGCCTACTTTACTTACTATACCTTTCTAACCAACTCATACTTTCACCCCTTTTTCTAGACGAGGCACCGGAGACAATCGACTCCCTGTGCAACAACATCCTGGATGCACTGGGCCCTATGGCCAAGGAGAAGGACTCCAGCGAGCAGATGGACACGGATGCCAGCGAGGGAGAGGAGATGGTCAACATGGCGGACAGGGCCAGCACCATCTGGGACGCGCTGGGCGAGGATGACGGGCTGGGCAAGGAGGCCGTGAGGACCGCCCCAAGGGAAAGCAACAGGCAGGAGGAAGCAGCGGTAAAGCCACCAGAGTACAACGGCCAACTTTATCAGGCTATCCAGAAGAGGAAAAGGGCCATTCTTCTGCCAAGACTGATAGGTGGCCTAGGAAAGAACCCAGTTTACCACGGTAATCTTCTCAAGAACGTGGACGGGAGATCTGTGGAGATTACCCTCAGCTATGAGAGCAAACTGGCAATGACCACCAGTTTTGAAGTGGCCACTGGAAGCTGTGTGGGCTGCAAATCTGGCCACCAGTCTCTCTTTATGAAGACGGTGGGGGGAGAAAGTGGCCCTGTCTGTATTATCCTGGGGGACCAGAATCTACCGGGGACACTACCTGGAAACGTCTGCTGGCCAGTCATCAGGATGGAGGAGGCTAGCCTCAGCAAGCTGGCCAACAAGTTAGCCAGCCTCAGTCGCGGCCGCAGGCTACCGAGTGGAACGGTGGTGGCCATCGGGTCACTATCCCACCTGGCGCGAGTGGGGCTGGCTGCTTACTGTGAGGACTTGGTTGAGGCTCTGGCCGCCATTGAAAAGAACTTTGGCGGCCACGTCAGACCGGTGCATGGCCTGCTGCTACCGGACACAACCATTGAAGATGACTTGATAATAAGGCAGGTGCATGACCTGTTTGCCTGGCTTCTGGAGAGCGACAAGCGCAAGCACTTCACCCTCCCGGAGAGCTATAAGAAGTTTCTTAGCATGGCAGTGGAGGGTGGGGCCAACTATTTTGGTAGGAACAGGCTAGCTGAAATTATGATCCCGTATAAGCTACTGGTAAATCTGACCAGCAGGGAGCGCACGCCTTTCCTGGTGAGCACGACAAGCCAGATCAAGGGGAGGATGGAGCCCCTCGAGAACAAGGAGATGCAGGAGCTGGTCAGGGTGATGGTGGAGGAGGTTGCTCAGGAATACTCCCTCAACCTCAGAGTCAAGACAGGCAAGAGCACGGAGCAGGTGGCCAACAAGAAGTTGACGTACATTATAGGGGGAGGAAGCCATGCGTCCCGGTTGGCCAACTGCCTGATTCAGGCCAAAGCTGATGTGAGGGACGTCACACAGAAAGGTTGGCGCCTGGAAAAGCACAGAATCCAAAACCTGGCCTGTGACATCAGGACTGCCCTGGAGAGCACGGAGCCGGAGAAGACGATCATGGTACTGCAGATCCTGGACAACGACATCTACCACGGCGCAGTTGGTGAGGAGAGCTACGTCAGGGGATCGTTCAAAGGGCCTGACAACAAGTACCATATTGAGGGACAGCTGGCCATCTCGACGGACGAAATGCTCAAGGAGAGCTTCCTGGAGGCCATGCCAGTCTTCAGGGCCTGCAAGGACGTGGCCACCGTGCTGGTGGGCCCCCTGCCGAGGTACATAATAAATAAATAAATAAATAAATAAATAACGTTTATTTCTCCACGTATGCACATTAGACATGATGTATTATAATACGAATAGAGATTATAAATAATACGTATTATTGTGTCTGTCCACGTTATATTTAAAGGATAAGGAAGGGAAAGGAGAGGGAGGGGTTGGAAGAGTAAAGGGAGAGAGAGGGATGGGGGAAAGGGAAAGGGTAGGATAGGATGATACATGAAACTTTCTAAGATGGATATGGATTTAAGGATATGGATAGAGGTAGAAAGGAAGAGAGAACGAGAGAGAATTAGAAGTAGAAGTACACCATTAGGGATAAGTGGAGGGCCAGTTGCAGAATAGAGAGATAGAAAAAACAGCATAAATTGTGAACCGGCCTCCTAGGAGGGGCTTTTAGGCCCTTGATCCAGGCGGCTGCCGGTACAATTTAGAAAATGGCCGGATTAATAAGGGATAGGTATAGGGGGATGGATGAGATATTAGAATAGCTAGATAGAAAAATACAGCAGAATTGTGAACCGACTTCCTAGGAGGGGTTTTTAGGCCCTAGGTCCAGGCGGCTGCCGGTACAATTTAGAGGGGAGAGGAAATACAGTGTGGACAGATATGATTCGGAGTAGAAAAATAAATTTTCGAAAAAATAAAAAG
>Ga0194130_10008214_pt1 | contig 11184 bp, 9 predicted proteins | sample TA2KigsurfametaG_FD_160084 | JGI IMG/M metagenome (GOLD analysis project Ga0194130, IMG submission 160084) | Freshwater microbial communities from Lake Tanganyika, Tanzania - TA2015050 Kigoma 12 surface | ecosystem: Environmental > Aquatic > Freshwater > Lake | place: Tanzania: Lake Tanganyika... | reverse complement strand
AGCCGCCCGCGCCCGACCAGGAGCCGGGCAAGGCCACGCGGGACGCGTCCGCCGCGCCGGCCCCCGCGGCCACGCGCGAATTGGCGCGGCGCTTCGCCGCCGCCGCCAGCCATGACCTGCGCCAGCCGCTGCAGACCTTGCGCCTCCTGAACGGCTCGCTCCACGACGAGGCCAGCGCGCCGCAGCTGTGCGAGATCGTCGCGCAGCAGGCGCGCACGATCGAGGAGATGGGCCGCCTCGTCGACGCGCTGCTCGACATCGGCCGGCTCGACGCGGGCATGGTCGAGCCGCGCCCGCGGGACGTCGACCTCGCCGAGCTCCTCGCCGGGCTCGGCCGCGAGTTCGCGCCGCTCGCGCGCGACGGCGAGGTGGCGCTGCATGTCGACGCGCCGCGCATCGGCGCGCGGACCGATCCGGTGCTGCTCGGCCAGGTGCTGCGCAACCTCCTCGGCAACGCGCTGAAGTTCGCGCCGCGCGGCGAGGTCCGCGTCTCCTGCGTCGTTGCCGGCGACGCGGTCGTGGTCGAGGTCGGCGACGACGGCGACGGCATCGCGCCGGAGCATCTTGGCAGGATCTTCGACGAGTTCTACCGCGCGGTCCCGGCGGACGGCGACGGCGCGCGGGCGCACGAGCTTGGCCTCGCCATCGTGCGCAGGCTCGTCGACCTGCTCGGCATCGCGCTGTCCGTCGACTCGACGCAAGGCGCCGACATGCGCTTCCGCCTTTCGATGCCGCGCGCGGCGCTCCCCGTCGCCGATGGCGAGGCCGGCCGCCGCCGGCGGCGCGTGCCGGCCTTCGCCGTCGCGCATCGCGTGCTGCTGCTCGAGGACGATCCGGGCCTGCGCCAGGCCTCGCGCCGCCGCCGGCCGCGCGCTGCCAGCGCTGCTGCTGAGCGGCGACAGCTCCGACGCCGCGCGCTCGCTCGCGCGCGTCGAGGGCGTGCGGATGCTGCTGAAGCCGGTCGACCCGGACGAGCTGCTCGCGGAGCTGCGGCTCCTGCTCGAGGGGCCGCGCCCCTAGCGCAGCGTCTCGAGCAGCCGCACGATCAGCTGCGTGTTCGGCACCAGCGAGGAATAGCGGATCTGCTCGTCGAGCGCGTGCGGGCCGCGGCCATCGGCGCCGAGCCCGTCGAGCGTCGGCACGCCCATCGCGGCGGTGAAGTTGCCGTCGCTGCCGCCGCCGGTGAGCTTCACGTCCTGCAGGTCGTAGCCGATCTCCTGCGCGAGGCCGCGCGCGTGCTCGAAGAGCTTCGCGATGCCCTCGTCCTTGCCGTAGGGCGGGCGGTTCATGCCGCCGGTCACCTCGACGACGCAGTCCGGGTCCTGGGCGCGCAGGCCGAGGATGCGCGCGGTCATGCTCTTCGCGAACTCGGCCGTCGGCACGCGCAGGTCGATCTCCATCTCGCAATGCGCCGGTACCACGTTGACGCCGCTGCCGCCGGAGACCAGGCCGACATTGGTGGTCACGCCGGTTGCGTAGTCGGTCATCGCCTCGATCTCGAGGATCTGCCGCGCCGCCTCGCGGATGGCGCTGCGCCCGTCCTCGTGCCGGGCGCCGGAATGCGCGGCCTTGCCCGTGATCCGCATCACGAAGCGGCCGACGCCCTTGCGCGCGGTCACGCACTTGTTGCCATCGCGCGCGGGCTCGAGCACGAGCACGTACTTTGCGTTGCGCGCGGCGGCCTCGATGCACACGCGGCTGGTCGGGCTGCCGACCTCTTCCTCGGGGATGTACATGATGCGCACGGGCAGTGGCGTCGTGCGGCCCGCGCGTACGAAGTGCTGCATCGCGTAGAAGCCCATGAAGCTGCCGGCCTTCATGTCGTAGATGCCGGGGCCGAAGACCTTGTCGTCCTCGCGCCTGAACCTGTGCGTGGTCTCCAGCGCGCCGATCGGGTGGACGGTGTCGAGATGGCCGAGGATCAGGATCCCCTTCTCCGCCTCGTTGCCCCAGGGCGAGTGCGCCTCGAGCACGTCGCCGAAGCCGTCGCGCCCGGGGGTGCGGACGACCTTCGCGCCGATGCGGCGCAGGTCGCCCTCGACCGTGTCGACGAGGCGGTTCACCGCCGCGGCGTCGTGGCTGGGGGATTCGATCTCCACCCAGCGCCGGATGCCGGCCAGGATCTCCTCGGCGTCGAGGACGGGGATGTTGGAACCGCTGGCGTCGTTCATGGCTTCTCCCGCGCGCTGGCCTGCGCTCGCCCGCGACAATGGACCCGCGCGCGGCGGGGCGGCAAGCGCGGCGCGGCTCAAGTCACTGCGGCGCGGCGGCAGAAGCGCGGGTCGTCGTGGGCGCGGCTGGCGAGGATGCCGGCGAGCGCGTCGACCGCGTGCCAGATGTCGGCGTGGCGCAGGTAGAGCGGCGCGAGGCCGAAGCGCATGACGTCGGGCGCGCGGAAGTCGCCGATGACGCGGCGCGCGACCAGCGCCTGCACGATCGCGTAGCCGTCGGGATGCGTGAAGCTGACCTGGCTGCCGCGCGCCGCGGCGTCGCGCGGGCAGGCCAGCGCGATGTCGTGCCCGGCGCAGCGTTCCTCGACCAGCTCGACGAAGAGGTCGCCCAGCCGCATCGACTTCGCGCGCAGCGCCGCCATGTCGGCGGCGAGCACTGTGTCGACGCCGCATTCCAGCGCCACCATCGACAGCACCGGTGGCGTGCCGCAGGCGTAGCGGCCGATGCCGGCGGCGGGGCGGTAGCCGGCCTCGAAGGCGAAGGGCGCGTCGTGGCCGAGCCAGCCGGAGAGCGGCTGCGCGAAGCCATCCTGGTGGCGGCGCGCGACATGCAGGAAGGCCGGCGCGCCCGGCCCGCCATTGAGGAACTTGTAGCCGCAGCCGACCGCGAAATCGGCCTCGCAGCCGCCGAGGTCGACGGGCAGCGCGCCGGCGGAATGCGCGAGGTCCCAGATCGCGAGCGCGCCCGCGCGATGCGCAGCGGCCGTCAGCGCGCGCATGTCGTGGCGCCGGCCGCTGCGGTAGTCGACCTCGGTCAGCATCACCACGGCCGTGTCCGCGTCGATCGCCCCGGCGACCTCCTCCGGCGCGACGAGGCGCAGGCGGTGCCCGGCGCCGAGCAGGCGCGAGAGGCCCTGCGCCATGTAGAGGTCGGTCGGGAAGTTGCCGGTGTCCGAGAGGATCGTCCTGCGGCCGGGGCGCAGGGCGAGCGCCGCGGACAGGACCTTGAAGACGTTGATCGAGGTCGAGTCCGCGACCACGACCTCGCCGGGCCTGGCGCCGACGAGGCGCGCGATCTTGTCGCCCACGCGCCGCGGCAGGCCGATCCAGTCGGCGCGGTTCCAGCTGGTGATGAGGTCCTGGCCCCACTCGCGCCGCACGCAGTCGGCGACGCGCGCGGCGGTGGCGCGGGGCAGGGCGCCCAGCGAATTGCCGTCGAGGTAGACGGCGCCCTCCGGCAGGTCGAAGGCCTCGCGATGGACCGCGAGGGGGTCCGCGCGGTCGAGCGCCTCGCAGGCGGCAAGGTCCGGTGCCATGTCGTCCTTCTCCTTCGTCGCGGCGCGCGCGCTCGCCGCTCAGGTTGGGCGCGGGCGCGGCGCCGCGCAAGCCCCGGAGTTTGTTCCGGTCGCCATGGCTTCTGTCCTAGTCTCGGCACGGGGAGAACGACGCCATGAACCTGAACGACTTCGCTCCGCTCGCCAACGCTGCGGAGCTCGACGCCACGCCGCTCGGCCCGCTGGTCAAGGGCATCCCGCCCGCCGCCGGCGCGCTGCGCCTCGGCGATGTCGGGCGGCAGGGCTGGAACCTGCTGCGCCGCGACCTGCCGCTGCCGTCGGCGGTGATTCATGTCGACCGGCTGCGCGCAAACAGCCGCTGGATGAAGGAGTTCCTGTCGCTCAACGGGCTGGAGATCGCGCCGCACGGCAAAACGACGATGGCGCCACAGCTCTTCGCGCTGCAGCTGCGCGACGGCGCATGGGCGATCACGGTCGGCACGATCCACCAGATGGCGGTCGCGCGCCACTTCGGCGCCAGGCGCGTGCTGATGGCCAACCAGCCGATGGGGCGCGTCGCGATCGACGCCTGCTACGCGGCGCTGAAGGCCGATCCCGGATTCGAGCTCTACCTGCTCGCGGATTCGCCCGAAGGCGTCGAGATGCTCGCCGCCGGCGCGCGTCGAGCGGGCACGGACCGCGCGATCGACGTGCTGCTCGAGGTCGGGTACCCGGGCGGCCGCACGGGCTGCCGCGACGTCGGCAAGGCGATCGCCGTCGCCGAGGCGGTGGCGCGCACGCCGGGCCTGCGGCTGGCGGGCATCGAGGCCTTCGAGGGCCTGCTCGCCACGACCGAGGCGGTCGATTCGTTCCTCGAGACATATGCCGCGGTGGCGGCCGCCGTCGCCGCGAGCGGGCTGTTCCGCCGCGGCGCGCCCGTCGTGCTGACCGCGGGCGGCAGCGCCTTCTTCGACCGCGTCGCGCGGCGCCTCGCGGGCATCGACCTCGGCGGGCCCGTGCTGCGCGTGATCCGCAGCGGCTGCTACATCGCGCACGACTCGATGGGCTACGAGAAGCAGTTCCGCCGCATGAAGGCGGCGGGGGAGGTCGGGCTGCCGCGCCACGACCTCGAGCCCGCGCTCGAGGTCTGGGCCTGGGTGCAGTCGCGGCCCGACGCCACCAAGGCGATCGTCTCGATGGGCCGGCGCGACATCGGCACCGACGCCGGCTGGCCGGTGCCGACGCTCTGGTTCCGCCCCGGCGCGATGCAGCGCCCGGAGCCCGTCGGCGCGGGCCATGCGATCGAGGGCCTCAACGACCAGCACGGCCATCTCGTGCTCCCGGCGTCCAGCCCGCTCGCGGTCGGCGACATGGTCGCCTTCGGCATGGGCCATCCCTGCACCACCTTCGACAAGTGGCAGGCGATGATGCTCGTCGATGGCGGCTACGACGTGGTCGGCGCGGTGCGCACCTTCTTCTGACGGCCGGTCCAGCGGAGGCCGGGCCGCCGATGGCGACCCGGCGCCTCCGTCGTCAGCGCAGCGCGGCGCAGGCGCGCTGGATGCGGGTGCAGGCGTCGCGCAGGACTTCGTCCGAGGTCGCGTAGGAGATGCGGAAATAGGGCGCGAGGCCGAAGGCCGTGCCCTGCACCACCGCGACGCCCTCGGCCTCGAGCAGGTACTCGACGAAGTCCGTGTCGGTCTCGATCGTCTTGCCCTGCGGGGTCTTCCTGCCGATCGTCCCGGCGCAGGACGGGTAGACGTAGAACGCGCCCTCGGGCGTCGGGCAGTGGATGCCCTGCGCCTGGTTGAGCATCGACACGACGAGGTCGCGGCGGCGCTTGAAGGCCTCGTTGTTGCGCGGGATGAAGTCCTGCGGGCCGTTCAACGCCTCGACCGCGGCAGCCTGGCTGATCGAGGAGGGGTTCGAGGTCGACTGCGACTGGATCGTCGACATCGCCTTGATCAGCTCGGCGGGGCCGCCGGCATAGCCGATGCGCCAGCCGGTCATGCAGTACGCCTTCGACACGCCGTTGGTCGTCAGCGTGCGGTCGTAGAGCCTCGGCTCGACCTGCGCGGGCGTGCAGAACTTGAAGTCGTCGTAGACGAGGTGCTCGTACATGTCGTCGGTCAGCACCCAGACATGCGGGTGGCGCAGCAGCACGTCGGTCAGCGCCTTCATCTCCGCCCAGGTGTAGCCGGCGCCGGTCGGGTTCGAGGGCGAGTTGAGGATCACCCACTTGGTGCGCGGCGTGATCGCCGCCTCCAGGTCCTCGGGGCGCAGCTTGAAGCCGTTGTTCTGCGGGCAGGCGACGGGCACCGGCGTGCCGTCCGCCAGCGCCACCATGTCCGGGTAGCTCACCCAGTAGGGCGCGGGGATGATGACCTCGTCGCCCTTGTCGAGCGTCGCGACCAGCGCGTTGTAGAGCACCTGCTTGCCGCCGGTGCCGACGATGACCTGGTTCGGCGCGTAGGTCAGGCCGTTCTCGCGCTTGAACTTCGCGATGATCGCCTGCTTGAGCGCCGGCGTGCCGTCGACGGCCGTGTACTTCGTGTCGTCCTCCTGGATCGCGCGGATGCCCGCCTGCTTGACGTTCTCCGGCGTCGGGAAGTCCGGCTCGCCGGCGCCGAGTCCGATCACGTTGCGCCCGGCGGCCTTGAGCTCGCGCGCCTTGTTGGTGACGGCGATGGTCGGGGACGGCTTGATGGCCTTGAGGCGCTCGGCGAGGATTCCCATGGGACGCGGTCCTGGAATTGGGGTGGGGCGGCGCGACCCCCGCCGGGGGCCGCGGCCGGGCACCTTATGCCCCGACGCCCGGACCGGCAATCATGGCGAGAGCGGCTTCTGCCAGAAGCGCGCGTCGCCGAGCGCGGGGTCGAGCGCGTAGGCGCCGAAGCCGATCCGCGCGTAGAGGCGTTTCGCGCCCTCGTTGCCGGAGAGCACCTCGAGCGTGAGCTTGCAGGCCCCGCGCTCGCGCGCGATGCGCTCGACCAGCGCGAGCATCGCTTCCGCGATGCCGCGGCCGCGCTTGCCCGCGACGACGAAGACGTCGTGGATGTTGACCAGCGGCCGGCCCGCGAAGGTGGAGAAGCCCTCGAGGCAGATCGCGAGGCCCGCCGGCTCATCGCCGTCGAAGGCGAGCACGGCGAAGGCATGGGGCCGCGCGGCGAGGCCGGGCACGAGGTTGGCGCGCGCATGGTCGGCGAGCGGCGCGCCGCCCCCGGCCGGGTCGAGCGCATAGGCCTCCAGCAGCGCCACCAGAGCGCGCCCATGGGCTTCGTCGGCGAGGTCGGCGCGCAGCACGCGCGGCGCGGCGTGCGGCGCGCTCACGACGCCTCCACCAGGCGCAGCAGCGACTCGACCGGGCGGATGTCGGCGAAGACCTGCGCGACGGCGAGCAGCCCCGCGCCATGCGCCTCGGCGCTGCCCGCGGTCACGGCGTCGTGGGGCATGAAGACGCAGAAGTCGCGCATCATCGCGTCGCGCGCGGTCGACTCGCAGCAGATGTTGGTGGCGACGCCCGTGACCACGACCGTGTCGATCCCGCGCGCGCGCAGCAGCGCCTCCGGGTCCTCCGGGTTGCGGGTGAAGGGGCTGAACCTGTACTTGCGCAGCCGCAGGTCGCCGTCGCGCACGTCCAGCGCGGGGTCGAGGGCGTGGAGCGGCGCGCCCGGCGCCAGCGTGCGCAGCGAGGCCGCGCGCCGCTCCGGCCGGATGAAGTTCGCGTAGAAGGTCTGCCAGTGCAGCGGCGAGCCGGGTGGCGCGTTGGAATGCTGGATCCAGGCGACGAGGCCGCCCCGCGCGCGCAGCGCCGCCGCCAGCGCGTTGATGCCCGGCACGATCGCCGCCGCGTCGGGGACGTGCATCGGCCCCTCCGCGCTGGTCCAGGCGAGCTGCATGTCAATGACCAGCAGGGCGCAGCGCGCCGGGTCGATCGCGTCGAAGACCTCGAGCCGGCCGCGGCGCGCGCGGGCGTTCTCGAGGACGATGTCGGGCAGGGGCCATGGCATGGGGCGAGCATAGCCGAGCGCCCCGCGCGCGACTCGCATCGGCGCGGCGGAGATGCATATTTGGGCCATGACCGCCCGCCAGTCCCACCCCGTGCCCGAGGCGATGATCAACCCGGCCGCGCCCCCGCCGCTGGCGCTGGAGCGCGACGGCCCCTCCGCGCCGCTCAGGATCGTCTCCTCCTACGTGCCGGCGGGCGACCAGCCTCAGGCGATCGCCGATCTCACGGCCGGGCTGGCCGCGGGCGAGCGCGACCAGGTGCTGCTGGGCGTCACCGGCTCGGGCAAGACCTTCACCATGGCGCATGTCGTCCAGAACCTGCAGCGCCCCGCCCTCATCCTCGCGCCGAACAAGACGCTGGCCGCGCAGCTCTACGGCGAGATGAAGTCGTTCTTCCCGGACAACGCGGTCGAGTACTTCGTCAGCTACTACGACTACTACCAGCCCGAGGCCTACGTGCCGCGGACGGACACCTACATCGAGAAGGAATCCTCGATCAACGAGCAGATCGACCGCATGCGCCACTCCGCGACGCGCGCGCTGCTCGAGCGGCGCGACGTCGTGATCGTCGCCTCGGTCTCCTGCATCTACGGCATCGGCTCGGTCGAGGCCTACTCGGCGATGGTGGTCGACCTCGAGGCCGGGCAGTCGATCGAGCGCAACGAGCTGCTGCGCCAGCTCGTGCGCCTGCAGTACCGGCGCAACGACGCGAACTTCGCGCGCGGCGCCTTCCGCGTGCGCGGCGATTCGGTCGAGGTCTTCCCCGCGCATTGCGAGGACCGCGCCTGGCGCCTGTCGCTGTTCGGCGACGAGATCGAGTCGATCCACGAGTTCGACCCGCTGACCGGCGAGAAGCACGCCGCGCTCCCGCGCGCGCGGCTCTACGCCAACTCGCACTATGTCCTGCCGCAGCCGACGCTCGACCAGGCGATGGAGCAGATCAAGCGCGACCTCAAGGCGAGGCTCGTGGAGCTGCGCGACGCGGGCAAGCTCCTCGAGGCGCAGCGGCTGGAGCAGCGCACGCAGTTCGACCTCGAGATGATGGCGGCGACGGGCTCCTGCGCGGGGATCGAGAACTACTCGCGCTACTTCACGGGCCGCAAGCCCGGCGAGCCGCCGCCGACGCTGTTCGAGTACCTGCCGCGGGACGCGGTCCTGATCGTCGACGAGAGCCATGTCACGATCCCGCAGATCGGCGGCATGTATCGCGGCGACCTCGTGCGCAAGTCGACGCTCTCCGAATACGGGTTCCGCCTGCCCTCCTGCGCCGACAACCGCCCGCTGAAGTTCGAGGAATGGGACGCGATGCGCCCGCAGACGGTCTGCGTCTCCGCGACGCCGGGCCCGTGGGAACTCGAGCGCAGCGGCGGCGTCTTCGTTGAGCAGGTCATCCGCCCGACCGGCCTCATCGACCCGACCTGCGAGATCCGGCCCACGGAGAAGCAGGTCGACGACCTGCTGGCGGAGGTGCGCGCCGTCGCGCTGCGCGGCCAGCGCGCGCTGGTCACCACGCTCACCAAGCGCATGGCCGAGGACCTCACCGAATACATGCACGAGGCCGGCGTGCGCGTGCGCTACATCCATTCCGACGTCGAGACGCTGGAGCGCATCGAGATCATCCGCGACCTGCGCCTCGGCGCCTTCGACGTGCTCGTGGGCATCAACCTGCTGCGCGAGGGCCTCGACATCCCCGAATGCGCGCTGGTCGCCATCCTCGACGCCGACAAGGAGGGCTACCTGCGCTCGCGCACCTCGCTGGTGCAGACGATCGGCCGCGCCGCGCGCAACGTAGACGGGCGCGTGATCCTCTACGCCGATACGATGACCGCTTCGCTCAAGGCGGCGCTCGAGGAGACCGATCGCCGGCGGCGCAAGCAGGTGGAGTGGAACGAGGCCCATGGCATCACGCCGGAGAGCGTGCGCAAGGGCATCGGCGACATCCTCGGATCGGTCTACGAGCGCGACCACGTGCTGGTCGGGACGGGCATCGACGAGAAGCAGCACGCGGTGGGCCACAACCTGCGCGCCGTGGTCGCCGAGCTGGAGGAGAAGATGAAGTCCGCCGCCGCCGACCTCGAGTTCGAGGAGGCCGCGCGGCTGCGCGACGAGATCAGACGGCTCGAGGCGATCGAGCTCGAGATGCCGGCGGGCGCCGCCGGGCCGGGCGTCGCCGAGGCGCGCGCCGCCGGCGGCTACGCGGCGAAGTCGGCCGGCAAGCCCGTCGCGCGCTCCACCGGCGGCGCCGTCAACTCCAGGAAGGGCCGCGCGCGCCGGCCGCAATGGAAGCGGTGACGAGGCGCCATCCCTCGATCGTCGTCCTCACCGGCGCGGGGATCAGCCGCGAATCCGGGCTCGCGACCTTCCGCGACCCGGACGGGATCTGGGCGCGGGTGCGGGTGGAGGACGTCGCGACGCCCGGTGCCTTCGCGCGCGACCCGGCGCGCGTCCACGCGTTCTACAACGCGCGGCGCGAGCAGCTGCGCGACCCCGCGGTCGCGCCGAACGCCGCCCATCTCGCGCTGGCGCGCTTCGAGCGCGCCTGGCCGGGCGGGTTCCTGCTCGTCACGCAGAACGTCGACGACCTGCATGTGCGCGCTGGCTCGCGCCGCCTCGTCCACATGCATGGCGAGCTCGGCAAGGCGCGGTGCGGCCATTGCGGCCATGTCGCGTCCTGGCAGGAGGACCTCTCGGCCACGACGGCCTGCCCCTCCTGCGGTCGGGCCGGCGGCATGCGGCCGCATGTCGTGTGGTTCGGCGAGATGCCGCTCGCAATGGACGAGATCGGCGCGGCGCTCGAAGGCTGCGACCTCTTCGTCGCGATCGGCACCAGCGGCCAGGTGCATCCGGCCGCGGGCTTCGTCGCCGAGGTCGCCGGCCGCGCGCGCACGGTGGAGCTCAACCTCGAGCCTGGCGCCATGTCGCGTGCCTTCGACGAGCGCATCGAGGGCCCCGCGAGCGAGACCGTGCCCGCCCTCCTCGAGGCGCTGCTACGCGACGCCGGCTGAGCCGCGCGCCCGGCGGCGGGCGCTGGCGAGCGCGGCGGCGGGCAGGAGCGCGAGCAGCGCGGAAGGCTCGGGCACGGGGAGCGCGAAGGTGAAGCGCGCGAGCAGCGCGTCGTGGTCGCTCGCACGCTCCTAGGCCAGGAATTCCGCGTTGGCGTGGACGATGTCAAGGGACGCGAAGCCGCGCAGCACATCGTTCACGAGGACATGGTCGAGGTCCTCCGCCACGCGCTCGAAGACGTAGGAATAGCGCTCCTCGGGCGGCAGCGTCAGCGCGAGGTCCGCGAGCCCTGCCTCGGCGAGCAGCGCGAGCGTCTCGGACTCGCCCCCGTCGTTGAAGTCCCCGAGCACGGCGATGCCCACCTCCGGATCCGCCTCCGCGAGGCGGCGCACGAAATCCGCGAGCACGCGCGCCTGGGCGAGGCGCTGTGCGTCGCCGGGGTGCGGCGGGGGACTGGTAGCACCCGAAATCCGGCTGGTCCTCCGACTTGGACTTCAGGTGCGCGGCGACGAGCACGATGCGCGGGCCCGCGACATCGAATTCCGCGGCGAGCGGCTTGCGGCTCCCGTCGCTGCCATCCGGCGCCGACCCCCAGGCTGGGTCGAGCGGCGCGACGCGCCCGGGATTGGCATCGAGGCTGCCATCCGCGCGCAACCCGACCGCGACATCTGCCGCGCCGCCGGGACGCGGCACGAAGCCGACCCGCGCCGGGTCGTAGAGGAAGGCGA
>Ga0194130_10008213_pt1 | contig 11184 bp, 3 predicted proteins | sample TA2KigsurfametaG_FD_160084 | JGI IMG/M metagenome (GOLD analysis project Ga0194130, IMG submission 160084) | Freshwater microbial communities from Lake Tanganyika, Tanzania - TA2015050 Kigoma 12 surface | ecosystem: Environmental > Aquatic > Freshwater > Lake | place: Tanzania: Lake Tanganyika... | reverse complement strand
CCTGCGCCGACCTCCTTCGCCTCAACGGCCAGGTCAACGTGGCCCGGATGCTGGAGCGGGACGACTTCTCCAAGCGGCACAAGGAAGGCGTCGCCATTAGCCTGGCCGAGTTTCAGTACCCGGTGCTACAGGGGTACGACTCCGTGGCCGTGCAATCCGATGTGGAGTTGGGAGGCAACGACCAGCTTTTCAACAACCTGGTCGGACGCGACCTCCAGCGCCAGGCCGGCCAGGAACCCCAAGTGGTCATTGTCACCGCCCTGCTCACCGGCACCGACGGGAAACAGAAGATGAGCAAATCGCTCGGCAACCATATCGGCATTACCGAACCGCCTGGCGAAATTTTCGGCAAGGTGATGTCCGTTACCGACGAAACCTGCGCGGTTTGGCGCGATTTGCTGGGCCCTTTTCTCGGCCTGCCGCCCGAAGTGCCATCCCATCCCATGGAGGCCAAGAAGGAGTTGGCCGCCGGGGTGGTGCGTCGTTTCCATGGAGCTGAAGCCGCCACCGCCGCCCGGGCCGACTTTGATGCCAAATTCTCCAAGAAAGATCTCTCCTCAGCCGAAATGCCTTCCTTCCGCCCCTCCGCCGCTAAGCTTTCGGTCGCCAAACTGGTGCAGGAAACCGGCGCGGTCCCCAGCAACTCCGAAGCCCGTCGCCTCATCACCCAGGGCGGCATCAAGCTGGATGGCGAGAAACTTTCGGATCCCAAGGCCGAGGTTTTCCTTTCCGCCGGCCAAATCCTCCAAGTCGGCAAAAAAACCTTCTTCCGCATCCAGCTGTGAGCTTGGGTACGGACGCCTGCCCTCAGGCGTCCTAGGACGGCTCGGGGAGCCGTCCGTACCTATCCTTCGCGGTCGAATCGTCCAAATTCAGCCACGCCGGACTTATTCCCTTCCGTTCCCCGTTTCTTCACACCTTGTTCTTGGGACAATTTGCCGTCCCTCGACTCCCCCATACGGTCGTCCATGACGATTTTATGCCTGTCCGGACTCGTGAAGATTTCGAGAAAAAGGAGTCTTCATCCCTCGCCTCCTACGCCTCCCGTAGTAAGGAAAGCCTGGGCCGGAAGCACCCGGAGAACTCCCACGACTTCCGCACCGAATTTCAGCGGGATCGCGAACGGATCGTCCACAGTTCGGCCTTTCGTTCCTTGGAGTACAAGACCCAGGTGCCGCTCAACGGCTCCGGGGACTATGTCCGCACCCGCCTCACCCACACCATTGAAGTAGCTTCTATCTCCCGCTCCTTGGCCCGTTCCCTAGGCTTGAACGAGGATCTGGCGGAAGCCGTCGCCTTGGGCCGCGATCTGGGCCACCCGCCTTTCGGTCACCCGGTGGAAACCACCCTCGACCAACTAATGCGAGACTCCGGCGGCTTCGGACGCCGCCGTCAAAGCCTCCGCGTGGTCGAGACCTTGGAGGTCAAATATCCAGAATTTAACGGTCTCAACCTGACCCACGAGGTGCGCGAGGGGATCAACCCCACCCCGGCCCCTGACACCCAGCCCTCCCTGGAGTCCCAGGCGGTGGATTTGGCAGACGAGATCGCCCACTGCTGTCATGACCTTGAGGATGCTTTGGAAAGCGGCCTGATTGACCCGACAGCTCTGCTTGGAATTGAACTTTGGAAGGAAACCGAGTCCGGAATCCGGCGCAACTACACCCGCCTTGACCCCGAACGCACCCGCCGTTTCGTTGCTCGTTGTCTGGCCGACCATCTGGTGGAGGACGCCGTCCGGCAATCGATCATCAATCTGGAGGAGTCCGGTCCCACCACCGCTTCCGATGCCCGCACCTTCGGACGCCGTCTGGTCACCTTCACCCTGCCCATGCGGGTGAAGATCCAGAATCTCCGGGATTTCCTCCGAGAAAATTTTTATCACCACCCCGACATCAAGGAGGTCAACCAGCGTGCCAGCCAGGTCCTCCAGGGGTTGTTTGAATTCTACCACCTTCATCCGCATCTGATTGCGGAGCGGGCGGTCCTGCGCATCAAAAAAGAGGGGGTGAGCAGGGCCGTCTGTGACTTTCTGTCCGGTCTGACCGACCGGACCGCCATGCAGCAGTATGCCCGACACGTGGGCACGGATTCCCTTTTACGGGAACTCACGCCGTAAGCTCCCTAGGTGTTTAGCTTTTTAGTTTTTAGCCATGGAGGGGCCTGGCTGCCTCGAACTTCCCTCCATCAATAAGGACTCAATTACGAAACGGCCCGGCAAATGGGCCTTTAGTACGCCAAGGTCGCGCTGACGACGGCCTGACTGCTACCGGCCGGTCCACCCACCCCGCCCGTGGTTCCCGGCGGGGCCTGCTGCAACTGGAAGCCCCAGTCAAAGCGAACGTTGAAGTACGGTCCGATGTTGTAACGGAATCCGGGCCCCACGCTCATGAGGTGCCAGTTGGTCGAGGTGGTGGTGTCCGCGGAGTACTGCAACACCTGACCGTAGTCCAAAAACAGCAGGAAAATAAACTGATCCACCGCCTCCCCCGCCCCGGCAATCTGCCAGAAGCTGATGGGTGGGGTACGGATCTCAATGTTCCCGAGATACGCATTGTCCCCGTTGGCCGACCGCTGGTCGTATCCGCGCACCGTGTCGTAACCACCGATCCCAAAACTCTCGCTGGGCATCAGGTTGGAGTCAGCCTGTTGAATCTGCCCGGAAAGCAGGATGGCCGCATCCCCAGGCAACCGGAAAAGTCGGTTGAGGGAGAACTTTCCATAGATGTACTGGGCATCCGCACCGCCGTCGATGTTTTGAAAGGCGCTGCTGGTGTTGTTGGAGGTCATCCCCCCGGGACTGCCATAGAGAACCGTTTCGAAGGAGGTCGAACCGATCGGATCCACCAGGTTGAAGCTGTAGCCCAATGTGAACTGGGAGATGTTGTACAGCCCCACCAAACCGTTGTTCGTGGTCGGCAGTTCCGCCCCCAGAAAGAAGATGTTCGTGTCAGACGCTTTGAAGTCGTACCCCAGGTAGGTCTGGTGACGGAAGTCGAGACCCTCCAGGGCGCTCAAGGTGGGCAGCGGAATGTTGTACCGCATGCTCATTTGCCAGAAGTAGCCGTTTTGGCTGAAGGAGTTGATCGGAGCCGGGTTGGCTTTGCTGTAAGCGCCGAAAATGCTGAGGTTGTGCTGCCACGGGAGCGCCGCCACATAGGCCCCGGAATTGGAGATGAGCGAATTAAAATCCCCGCTGCTCAGGAACTGGTAATTGAGCTGTTGGTCGAATCCCGTCCAGATGTCGCACACGCTCAGGCCGGTGGAAAACCGGTTGTAACCCAGGCTCTGGATGCCGAAGTTGTCATAACTCACAAAGGGCCGGATCGGGAGACGGTCTTTCACGTTCAGCACCACGTCGGTCTGACCCGGTTGGTCCCCCGGGGTCAGCGAGGGGTCCACCTGGCGGAAGGGGTTGGAGTTCATCCAGCCGATGTTGTCGGTCAAAACGCCGAGATCCAGGTCATCGCCCGGCTGGAGTTGAATGTCATCCTTCAGATTCTCAGTCTGGAAATAACGGTTCCCCTCGACCCGCACCTTCCCCATCTGCCCCTTCACCACCAGGATCTGGACGACGCCGCCCCGGATCTCCTGTTCCGGGACCACCGCCGTCACCACCGGCTGCTGAATCTCCTCGAAATAGGCCATGATTTGCCGGCAAATCGCGTCCAAGTCCTGCATGGTCACCCGTTTTCCAAAATAAGGGGCCGCGATGTCTTTGGCGGTTTCTCCCGGCAACCCCGGCACGCTGTTGCGAACGCCCGAAACATCCGGCATTCCCCGGGGGCTTACCTCCGACTGCTTTCCAAGAAATGCGATGCCGATCAGGTTGGCGGTGATCTCTTCTTCCCCGCCGGACGGCAGGCCATAGATACGAGCCGGCTTGACCGACTTGGGCAACGGGTCGCCCCGCAATGTGCTGGGACCATAATCCTGAAATGCCTGCCCATACTGCAACGAGGGGCCCATGCTCCGCGAAAAGGTGGAGGGAAATCCGCCGGACATCGAGGAGCCGGCTGTTTCAGTCTCCACAAAAGCCTTGGAAGGCCGGGGTTTGACCGAGGCTCGCGAGGTTGGGGAACTTCCCGCCACCGGTTTTTTGGCCGGGGGATTTTCCACGCTGGTCACCGCCGGGCCGAGACGCCCGGGGGTCGCGGCTTTGGAGGGAGTGGGCGTGCTTCCGCCGCGCGGATCATACGGAACGATCTTGGGAGGACCGCCATGTTTCTCCCCTTGGTCCATGCTCTTGCCCAGATCGGACCAAGGTACGATTAGCTGGGTTCCGTCCGGATAAACCTTCATCACCTTCACGTCGGGGGACCCTACCGGGGGAGGCGGAACCTTGGGCGGTGCATCCACGGGTGCCGGGGCTTCTTCTTCGGGGAGATTCTCCTCCCCTTTGGCCATCGCCCGGATGGTGGGCACCCCTCCCCGCGCGCTTCCGGAATCAGGACGGCTCGAGACCTGGCTCCAGCGGAGCTTCACTTTACTACCATCCGGATACTCTTTTACTACGTAGGGATCTGTCTGATTTTGCGCCGTCCCCAGAGACGCCACACATAGAAAAATAAAAACACCTGTGGCCTGAAGGAGCCCGGCAAAACAAAACCGCTGCCTCAAAATATGGTCCACCGCCCTTGTGAAATATACAATTGGTTGTTTTGGGCGAGCGTCAGCTTCTGACTTACTAACAAATTGCAGGGAGTTATTAACAACCGAATCAGGCCAACGTCGTGCCGGGAAAAATTTGGAAAAGAGCCACGACTTCAGACCCGCTCCCTTTCCTGAATTCTGAGACTGTCCATGGGGTTAGCGGTTTTGGGAAAACTTGGGACCGCCCACGGCGACTTCCGCCAGTTCAAACGGATAAAACTCGCCCGACATCCGCAGGGAGACGTTGCCCGCCTTCACCGTAGGCCGTTGGGCAGGCGGGGTGCTTTGGCCGACCTCGTTCTTCGGGCTCTGCGACTGGACCTGACTCACTCGCAACCTTCCGGGTGCCGGGGTTGTCGGCTTGGCATCAGCCACCGGCCCCGCCGAAGGGGCCGGTTTGGCATCCCCCACGCGGAGACGTCCGACCCGCTCTGGCGCCTGCGCCGGAGCGGCCTTACCCAGGGAATTCTGGACCGCGGCAGCGGCGGCCTTAAACCCAAGCCGAACCTGCCCAGTATAAATCGCCGGGAGGATGTATCCCTGCACCGGCACCGCGGCCTTGTAGGCGACGGTATCCACCAATTCATTATAGGTGGCGGAGCCCGGCGGGATCAGGGGGAAAGCCGGCGGCCCCCGGAAGATCATCTGGTTCCCGCTCGGCAACGAGTTATTTACGGTGTACGTCCCAGTGGTTCCGCCAATCGTGATGTTCGGGCTGGTGAGATAAACGGTGCCGAATCCGCTGAAACCGCCTGTCGCAGTGGGCGGCTGGTTGTCGATGGCCTGGGTGGAGTACACCAGGGTCCGGCCCCCGTTTTGGTTGGTGAAGGGGGCCGCGCCGGCGTTGTTATTCAGGTTGGATCCAGCCACCAAGGTGATGTCCTGGGCGGTAAAGCTAGCCCCGGAAGCTAGTGTGAGATCTCCCGCGGAAGTACCTGCCAGGTAATCAGCTGTGTTGGCGGATGAGGAAAAGGCACTGCCAGCCCGCTGGGCTCCGTAAATGGTCAGGCCCTGGGAATTGGCCAAAACGAATCCGTTTCGGGTAGTGCTGGTTTCCAGAATGGCCACCTGAGTCCCGATCGTCACCGCCCCGGATGTGAAGCGGATCGTTCCCGTCGGCGCAATGATATTGCGGCTGCCGCTCTGGCCCACCACATTACCGCTGCCGGTGGAGAACCGGATATCCGTGGCGGAAGGCAGCGTCAGGCTCTCTCCGCTGTCAAAAAGCACCCCTTCCGCCGTGGTGGCGCCCCGGGTCACGAAGGAAAAACCGCTGAAGCCGTTACCGGAAAGATTCGCCGTGCCCACATTGATCGCCCCGGTGGTGGTGCTACCCACCACAAAACGCCCGCTGGTGAAGATAATCCCGGCCACATTTCCCAAATCCAAGGCGTTCAGGACGACCGGGGTGGCTCCCAAGGTGATCCCGTTCCCCGCGGTGGCCGGGCTCAGGGTGATCGTTCCTCCCCCGGTGGAGCGGACTTCCGTTCCATTGAAGAACATTTCGTTGGCCGTCGCCGTCATATCTCCGGTGAAGGTGACGTTATCCGCCGCAGCTGTTCCCGAAGTCAAAGTTCCTGCGCCGGTCACAGTGATATTGGCCAGTGGCGCGATCCCACCCACTGCTCCGGTCACTGTGACATTCCCCAAAGTCAAGTCACCGCTTGTGCCGGCCAACACGGTCATATTCCGCGGGACGAGTGAGGAGGCACTATCCACCGTTCCCGTCACCGTAAGGTTATTGTTTCCCAGCGCCCCGTCGAGATCCAGTGAGACGTTCGCCCCCAAGGTCACCGCGCCCGTCAGGCTTACGGTATTCCCACCTGCCCCGGCATCGACGGAAATCGAGGTGGTATTAAGCTGAATGGTCTTGGCGGTAACATCCAAGTCGGTCAGAGCCGCCGTTCCACCAACGATGCCCGCAAAGGTGGCGGTCCCAGCCTGCGTACCGGTTCCGGCAGCTAGGGTCAGGGACTGAGGTGTAAGAGAGCTGGCGCTGTTGACCGTGTTGTTAAATGTAATATTGCCACCATTTGCACCAGTAGTGTTAATACTGGCCGCCCCGGTGGCCAACAAAACAGGATTATTAAAGGTCACGACGGCACCGTTTCCAGCCACACCGATTCCCCCACCGGAGGCGGCCCCTCCGAAGGCCTCGATCGTGCTGCTATTCAGGGTCACGGCCCCGCCACCGGACGAGTTCACGGTTAGGGTTCCTGCATCCCCCCCGTCAAAATTGAGGGCGTTGCTGGCGCCACCAGACGTGTTGATGTTGCCCAGTCCAATGGTGCCCGTGGTGGTGGTGATGGAAAGATTACCACCGTTTCCACCTTCGCCGTTCTCTGCAGTGCCACCCAAGGAGTTGATGGCACCCGTGATCGAGATGTTTCCGGTGGTGCTGCTCAGGGCCACGGCGCCGCCGGCTCCACCGTTTTCACCCCCGGCAACAAAGGCCCGAGTCCCCGCGCCGCCCGTGGCGGTGATGTTACCGGAAATGGTCACAGCCCCGGTGGCACCCGTGATTGTGACCGCCCCGCCGGCGCTGCCCGCGCCCACATTGTTCGCTGCGCCCGTCGTTACGATATTACCCGCAAGATTGATGATGCCCGCTCCGGTTGAGGTAATCGTCACGGCTCCGGAGGCCGTCCCGCTGTTGGCCGCAGCCGTGGTAGTGATGCTCTTGGCTGCCGTCAGGCTCACGTTCCCACCGGTCAGAGTTACCGCTTTACCAGGATTGGTGACATTATCGGTCACTTGAATTGCTCCCGAAGGGGCCTGAATAATCACCGGGTTTTGGAAGGTAGAACTCCCCACCACGATCGTCCCACTCTGCGTGGCTTGACCAATCGTCAAAGAAGTCGCCCCGCTGGCAATCGCCGCCAAATCCGTATCACTAATGTCCAAAAGCCCCGTCCCTCCAGCGGGCGACCCCACATCGATGGTCGTGGCCGCCGTGGCTCCCTGAAGCAGAACTGCCCCCGTCGATGTGATCGTATTGGCCCCACCGCTGAAATTAATCTCATCCGCCGTAACCGTCAGGTTGGCCACCGTCGCACCCGCCAAATCCACTGTCCCAGCCGTTCCTCCAACCAAAGTGAGGTTCTGACCACCCAAGGCGTTCACCATGGTCAGGTTGGCTCCCGCCGGCGCCGCCCCATTGTTGGTGGTGTCAACCGTGCTAGCCGCCGTGAAGGTTACCGTGCCAACGTTCACCGCCCCACCGGCCGTCCGCAGGAACCCGGCCCCGAAACCGGCCGACTGGGTGGTGGCCGTCAATCCACCGGTGAATAGAGTAACATCAAGGGCGTTGTCCCCGATTGTCAGTTGCCCGGTGTTACTGAAGGTGGTAACCCCCGCGATGGAATTATTGCTTCCGGTTATTAAAACGTCGTAGGCCGCCGTCCCGGCGGCCGCGGACATTCCGGTGTTCACCGTGAGATTTCCTTGGAAGGCCACATCCGCTCCGGCCGTGGAGTTGCTGATGGTCACGGTGTTGGCCGTCACTGTGCTTTGGAAGGCCACGCCGCCCGACTGCGTGATCGTGATGGTGCCGATATCCGTCCCCACGGCCCCCGTTACCGTCACGGCCCCGGTCGTGTTGAGGGTCAGGTTACTGACCGCCCCACCCGCCGTGCCAGTCACCGATCCCAAGCTGATGGTGTTGGCGATGCCCGTGCCGATCGTCAGGGTTAAACCGTCGGCTAAGGTGGCGTTGCCTAAGGTGATATTGCCGGTTCCGGTTCCCCCAATCGTGGTGTTACCACCCACCGCCACCGCCGCCGCTCCCAGATTAATCACCCCGGTTCCTGCGGCGGTGATGTTGCCGTTGAGATTAATGCTCGAGGGCGCGGTGGCAATCACACCCCCGGTAAACGCCAAATTGTCCCCGCCATTACCCAGGGTTAAGGCGCCGGTGTTGTTAAACGTGGTGGTCCCGGCGAATTCGTTGGTGGCCCCGGTGATGGAGACATTATAAGCCCCACTGCCGATACTCAGCGTGGGTGAATTGGGGTCGGTAACCCCCACGCTCCCTTGGAAGGCGACCGTGGATCCCGTGGTGGAGATGGTGACAATGATGGCAGCTGCGTCAATGGTGCCTGCAAACGTGGCTCCACCCGAGTTGGTGAGCCTCACCGTTCCGATATCCGTTCCGATGGCGCCGCTGACCGCGACTACCCCAGTCGTGTTGAGGGTCAGATTGCTAGCTGTGCCGGCTGCTGCTCCGGTGATGGAGCCCAGCGTGATGGCGTTGGCAATGCCGGTGCCCACCGTCAGGGTCACGCCGTCGGCCAAGGTGGCGTTGCCCACCGTGATGTCCCCGGTGCTGGTGCCGCCCACGAGGGAACTTCCACCCACCGCTACCGCCGCCGCTCCCAGATTAATCACCCCGGTTCCTGCGGCGGTGATGTTGCCGTTGAGATTAATGGTCGACGGCGCGGTGGCGGTGATGCCGCCCGTAAAGGCGATGGTATCCGCTCCATTTCCCAGAGTGAGCGTCCCGGTATTGGCAAAGGTAGTCGCACCCGCAATCGTGTTATCGGCCCCCGTGAAGGACACGTTATAAGCGGCTGTCCCTGCGGCCGCGCTCATGCCGGTATTCACGATCAGGTTCTGCTGGAAGCTGACGGTCGACGCGGCGGTGGAGTTAAGGATGGAAATGGTATTGGCGGTGACCGCATCTTGGAAAGCCACGCCCCCAGATTGGGTGATCGTGATGGTGCCGATGTCGGTGTTAACTACTCCAGCCACCGTCACCGCCCCCGTGGTGTTGAGGGCAAGATTGCTGGCCGTGCCCCCCGCCGTGCCGGAAACCGTGCCAAGGCTGATGGGGGTCGCAGCCCCAGCTCCCACCGTCAAAGTCACGTTGTCAGCCAGGGTGGCGTTACCGAGGGTGATGGCTCCGGTGGAGGTGCCGCCCACGGTTGAATTCCCCGCCACGGTGACGGGAGTGGTTCCCAGGTTGATGACTCCGGTCCCTGCAGCCGTGATGATTCCATTGATGGTTTTACTGCTGGGAGCGGTGGCAATCACCCCATCCGTAAAGTTGAGGGTATCTCCACCGTTACCCAAAGTTAACGTTCCCGTGTTTGCGAACGTGGTGGTGCCGGCAATGGTGTTCGCGGTGCCGGTTAGGGATACGTTGTAGGCTCCCGCCGGCGCGGTCAGTCCGGTGGTCAACGTGAGATTTCCCAAAAAGGAAGCCAGCCCTGGGCTTCCGGTGTTCGCCAAAGCCGGCAACACCAGGGTAGCGGCGCTGAATGCCTGGTTCGCGGTAACATTGGCCGCAGAGACAACGGTGACGGTCGTTAACGGCGTGGTCCCGCCCACCACGCCTGTGAAGGAGATATTTCCCGTGCCGGCGGTCAGACCCAGGGTTTGGGCCCCATTGAGGGTGCTCCCGAAAGTGATGTTCCGGGCGCTATTGCCCGTATTATTGATCGTGGTGGCTCCGGCCAAGCTGACCGGGTTTTGAAGATCGATATTGGCCCCGTTGCCCTGCGTCCCACCCGCCCCGGCCGCACCCCCGATGGCGCTAATCGCGCTGTTGAGCGTGACTGCTGCTCCGCCCGTGGAGTCGATGCTGATGGTTCCGGCATCCCCTCCGTTACCATTGACTAGGATCGAGGCCCCTCCGGTGGAGGTGATGTTTTGTAGGCTGATTGTGCCATTTGCAGTGGTAACGGAAATGGCCCCACCGCCCCCGCCGACTCCGACGTCTCCTTGTCCTCCGGTGGTGGTGATGGAATTGGCCACCGACACATTGCCGTTGCTGGAGGTGATCTGCACGGCACCCCCATTCCCGCCCGCCCCGCCGGTTCCCTGCCCCCCCGTGGCGTTGATAGCCCCTGTGATGCTCACGACACCATTGGCCCCGGTCACGGTGACAGCACCCGCGTTACTGCCGTTCCCGCCGGCATTGGCGGCTCCAACCGTGGTCAGGTTTCCGGCCAGGGTGATGGTTCCGATCCCGGTGGCGGAGACCGTGATGTCTCCCGAGGTTGCCCCCAATCCTGCGGATGTCGTGGTCATGGCCACGGCCGCCACATCCACGCCCACGACCCCGCCCTGCAGGGTAATGTCTTGGCCAACCGTGGAGATGGCCGCATTCACATCCACGAGTTCACCGTTGAGGGTCACTCCAGCGGCCCCGGTGGCTGTGATTGCTCCATTAATCTCCACTTCGCCCCCGGTTCCGCTCGATCGAATGGTAATTGGATTTTGGAAGCTCACAGGGTCCACGGTGATTTTTCCGGTCTGAGTGGCTTGTCCGATGATGATCCCGGTCGCCTCATCACTGATGGAGTCAATAAAGGCCGCGGTGATGGAGGTGTCACCGGCCGCTCCGGCCACCCCGATGGAAGTGCCAGCCGTGGCCCCCTGGAGTTGGATGGTGCCACTGGCGTTGATGGTGTCATCCACGGCAGTGGTGGAGTCGATCGTGTCGGCGGTGATGGTCAGATTGGCCACCGAAACCTGGTTGGCCAGGGTGGATTGGATATCCACGGTGCCACCGGTTCCCGCATTCAGGGC
>Ga0194130_10008212_pt1 | contig 11185 bp, 6 predicted proteins | sample TA2KigsurfametaG_FD_160084 | JGI IMG/M metagenome (GOLD analysis project Ga0194130, IMG submission 160084) | Freshwater microbial communities from Lake Tanganyika, Tanzania - TA2015050 Kigoma 12 surface | ecosystem: Environmental > Aquatic > Freshwater > Lake | place: Tanzania: Lake Tanganyika... | reverse complement strand
AAGGTCAGAATCTTAAGGGAGGTTCTGCAAGGATCTGGAGATGCAGGCCTGATGGTTCGGGATTGGAATCCATGGCCGGCGGTGGTTATGATAATGCGATCGAACTCGCATTCATGCCTTCTGGTGAAACGATTGGAACAATGACCTATTTTGTGAATCCTGAAGGTGGGATGAGAGATGCTTTGATGCACTGGGTTGAAGGGGGAGTATACCCAAAATCGGGTCCGGTTATTCAACAGGATAAATTCAAAATGACCGGCGATTTAATGCCTGTAATGACCAAAATGGCCAGAGTGGCTCCATCAGGTTTGATGCGATATCGGGGATCCGCATTGGGAAAAGAATACAGTAACAATATCTTTAGTGCTGAATTTAATACCGGACGGATAATGCGTCATCAGATAAGTGCTGAAGGCGCTTCCTATAAAACCATCGATGAGCCATTCATAACTTCAACAGTTCAGGATGTTCATCTTACCGATGTACTTGAGGACGCCGATGGTAGTATGCTGGTACTAAATACCGGAGGTTGGTTCATTTTAGGTTGCCCCTTGTCTAGGGTGGCTAAGATTGATGTAAATGGGGGTATATACCGGATCAGAAGAAATGGGACCCCAAAAATTACTGACCCATGGGGTAAAAAACTAAACCTCAAATCTTTGTCTGCTCTAACTTTAGCCGTTACAATCAAAGACCCCCGGCCGGCAGTCCGCGATAATATCATTGAAAGCTTAATTGAGAAAGGTGAAGCTGCAGTTTTACCAATAAAAAACACCTTGCTCCGTTCTGAAAATGAAGAGATTCGTGCAGCGGGGATATTCGCTCTTTACCGGATTGGCACAGCCAATGCTATTAAGGAAGCCCGCTCAGGTCTGCATGATGCCAGCATGCTTGTGAGAACTTCTGCAGCCCGTGTGATGGGCCTTTCAAAAGATAAAGCCTCAATAGATAAGCTGATGGAACTGGTGCAGAAAGATCAGGCTAAGGTGCGTCGACAGGCAGCAACAGCTCTAGGACAGATTGGTGATCCCCGCGCTGTTCCGGCCCTTTTGAATGCTGTTTCATCCGGTAAGGATCGTTTTGTTGACCATGCGATTACCTATTCCTTGATTACTTTGAAAAGTACCACACCCTTGATGGAAGCATTAAAGAGCCCTTCTTTGAGTGTTCGTAAATCGGCGCTTATCGCACTTGATCAAATGGATGGCTCCATACTTAGCAAAGAGAACCTGGTTCCTTTTTTGAATAGCAGTGATCCTGAATCTCGGAAAACCGGGATTTGGGTTGCCTCCCACCGTCCGGAATGGTCGGATATCGTGATCAATTTTCTCAAAAACCGTTTAGCTGCCACCAATCTTTCTGAAACTGATCTAACTGCAGTGCGTGATCTGATGATAATCTTCAGTGAAAACAAACCTTTACAACTCTTTTTGGCAGAGCAACTCGGAGACCGGGCAAGCCCGGTAGCAAGGCAGGCCTTATTGATTGATGTGATCACTCACTCTACCGTTAAAGTTATTCCGGATAGCTGGGTTCAGCAATTGGGTAAGCTGCTGGATCAAGGAAGCGTAGAAATTAAATCACATATACTCGGATTAATTGAATCAAGAGGAATCAAGGTATTGAATGAACAATTAAAAATGATCGTTCAGAATCCGGGTACCTCAGCCGACTTCAGGCTGAAGGCACTCAGCTCAAAACTACTTTCTGAACCCAACCTTTCTGGTTCTGAATTCCGGATGGTACTCAATTATTTGGATAATAAAAATGAATCGCCAATCCGACAGATGGCAGCTCGTTTGCTGGCTAAAGCTAAGTTAACGGATGATCAGCTCATTCAATTGGCTAAGGAGCAGATTGCTAAAACAGATGTTTTCCTTTTGCCAAATTTGGTAGCCGCTTTTGGAGCAGGAAAAAATGAGGAAGTCGGAGCTGCATTTGTAGCTGCTCTCGGTAGTGCTGTAGACCGCTTAGATAACCTTTCAGAGCAGGATCTGAAGGCCCTGCTTAATAAATATCCCCAAACAATAAAGGCCTCGGCTGAACCTTTAATTGCCACTTTAACTGAACGCAATGCTGGCAGACTCACCGAACTTCAAGCCTTAGAGGCTCGCTTGACAAGGGGTGATGTAGCACAGGGAGCTAAGCTTTTCTTCGGAAAAGGAATCTGTTCTACTTGTCATGCAGTGGCAAATAAAGGTGGGAAATTTGGTCCTGACCTAACAAATATTGGACAGATCCGTTCAGGCCACGACATCCTAGAGGCCATTTTATATCCTGGTGCAAGCTTTGCCAGGGAATATGAAACCAGTAAAGTGATTACCAAATCGACCACCCATGTTGGTGTGATAAAAGAACAATTCCCGGATGCAATTACAGTTGAAATCGGTCCGGGCGCAATTATTCTTGTTCCGCGCGCTGAAATTACGGGAATTGAACCAATGAGCGTATCGATGATGCCACCCGGACTCGATAAACAGTTAAGTTCCGAAGAATTATCAGACCTGATGGCATACCTAAATTCGCTTCCCGATGGATTGGGGACCATCAGACCAAAAAATTAGACTAATAATTAAATAAACAAATGATGAAAAAAACAACTCTACTTTCTGTTGCCCTCATTTCCTCTCTGCTTATTTTTGGGAGCTGTGGTACTGTAAAAACTAATTCAAGTCAGGTTAAGACTGAACCATCCAAGGCAATAAGTCTGTTTAATGGTAAGGATCTAACTGGCTGGTATACCTTTATTAAAGGCCGAGGAACAGGTATTGATCCTAAACAGGTATTTACTGTAGATGATGGTTTAATAAAAATTTCGGGTGAGGAGTATGGATGTATTACTACCAATGAGGAATACAGTGATTATAAATTAATTGTAGAATTTAAATGGGGCGACAGAACTTTTGCACCAAGAATCGACAGAGCGAGAGATAATGGGATTCTTCTACACTCTACCGGTGAAGATGGCGGTTATTCAGGCACCTGGATGTATTCTATTGAATGTCAGATTATTGAGGGTGGTACGGGAGATTTTCTTGTAGTGGGTGATGGTACGGATAAGTTCTCTCTGACTAGTAATGTGGCTCCTAAAAAACCCGGAGGTGGTAATGTGTATATGCCGGGTGGTCAGCCTTTAAACATTAATAAAGGCCGGATTGATTGGTTTGCACGTGACCCAAGCTGGAAGGATGTTTTGGGTTTTCGGGGAGAGAAAGATGTTGAAAAAGAAGTGGGTAAATGGAATAAAATTGAATGTATCGCCGATGGAGATAATCTGACAGTTTATCTGAATGGGGTATTGGTTAATCAGGCTTATCGGGTTAAACCAAGCAGAGGGAAAATTCAAATTCAGTCTGAGGGTGCAGAAATGTTCGTCAGAAAGCTTGAAGTTATTCCTCTGGCTGCGAAATAGTAGGATTCAAATCTACCTCTAGATTAGCAAATTAGAGAATCAGCAAACCGATAACTATCCGGATTGAATAAGTGTGCTCTGAAGTTCGCCAGTCACCCATTAGATACAATTTATGGAAGATCATTTAATTAGCAATTATGAAGTTCTTAAACCCGATTGGAGCGGATACCGGCCTGTGATTAAGGCCTGTGTGGTATGAGTGAAAAGCGGGACTGCCTTTAAAAAATGCACTTCAGTATATTTCAAATTGATAAAAACTAATTTAAAACTATAGAAAGGAAAGTAAAACCAACTCATTAAATAAAATTATATCGGTCTCAGATTAAATTAATACTTCGGATAAATTACCTGATTTAATTCTTAAATTCAATTCATAAACTCAAACTATAAAAAAAATGAATCTATCAAACAAACTCAGGTTGCTCCTATTGCTGGCATTGCTTACTCCGGTGCTTGTATCATTTAAAGAAGATCCGAAAAAGAGCGAAAATAAATCAGAAATATTGCAAAAGGAGGGCTTTGTTCCTCTGTTTAACGGCAAGGACCTGAAGGGATGGAAAGGCTTGGTTGGAGACCCGATAAAGAGGTCGAAGATGGATGCCATGACTTTGGCAGAAGAGCAAAAAAAGGCTGACGCTGAAATGCGTGAGGATTGGAAAGTGGTCAATGGGGAATTGCAATTCACAGGTCATGGAAACAATATTACCACTGTTAAAAAATACGGTGATTTTGAAATGCTGGTAGATTGGAAAATAATTGATGACGGTAAACAGGACGGTGATGCAGGTATTTATCTTCGGGGTACTCCGCAGGTTCAAATTTGGGATAATGCCCGCATCAAGGTTGGTGCTCAGGTTGGTTCAGGTGGTTTATACAATAATCAGGTGAATGAAAGTAAACCACTTAGAGTGGCCGATAAAAAATTAGGAGAGTGGAATACTTTTCGGATTATCATGAAAGCTGATCGGGTTACAGTTTATCTGAATGATGTTCTAGTTACCGACAATGTGATTTTAGAGAATTATTGGGATAGAAAGCTTCCAATTTTTGCATCAGAACAGATAGAGTTACAGGCACATGGCTCCCCTGTTTATTACCGAAATATTTACATCAAAGAACTTCCACGTGCTAAACCTTTTCAGTTAAGCGCCCAGGAAAAGAAGGAAGGTTTTAAAGTATTGTTTGATGGCACTAATATGCATGAATGGACGGGGAATACTGCAGATTATACCACTGAGGATGGAAATATGGTGATCAATCCAAAATCGGATAAGGGCTCTGGCGGTAATTTATTTACTAAAGATGAATACAGTGATTTTATTTTCAGATTTGAGTTTCAGTTAACTCCCGGGGCCAATAACGGACTTGGGATTAGATCTCCTTTAACAGGGGTCGCTGCTTACAAGGGTATGGAACTGCAAATCCTGGATAATGATGCACCGATGTATAAAGATCTTCAGGTTTATCAGTACCATGGCTCAATCTACGGAACCATACCTGCTAAAAGAGGCTTTCTAAAGCCTACCGGAGAGTGGAACTATCAAGAGGTCATTGTGAGTGGACCTAAGATTAAGGTGATTTTAAATGGTACTGTCATACTCGATGCGGATATTACCGATGCCCGCAAGAATGGTGCGGCAGATGGAAAGTATCATCCTGGCTTACAGCGTGATAGCGGTCATATCGGGTTCTTGGGGCATGGTTCGCCGCTAAAATTCAGAAACATCAGGATCAAGGATCTGGCATCGAAAAATTAAGTATTTATCATGTAAAATGGATATAAACCAAATAATTTTTGGACCATGAAATTAAATTCAAATCGACGGGAATTTATTAGGAAGACAAGCATTGCCGGTATGGGGATGTTTATGCTTCCCGGAATGTTGCGCAAAGTAGCTGCAAGTGATCGCTTACGAATTGCCCACATCGGACTTGGCGGGATGGGAAATGCACACATGAAGTGGTTTGCAGCCATCCCTGAAGTCGAAATTGTGGCATTATGTGATGTGGATCAGCTTCATTTAGACTCTACTATGCGGATTCTGGATAACCTACGTCCGGGTCATAAGGCCCAGGGATATAAAGATTTTCGACATATTTTGGATCGTAAAGATATTGATGCTATTTCCTGTGCCACACCTGACCATTGGCATAGCGAGGTTGCCAATCTAGCTTTTAAAGCGGGTAAAGATGTGTATGGAGAAAAACCTTTGTCTTTTGACGTTAAGGGTGGGCAGGAGATGCTTAAAAACCTGAATCGCTATGACCGTATTTTTCAATTAGGCACTCAAATTCATGCCGGAGAGAATTATCATCGGATAGTTGAATTGGTTAGATCCGGAATACTGGGTAAAGTTCATACCGTTCGCCTATGGATATCAGGTTTGCCACCGGAATTTGGCCCTGCCAATTATCAAGCGGTTCCTAAAACACTGGATTGGGATATGTGGCTTGGTCCGGCTCCGGTTTCTGAATATGATCCTCAGCGATGCCATTTTAACTGGCGTTATTTTTCTGATTATGGAAGCGGTGTTTTCGGTGATTTTTGGTCACATATTGCCGATGTTGCCTTTTGGGCCTTGGAACCGAAGGGTTTAAAGAGTATTAATGCCAGAGGAGAGAAAAATACAGGAATTTCAAATGTTCAGCGTTGGATTGATGTAGACTACGAGTTCGAGGGTTTAAACGTGTTCTGGACTAGTAATCCTCCAAACGTACCCGGTGCTGCAGCTCGAAGTAATATTGGTGCTTATTTCGAGGGGGAAAAGGGGACATTGACTTGCGATTATAATACGCATGAAGTTCGAATCGGCGGTGAACTTGTCAAAGATTTGACTCATATCCCAATCACGATTGAACGCTCACCGGGTCATCAGCAAAATTTTGTCAATGCGGTTAAAGCCCGAACAAAACCGGAGTCTAACCTGGAGTATGCCCGTATATTAACTCTCCCAATGCAGTTGGGATTGATTTCATACCAATTGGGAAAAAAACTTGAATGGAATGAAAGAAGAGAACGTTTTGTAGGCGACAGAGAGGCAAACCGGCTATTATCAAGAGAAAAGCGGAAAGAGTGGGATTTAGCTTGATGATGAGCGATGCGGACTAACAGAAATGTAGTTCAAAAAGCTAATCTAACCTGAGTTCGATATAAGCAATTTAATTCATGTGAGATTGATAAAAGATCTTGCCGGGTCCTGATTATTTTTCTCAATCTGTTGCTTCCGGCCCCGTGTTCTGCCCTATTTTTTTGCAGGAAATGGAATCCTTATCCTAAATTCAGTAAAGCAAAAAAGATAGAGCTGTAACCTGGGTTTGCTTAGCAGGGCTTGTGCTTCTTTTTCCGGACTGCCCGTTGCGATGAAAAACAGCACCGGGTAAACTAAACCTTGCCGAAGGAGGTATCTTCCGGAGATGGAGCATTTGAGATAATGTACCATTTCTTGCCGGAAATACTCCGGAGGAAAGGACTGCCGGAAGCGATAACACGCAGGTATTGCTTTCCAAAATCAAATCATAGGCGTCCGGAGCAATAGGAGATCCATCAAAAGGATAATTTCTAATATCGAACTGAGGTTAATCCATTAGGATAAGCTTACCCATATTCCGCTTTCAGAACTCTTCACAACAGCCTCAATCACCAGCATATTATTAAGAGCATCTTCAAGTGGTGTAGGAACTTCAGTATGGTCAAGGATGGCTTTTGAAAAAAGATCTCCCTGAATGGTGTATTGATCGCAAATATCGAAGGTAATTTCTTCCTTTTTATCTGCTTGATAAAGCCATATTGTTGTGGGCTTATCCGCTGGTGCATTAAAGGGGATTTCTATTTCAATAATACCTCCATCCCCATAGATATTAACCCTTTGAAAAGGCATTATTTGTGTGGAACAGGTAAAAGTTGAAGTGCCTTCTGAAAAACTGAGGATTCCTGAGGCCATTCGGTCTGTTTTAAAATTTGGATCGTATTCAACAAGACCCTGAACTCCTTTAGGTTCCTGGCCAAATATAAATCGGGAAAGTGAAATACAATAACAACCAATATCCATCAGGCCCCCTCCTCCAAAATGCGGATTATTGCGAATATTTGCCGGATCTGTATTATAATAGGAGAAAAAACTCTGAATGGATTTAAGTCTGCCGATCGCTCCCTCTTCAACCAGTTTTTTAGCTTTTTTCCATTGAGGATGATGCCGGTACATAAAAGCCTCCATTACCTTTAGGTTGGGATTTGCTTTTGACAGCTCCATTAGTTTTTCAGCTTCTTTACTTGAGAGCCCTACCGGTTTTTCCAGCAGCACATGTTTTCCGGCCTCCATAGCCTTTATTGCCCACTCTACATGCAAATGATTAGGCAAAGGAATGTATACCGCGTCAATCTCTGCGTCGGATAATAGCTCTTCGTAGGAACCATAAGCTTTTGGAATGGTAAGTAAGGCCGCGAGTCGTTTTGCTTTGTTCAAATCCCGGGAGGAAATAGCGGTGATTTCACAGTACTTTCCCTTCTGCATGGCTGGAATAACTTTGTTTACTCCAATTTTTGCAGTGCTGAGAACCCCCCAGCTAACTTTATTTTTCAATGTTGAAATATGAATTATTACCCGATAACAATCTGATTAGGGAATATTAGTTTTTTTCTGTCTCTAATTTTACCTCTTTTTTAGGCTCACGGAAGAAAATCATAAAAACAACAAGGACTGCAACGGATCCCCAGGCCGGATATATCCAAATGCTGGTCCAATCATGCGCGATAATTCCTACTGGCTGGGTAAGCGTGTTGGCTTCCTGGGATACTCCGGCCAAATTAGTTCCAACAAACGCACCTATTCCCCACAGAATGAAGGCGATAAGACCTTGAGCCGCACCCCTCATTCTTTCATTGGCTTCTTCATCAACATAAAGCTGCCCGGCAATGAAAAGAAAGTCGTAACAAACACCATGAAGTAAAATGGCACTGAAGATCATCATCGTTTGCATGGTAGCAGAGTCTACGCTTCCTGCCAAAAGGAAATAACGGGTAGCCCAGGCCAGAATTCCTATAAAAATAGTCTTCTTATAACCAAGTTTACTCAGCATTATTGGCAGTAAAATAAGGAAAACAACATCCGAAACTTGTGCCAGAGACAATTTAGCGGCACTAAACTCCCAACCTAATTCAGTCACATATTGATTCATATTGACAAAATAAAAGTAAAGAGGAATACAGATCAGAAACATACATAAAATAAATATGGCAAACGACGGCTTTTTTAGTAGGGCTAATGCATCTAGTCCCAAAATATCACCCATACTCACATCCTTTCCGGTTTTCATTGGCGGAGTATGTGGTAGAGTAAGGGAGAATAGACCAAAGATAATTGAAGTGGCACCCGCAACATAAAACTGTACGGCAGATTGTTCACCTTTAAAGACAACGCTAAGCGTTATTCCGGCGGCAATCCATCCTATGGAGGAGAGGGTTTTTATTAAAGGAAAATCTCGTTTTTGATTGTCCAGATGCCTGAGTGAAAGTGAATTTCCGAGAGCGAGAGTAGGTACATAGGTACAGCAATAGAGGATCAACATTGGATAAAATGAACTAAATGTGGTCATCATTGGAAGTGCAAATAGCAATAATCCGCCGGTAATTCCGAGAAAGGCTAAGAGCCGTTCAGATGCAAAATACCGGTCGGCAAGCAAGCCAACTAAAAATGGGGCAATCATTGCACCGATCGCGAAGGCGCCATAGGCCAGACCGATCTGTCCACCCTCAAATTGTAGAGCCTTGCTGAGATATGTGCCCATACTGACATACCAGGAACCCCAGATAAAATATTGGAGAAACATAAATACTGCTAGTTTGATTTTAAGTTGTGCTTGCATGTTGTTTTTTATGTTGATGTTTAAATGGATAACATTTTAAGAAAATTAATCACAATTTTTTTAATTAGCTAACTAAAATAATATTTATCCTTCAACTTAAAACCATTATTGGTGCTTCCGGGTAAATTTATTTTTTGCTGTCATTTTTTAATTTATTTCGGGTCAATGAATCAGAAATTCATATTAATAAAGTATTATACTTCCGAACACTAATCAAAACTATCTTACCTGAGGCCATTTTTCTGCTACTTTTCTTTATAATTATGATACTATTTTCTATTAATTGAATTTCTAATGAATTTAAAGTTTAAATTAGTTTTGGCCATTAATAAGATTTGATCATGAAAGCTTTACAGTACCACATCCCTTTAGAATTGGATAAATCATTTATCATATTCAAGGAGGAAGGACCATTTTTTCCTTGTCCTTGGCATTATCATTCTGAATATGAATTAGTATTGGTAAATAAAAGTACCGGTGTTCGCCAGGTTGGCGATCATATCGGTTATTTTATGTAAGGGGATCTCGTACTGATGGGACCATCGCTACCGCACTTATGGACCAATGATCCGCAATATTTTAAAGGGAAAACAGATTTGACTGCTGAAGCGACAGTAATACATTTTGTTGAAAATTTTCTCGGAAAAGAATTTTATAGCCTACCCGAGATTGAACCTGTCAATAACCTGTTAAAGTTGGCCAAACATGGTATGGTGATCCGGGGCAATACACGGAATAAAATTGCTGCTTTAATGCAGGAAATGCAGACGATGAGTGGAATTCAAAGGCTTGCGTCATTACTTTCCATTTTTGATATACTGTGTGCCAGCAATGAATATGAGCTCTTGTCAAGCCCCGGCTATTTGAAGCACGGCCTTCTGGATTGTTCGGATAAGTTCAGTAAGGTGAATGCCTATATTTTGAGGAACTTTGATCGTGATATTACTCTCAATGAGGTTGCATCGGTTGCGAATATGGCAGTCAGTACCTTTTGTAATTATTTTAAAGAACATTACCGGCTTACATTCGTCGAGTATCTGAATAAAGTAAGGGTTGGACATGCCTGCAAGCTTCTGGGCGAGCTCGATGAGAATGCAGTTGAAATTGCCTATCAATGTGGTTTTAATAATCTTGCAAATTTTAACAGGCAATTCAGAAAAATTAAAAATATGACGCCGAGTGAGTATCGTAAGACCTCCAATGTTAATGTCCCTCAGCAAGTTGGCGGCACGGGCAGATGGCTGGTTGTTTCAAACCGTAATTCTGTTGAGTGTGCTTGAGGAAATTTAAAGAATCTGTTATCCGGAACAAATAAACTAACCTGAGATCGATATCAGATCTCGCCTGAGCCTGATTATTTTTGTCATCTTTTAGAAAGCAGGGTTTGTTGCTCTTGGCTAATGGCAGCCCCGTGTTCTGCCCTATTTTTTTGCGAGAAATTAAATCGGTATCCCAAGATTCAGTAGTGCAAAAAAGATAGAGCTGCCACCCGGGTTTATTTAACAGGGCCTGGGGTTCTATTACCGGATGGAACTCAGATTTAAATAGTTAACATTTTAAAGAAAGCCTTATTTCTAAATTAGCTGTTGACTAAGCACCTGATTTATTTTGCTCTTTCCATTGTTTACTAAATGATTGTTCGGCTACCTCCGGAAGTTCACGGTATTTACCCCAGTTTTTCTTGAAAAAAGTCCGGAGCATTATGTTTTTGAATTTTCCGCCAAACATATCCATGGTTTTGCGTTTCATCATTCCCGTTTTCCATCCCTTCCAACCAATTTTTTCGGGAAACGGACTTAAACCTTGTTGAACAGAATCTCTTCTGTTTAACAATAACATTTTATGAATATCAATTTTCACAGGGCATACCTCCGTACATTTTCCACAGAGACTGGATGCATAACTTAAATG
>Ga0194130_10008209_pt1 | contig 11189 bp, 11 predicted proteins | sample TA2KigsurfametaG_FD_160084 | JGI IMG/M metagenome (GOLD analysis project Ga0194130, IMG submission 160084) | Freshwater microbial communities from Lake Tanganyika, Tanzania - TA2015050 Kigoma 12 surface | ecosystem: Environmental > Aquatic > Freshwater > Lake | place: Tanzania: Lake Tanganyika... | reverse complement strand
GTGACCTGAATGTCACAGCAATCCTAAGGCAGCATATCGATCAGCCGTCCGTTCTTGTCGACCGCTCGAACGCGAAGATCCGGATAGATGTTCTTCACGTTCTGCATCTCCATCAGGATGATCTGCGAGTCGTTGAGGCAGGAAGTTATGGTCTGCCAAACACCGGTGTTCTGAATCTGTATATCAACGTAGTCGAGACTCATGGCTACCTCCTCTCGTCGACTGAGCGGCTGCTTCAGGTCCGGTGTCGAACCCGCAGCGAACTGCTGTCTCTAATTCGATGGAAGAAGTGGCGTCCCCGACACGATTCGAACGTGCGACCTACAGTTTAGGAAACTGCCGCTCTATCCAGCTGAGCTACGGGGACGTACCGTCAATATAGGTCAATTCTTTGTTCGAGACAAAACCTTCGAGCGATCCGTCTCGCCGCTGATGCCAGAGGATAGGCATCAGCGGGACAACGACGAGTTTACTTTTCCTTTGCTGCTCTCTTGGGCGTCGTCGACCTCGAGGCAGTGTCCAGCAGGGCGTCGACCTCGCCGTTCCTCACGGCTTCGACGAGAGCGGTGAGCACGGCGTCGAGACGTTCCTGCTTACCGACGTGGATGCCAGGTTTTCCCTTCTCGAACTCGAGTTGAGAGAACCCGTACCTGACCGAGAGCACGACGCTGCCTTTCGAGTCGGTACGCCACCACTGCTTCGGGCGATGAGCGACCTCGAACAGTTCCTTCGTGCCGTCGGCGTTTCGTCGCCACTGACGGCGTATTGAGGTGAAGTTCGGGTCCTTGCTCAACTTCCGCTGCTCCTCCAGTTTGTCGATCAGTTTGGATCGACGGAGCAGACGGGGGTCCAGCCGCTGCCGCTGGGGCAGGGGCGAGAAGGTGAACGACTTAACGATAGACATTGATACCTCCATCGGATCGATAAGAGGTAGACCATCGTATCAATGAGAGAGACGAAGTACACGGTTATGACACCGATGGTGGTGTCTGTTGTCAGCGACCGAGGGGTCTTGCTCGGAATGGGCGGCGGTGTTTCTCTTACTGTGTTTTAAGACAATTGAGACGACGACACTCGATTGACAAATTATTGACAATCAAAAAATGTGTCGAATTGTGTAATAGTATCAATGGCTTGTAATAGGATAATTATTTTCTAAACCGGAGGTCGGAGGTTCGAATCCTCTCGGGGACGCCATATGCCGTCGGCGGCCGTGGTGCGGGGCTGGCGCAGGGAGATGAACGGATGAGCGTGCGTGCGGGACGGGAGTTTCTGGCGATTCCGGGGCCGACAACGGTGCCGGACGAGGTCTTGCGGGCGATGCATCGACCGGCGGTCGACATCTATTCGGGGCCGCTGCTCGCGCTGACCGACGGATTGCTGAAGGACATGGGACGTGTGTTCCACACCTCGGGCCGCACCTACATCTACATCTCCAACGGTCACGGCGCCTGGGAGGCGTCGCTCACGAACGTCCTGTCCCGGGGCGACAAGATTCTGGTGCTCGAGAGCGGCCGCTTCGCAATCGGCTGGGGCGAGAGCGCGCGCCGCATGGGCGTCGAGGTCGAGATCCTCAAGGGCGACATGCGCCGCGCGGTGCGGCCGGCCGAGGTCGAGGCGCGACTGAGGGCCGACAAGGGCGGCACCATCAAGGCCATTCTGGTGGCGCAGATCGACACCGCGTCGGGCGTTGTGAACGACATCGAGGCGATCGGCCAGGCGGTGCGCGCCGCCGGCCACGAGGCGCTGTTGATGGTCGACGCGGTGGCGTCGCTTGGCTGCATGCCGTTCGAGATGGACAAGTGGGGCGTCGATGTCGCCATGTCCGGCTCGCAAAAGGGCATGATGGCGCCGCCGGGCCTGGGCTTTGTCGCCGCCAGCGATCGCGCGCGCGAGGTCCACAAGAAGGCCGGGCTGCGCACGCCTTACTGGGACTGGACGGACCGCGAAGGCGATCAGCACTACCAGAAGTACGCCGGCACGCCGCCCGAGCACCTGCTGTTCGGCCTGCGCCAGGCGCTCGATCTCCTGTTCGCCGAGGGTCTTGACAACGTCTTTCGTCGCCACCGGCTGCTCGCCGAGGCGACGCGCCGCGCCATCGGGGTGTGGAGCGAGGGGCAGGCGGTGAGCTTCAACATCATCGAGGCCAGCGAGCGCTGCGATACTGTGACCACCGTGCGCTTCGGCGACGGACATGATCCCGAGGCGCTGCGGGACTATTGCAACAAGCAGTGTGGCGTCATCCTCGGCCACGGCATCGGCGATCTCTCGGGCAAGGCGATCCGGATCGCCCACATGGGCCACGTCAACGCGCCGATGATGCTGGGCACGCTCGGCGTCGTGGAGATGGCACTGGGCGCGCTCGCAATCCCGCATGGCAAGGGCGGCTCGCAGGCAGCGATCGAGTACCTGTCGGAAAACGTGAAGGCCTGAGCGGCGCGCACCGCACCCGAGTCTCCATCGCGAGAGGTCCCCGCCCATGACCGAGGACAGCAGCACGTACTGGAAGAAGTCGCGCGTCGAGCTGCGCGCGGCGGGTTTCGATCCCGACCGGACCGCGGCGACACGCGCGGTGGTCACCGTGGCGGCGGCCTGGACCAACGCGCATCGCTGCAATAATCGCGTGCGGGCCATCGCCGATCATCTGGTCGAGCTTCTGGGCGAGCGCGGCTGCCAGGGGTTGGTGGTCGGCGCGCCTGCTGTTTCCGACGCGTTGACCCAGGGCACACCGACCGCCGGATTCAGTCTGGTGTCGCGCGATGTGGTGGCGGACTGTTTCGAAATCGGCCATCGCGCCCATCATGGCGAGGCGATGATCGTGATCTCGGGCTGCGACAAGACCGGCGCCGCCGCCCTGATGCCGCTCGCTCGCACCAATGCCTTCGGGTTGGTGCTCTACCCCGGCACCAGCTCGCCGGGCAGCGTCTCGTTTGGCGCCTGGGCGGCCAAAGGTGCGAACCTCACGATCATGGACTACGCCGAGGGTCGGGCCGCTCGCGAAGCCGGCCGCATCACCGACGCGGAGCTGCTGGAGCTGGAACGCAATGTGATGCCGGGCAGCGGCACCTGCGGCGCCATGTTTACCGCGAACACCATGAGCACCATCGCCGAGGCGATGGGCATGATGCTGCCCCGGGGGGCCTCGCATCCGGCGGATTACGACGCGGCCAGCGACATCCATGCCGATGTGCGCGCCCAGGCGCGCGCATCGGTGGACGCGCTCCTGCGTCTGATCGAGGCCGGCATCCGGCCGCGAGACATCATGACGGAGCGCGCCTTCGAGAACGCCATCGCCACGGTCTATGCCATGGGCGGCTCGACCAACATGTATCTTCACTTGCTGGCGATCGCCCGCGAGGCGGGTGTGTCGGTCTGCATCGAGCGCATCCAGTCGGTCGGCGAGCGCATCCCGTTGCTGGCCAACCTCCAGCCGCACGGTCCCCACGCCATGGCGAGCCTGCATGCGTTGGGCGGTGTGCCCGTGGTCATGAAGGAATTGCTGCGAGCGGGCCTGCTGCATGGCGACGCGATGACCGTGACGGGCAAGACGCTGGCGGAGAACCTGGCTGGGGTGCCGACGCTCGACGAGATGGCGCCCCAGGACGTGGTGCGACCGGCGTCGCGGCCGCTCGCGCCGCCCAACAATCACATCAGTGTGCTGAAGGGCAACATCGCGCCGGAGAGCTGCGTGCTGAAGCTCGGCGGCAAGACGCTGGAAAGCGGGCGCTTCCGCGGGACCGCGCGGGTCTTCGAGTCGGAGGCCGCGACCATGCAGGCGATCCGTGCCGGCGAGATTGCGCCCGGCACCGTCATTGTGGTCCGCAATGTCGGCCCGGTCGGCGGGCCCGGAATGCCCGAGATGGTGATGCTCACGATCCAGCTTCAGGGACGCGGGCTGGGCAAGGACGTCGCGTTGATCACCGATGGCCGGTTCTCGGGCGTCAGCCACGGCATCCTGATCGGCCATATCTCGCCGGAGGCCGCGCGCGGCGGCCCGATCGCGGCGGTGCGCGACGGCGACACCATCGTCATCGACCCCGGCGCGCGGACGCTGAACCTGGAGGTCTCCGACGCCGAGATCGCGCGACGCATGGCCGACTGGCGCGCGCCCGACCTCGGCGATCGGGCGCGGCCGGGCTCCGTCCACGACAAGTATGTGCGGCTGGTTTCTTCCGCGCATTACGGCGCGGTGGTCTGACCACACGCGAGCGGGCTGCCTACTGTCTGAGCGCGCAAGCGACGGCGCGACCGCACCTCAGCGGGCGGGGATTCCCAGAATGGCGCGTTGCATCGCCGTGGCGACCTCTTCTTCGGCCATCAGCACATGCTCGGCGCCGAGCTGCCGCAGATGCTCGATGGCGGCGTCGGAGTGGGCGCGCGCGACGATGCGCACGCCGGGGCTGGCGGTGCGCACGGTCTCTAGGGCCGAGCCCGCCTCGAACGGATCGGGGATCGCGACCACCAGCCAGCTGAGGTTGGTGAGGTCGAGTCCGTCCAGCGTCGCGGGCTCGTCGAAGTGGCCGACAACGCGGGTGACCGGCGTGTCTTTCAGCCTCTCAAGCGAGGACTCATCCTCGTCGACGATGGTGAGCGTCATGCCAGCGTCGAGCAGCGCCTGCGATACCCGGCTGCCGACGCGGCCATGGCCGATCACCAGGGCGCGCGGTGACGGTGTCGGCGCCGGCGGCGGTTCGGGCGGCGGGGCCGGTGCGGCCGCCGCGGCGCGCTGCGCGCGGCGGTCGAGCAGGAACAGCCACAGCGGGTTCAGCAGGATCGACACGATCGCCACTGCCACGATCAGATCGCGCGCCGTCGCGGGCAACAGGCCGAGCGCCACGGCGAGGCTGCCCAGGATGAAGGAGAACTCGCCGATCATCGCGAGACTGGCCGCGGTCCAAAGCGCGGTCTCATGCGGATGGCCGAACCGGCGCATCACGAAGTAGGCGGCAGCGGGTTTAGCGGCCAGCACCACGATCAGCGATACAAGCAGCGGCAAGGGCTGGGCGATCAGCGAGCGCGGATCGAACAGCATGCCGACAGACACGAAGAACAGCACGGCGAAGGCGTCGCGCAGCGGCAGCGTCTCGCGCGCAGCCTGGCTGGAGAGCGGCGACTCCGCCAGCACCATGCCGGCAAGGAAGGCACCCAGGGCCACTGACACGCCGAACAGCTTGGCCGCGCCGAACGCCACTCCGAGCGCGATCGCGAGCACCGACAGTCGGAACAGCTCACGGCTGCCCGAATGCGCCACGTGGTGCAGTACCCACGGCACGAGACGCCGGCCGAGTACCAGCATGATCCCCGCGAACAGCGCGAGCTTCAGGATCGTCTCGGCGATGGCGCCTGTCACGGGGCCCAGTCCCGTGCCGGCGAACCAGCGAGCGACGCCGGGGTCGCTGGAGGCACCGGCGAGGGTGGGCAGCATCACCAGCACCAGCACCATCGCGATGTCCTCGACGATCAGCCAGCCGGTGGCGATGCGACCGCGTTCGGTCTCAAGCGCGTGCCGCTCCTGCAATGTCCGCAGCAGCACCACGGTACTCGTGACCGAGAGCGCAATCCCGAAGACGAGGCCGCCGTCCCAGCGCCAGCCCAATGCCCAGCCGAGCGGCAGGCCGATCACCATGCCGGTGGCAATACCGGCCAATGCGCCCGGGATCGCGATGGCGCGAACCGAGATCAGATCGCGCGCCGAGAAATGGAGACCGACGCCGAACATCAGCAGTACCACGCCGATTTCGGCGAGCTCGGCGGCAAGTTTGACGTCGGCGGTGTAGCCGGGCGTGAACGGCCCGACGGCGATACCGGCCGCCAGATAGCCGACGATGGTCGGCAAGCGGAGCTTCTGCGCCCCAAACCCCAGCACGAACGCCAGCCCGAGGCTAACGGCGATTGTGGCGATCAGAGGTGTGTCGTGCAGCATGGCGAGCCTGTGTCACTTTCCGGGATGCGCGACGGAGTGGCAACCGGCATCGTCGGAAGGATGAGCAAGATCTGGGCCCGACATCGCCTCACCCGGCGCGCGCCGCTTTGGATTGCAGGCCTCGTCGTCGCGCTGCTGGCGCTCGCCTATGGCGGTGAGCTGTTCGAGGAGACCCTCGCGGGTGAATGGGCGGGGCCGGCACAGGCGGTGGATGGCGATACGCTGGTTGTTGCGGGCGCGCGGCTGCGTCTGATCGCGATCGACGCGCCGGAGCGCGGCCAGAACTGCCGTGATGCGGCCGGTCGTGACTATGCCTGTGGCGAGGCGGCGGCGCGCGAACTCGCGGCCCTGATCGCAGGGGACGATGTCGCCTGCAGTGGCCGTCGCCGTGACCGGTTCCGCCGGCCGCTGGTCGTCTGCTTCCGCGGCGAACGCGACCTCAACGCCGAGATGGTGCGCGCCGGATGGGCGGTCGCATACCTCGACCGCCGGTACCAGCTGCAGGAGGCCGAGGCGCGGGCCGCACGGCGGGGTCTTTGGCACGGCAGCTTCCAGCGGCCGGAGGAGTGGCGCCGCGCGCACGGCAAGTGACGGGGCCGCGCGTCCGCGCTATCCTGACCCGATGAACGCGCGGATTCCCGTCGGTCGAATTAGCGCCCCGGTTTGCCTTGCAAACCGGACCGCCGCCGTTCGACCGCTTCCAGGGAGTTTCCGTCATGACCGCCGTTCTCGCGCTCAAGCGTAGCGCCACTAAAGTCCGATACTGCTTCGATGCCGACGCCGACCCGGGCCTGTTGCCCCGGGCGTTGCAGCTGATCGCCAAGCGCGGCCTCGTGCCTTCGCGCTTCTTCGCCGAACGCGAGGGCGACACGCTGCAGGTTGAGATCGAGGTCGAGGATCTCGATCCCGCGACCGCCGACCATGTCGGCCTCTGCCTCGAAGGATTGGTGGGCGTGCGGCCTGGCCTCTGGCGATGACCGATCAACCCTTGGGGAAGTTGCGCGCCCACACCGCAGCAAGCTTGGGCTCGGCGTCGACGCGGGCGGCGATTGCGGCGAGGTGCGGCGCCTCGGTGTCGAACCAGGCGCGGCGCGGCCGCCAGCGCGTCATGACCGCGACATAGATGTCGAGCGCACTGAAGCGTTCGCCGAGGAACCACGGCGCGCCCGCCGCGCTCGCGACGGTGCGCCACAGGCGCTGGGCATAGGCCTCGGTGGCGGCGCGGAACGGATCGCGCGCGGTCTCGACCGCCACGAACCGCGCGGGATCGTCGGCGTAGGTGAAGGTCGGGTAGATGTTGGCGACCAGGAACACTAGCCAGCGCAGAAACGCGCCGCGCGCCGCATCGCCCGGCGGCGGCACCAGCGATCCTGCGGAATCGAGATCGGCCAGCAGCAGCGTGATCGCCGCGCTCTCGGTCACGATCGCGCCATTGGGCAGTACCAGGGTCGGGACCTGCGCCAGCGGATTGACCCGGGCGAGAGACGCGCGCGCGGCCTCGTCGGTGAACAGATTGCCGACCTCGACGAGGTCGAACGGCAGCCCGTACCAGGCGAGCTGCGCCTCGATCAGCGCCGAGCCCCAGCCGGTGCGGCCATAGAGCGTGTAGCGGCCGCTCATGGCTTCTGCAGCGGCTGGATCAGGCTCGAGGTATCCCAGCGGCCGCCGCCGCGCTCCTGGACACGCTGGTAGAACTGGTCGACCAGCGCGGTCACCGGCATCTGCGCGCCCCAGCGCTTGCCCTCGGCCATGGCGATGCCGAGATCCTTGCGCATCCAGTTGACCGCGAAGCCGTACTCGAACTTGCCGGCGACCATGTTCTGCCAGCGATTCTCCATCTGCCAGCTTTGCGCGGCGCCCTTGGAGATCGCCGCCAGCGCCTTCTCCATGTCGAGGCCGGCGCGCTGGCCGAGATTGAGCGCCTCGGAAAGCCCCTGGACGATGCCGGCGATGCACATCTGGTTCATCATCTTCACGATCTGGCCCGAGCCCGGCGGGCCGATCAGCGTGATCGCCTTGGCGAACGACATCGCCACGGGATTGGCGCGATCGAACGGTGCCTGCTCGCCGCCGCACATCACCGTGAGCTGACCGTTCTCAGCGCCAGCCTGGCCGCCTGACACCGGCGCATCGATGAAATCGACGCCGATCTTCTTGCCCGCTGCGTACAGCTCGCGCGCCACATCGGCCGAGGCCGTGGTGTTGTCGTAGAAGATCGCGCCCTTCTGCATGCCGGCGAAGGCGCCATCGGGACCGAGCACGACCGAGCGCAGATCCTCGTCGTTGCCCACGCAGCAGAACACGATCTCCTGGCCCTGGGCCGCCTCGCGCGGCGTGCGGGCGGCGCGGCCCTTGTGCTTCTGCGTCCAGGCTTCGGCCTTGGCGAAGGTGCGATTATAGACCGTCACCTCATGGCCCTTGGCCGCGAGATGCCCCGCCATCGGAAAGCCCATCACGCCCAGACCCAGAAACGCCACCTTTGCCATCGCTCGCTCCTCGTTCCGAAGGGCCGCGATCATAGCGACGGGAGCGCCTCACGCCAGCAGAAGCGCCACCATCCCGAGCCCGACCAGCAGCGGCGGCAGCGCGAGCGGCCAGGCCCGGCGGTAGATCGCCCGCTCCGCGCCCGCCAGCGCCAGGATCGCCGCCCCCATCGAGACACGGATCGGCGAGAGCATGGTGAGATTGGCCGTCACCGCGTTCTGCACCGCCGCGATCCAGCCGGCATCGAGGCCGCTCGCCCGCGCGATCGCCATCTCCATCGGCATCAGCATGGCGTTGGACGAGGCGCCGCTGCCGGTCAGGAACCCGCCCATGGCGGCGAAGGCGGGCACGCCGAGCGCGGCGGCGCGGCCCACGGCGGCCACCGCGGCGTCTGCAAGGCTCTGGGCGAGGCCGGCGCCGACATAGAGCTGTGCCATCAGCACGAAGGCGAGCGTGACCGCGACCGCCCGCCAGGCGCCAGCCGCGGTCTCGCGCAGCAGGCGCGCGAGCGGCTGGCGCGCCGTCACGGCGGTCGCGAGGCCGATCGTCAGCAGCCAGAAGCCTGGCGCATGGAACGGCGCGAAGGCCGGTAGATCGGCGAAGGGCTTCAGCGCCCCCAGCGGCTTCACCAGATCGCGCAAAGGCGGCACCAGCCGCAGCGCGCAGAGCACCAGCGTCAGCAGCACATAGGGCGCGTGCGACGCGAGCGTCGCGCGCACCAGGGCGAGATCAGGCCGCCGGTCGCGCCAGAAGCGCAGCGCGAGCAGCAGCGCCGTGGGCGCCGCCGCGCCGATCTCGGCATCGCCCCAGCGATTGGCGGCGGCGACGCCCGCCAGCAGCGCCACGGTCCAGAGCCCATCGTCGAGCTTCTGTCGCGCCGACACCGCGATGCCCCCCGCCGCCGCCAGCCGCCAGTAGAACAGGAGATAGAGCGCGTGGATCGGCGCCTGCAGTGCGGCGGAGCGCAGCCCCAGCTCCGCCACCGGCAGGCCGGCGAAGGCGGCGCCCACGGTCGTGCCCACCGCGAGCGCGCCCCAGGGCACCAGCGACTGGCTGTAGAGCCCCAGCAGCAGCGCCGGCAGGCCGGCCACTCCCAGCCGCTGCAGCGCCGCGAGCGCGATGATGTAGCCCACGCCAAACCCGGTGACGGACTCCGCGAAGGGCGCCAGCAGGAAGCAGACCGGCCAGAGCGCCCGTGCGTCGACGGGCACCACAGCCGGGGCCGACGCGCTCGCCGGGGTCACGCCGCGCGCCTGAATTGCGCGATGGAACAGCACGCCCGACACCACGATGGCGATGACGATCCAGGCGAGCCATAGTCCGGCGGGCAGCTCGCGCTGGAGCAGCGTCAGCGGATCGGCGCTGCGGGGCAGGGCGACCAGCAGGGTCGCGGCGAGCCCCGCCAGCCCCGCCGCGAGCGCGCTCGCGCGGCCCGAGGCGAGCAGGGCCAGAACCAGCAGGAGAGGGGCCAGCGCGAGGAGGGGCGTCACCGCCTCTCTATAGCCCGGCGGGCCCGCCCGAGGCTTCGTCCGGGGCCGAAGCGCCCGGCTTGCGCCGCCGCCAGCCATGAAATAGAACCCGCGCCATGCCCCGATAGCTCAGCTGGTAGAGCACGTCATTCGTAATGATGGGGTCGGCGGTTCGATTCCGTCTCGGGGCACCATACTCCCATTCCATTGCATTCCAAGGCCGTCCGGGGAAATCCGGCGTGTGGCCCGTAGATGCCTTATAAATCAGGCATTTTTCGTCCACTGACAGCCCGGAGAGTCCGTAGGCAGCCAAATCGAAAGCGGGTATCATTGCGGGTATCCGGACTGGGGCGTCCGGATCGATACCCGTAGGAGCGCCGATGGCCGTCCGAGCCCTTCTGACCGATACGCGCGTGAAGAACGCCAAGCCGCGCGCGCGGCCCTACAAGATGGGCGATGGCGGCTGGCTCTACCTGCTGGTGAAGCCGTCCAGAGCCAAGCTGTGGCGCATGGCGTACCGCTTTCACGGGCGCGAGAAGCTGCTGGCGCTGGGCGCCTATCCTGAAGTGTCGCTCAAGGAGGCCCGTGAAAAGCGGGACGACGCACGAGCGAAGCTCCGGAAGGATTTCGATCCTGGCGAAGTGCGCAAGCTGGAGCGCCTGACGCGAGCCAACGCGGCAGCGACCACGTTCAAGGTGGTGGCGGAGGAGTATCTCGCCCGCAACAACCACGGAGGCCGCAAGCGCGCCGAGGCGACGCAATTCAAGAACCGTTGGCTGCTGGAGCAGGCCTATCCTGATCTCGGCAGCCGGCCCATCGCTTCGATCAGCGCGGCCGAGGTGCTGGCCGTCCTCAGGAAGGTCGAGGGTCGCGGCCGGCTGGAGACGGCGCGACGTCTGCGGGCGATCATAGGTGCCGTGTTCCGGCATGCCATCGCGACGGTGCGCGCCGAGGTGGATCCAACAGTCGCCTTGCGAGGCGCGCTGGAGGCGCCCGAAGTAACGCACCGGCCGGCCGTCACCGATCCGGCGGCGCTGGGCGGCCTGCTGCGCGCGATCGACGGCTACACCGGGCAGCCCGTAACGGCGGCGGCGCTGAGGCTGCTGACGCTGGTGTTCACTCGCCCCGGCGAACTGCGGCAGGCCCGCTGGTCGGAGTTCGATCTCGAGCAGGCGATCTGGCGCATCCCTGCGAAGCGAACGAAGATGCGCCGCGAGCATCTGGTGCCGCTGCCCAGTCAGGCTTTGGCCATCCTGCGGGACCTGAAGGCCATCAGCGGCAAGGGCGACCTGCTGTTCCCGTCGATCCGCTCG
>Ga0194130_10008206_pt1 | contig 11189 bp, 12 predicted proteins | sample TA2KigsurfametaG_FD_160084 | JGI IMG/M metagenome (GOLD analysis project Ga0194130, IMG submission 160084) | Freshwater microbial communities from Lake Tanganyika, Tanzania - TA2015050 Kigoma 12 surface | ecosystem: Environmental > Aquatic > Freshwater > Lake | place: Tanzania: Lake Tanganyika... | reverse complement strand
CACACGCTCGAGTGGTGAGCCGACGATCGCAAAGACCTCAGACCAGGCCGCCACCAGGGCCTTCGGGGCTGCCACCAGCAACGAGCGCAGCGGCTGACCCGGCAACGGCTGCAGGTCAATGGCCGCCTCGCTCAAGGCAAACGGCAGCCCAAGATCGGGATCAATCGTGCGCAGCGCATCGATCGGATCGTCGGGCCAGTCGCTCAAGGGCCAGCTGATCACCCGCCAGTGGGCGGCCTGGGGCGGCAACGCCAGCCGCACGCTCTGGCCGATCAACCCCTGGCTGAGCAGCAGATCACCGAGAAAATCGCCCAGCACCTCAACCAGCTCGGGCATGCCCTGCACAAGGGCCTGCCCGGGCAGGAGCGTTTCCCAAGCCGGTGTGCTGATGTTGCCGCGGCGCAGCGCCAGACCGCGCACCACAAGATCCTCAAAGCTCAGCAGAACGGCCTCACCCAACCACTGGGAGCGCAATGGCCGCCATGCCTCGCGAACCGCAGTCAGCACCCTTGATGGATCAGGCAGCTAGCTGCAAGGTACCGAACTTTTTTGCGGCGGTCAGCCCGTCTGGTGTCGTACTCAGTCGAGCCACGGCAGACCGCTGCCCACGGCGGCGCCGATGTGCGGCAAGCCGTGGCGATCGAGCTGCTGGCGCAGACCATCGAGAATGGCCGGCACCAGCTCAGGCCCCTCGTAAATCCAGCCGGTGTAGACCTGCACCAGCGACGCGCCGGCACTGATGCGCTCCCACGCGGCAGCGGGTGAATCGATGCCCCCGACGCCCACCAGCGGCAGGGCCGGCCCGGCAATCGCCCGCAGGCGCCTGAGCACCTCAACAGCCCGCGCGCGCAGCGGCGCGCCGCTGAGGCCACCGGCCTCGTCGGCCAGGGTGCGGCCCGTCTGGCTCAGGCGGCGCTGCTCGAGGCCCAGCCTGTTGAGGCTGGTGTTGACGGCAATGACCCCGGCCAGCCCCTCTTCGTAGGCCATGCGGGCGATCGCATCGATCGCGTCATCTTCCAGATCAGGCGCAATCTTGACCAGCAGGGGCGGGCAGGCGGGCAGGCGCCGCAGGCGCTCGACCAGGCGGCGCAGCTGGCTTTCCTGCTGCAGATCGCGCAACCCCGGCGTGTTGGGCGAGCTGACGTTGATGACGGCGTAATCGGCCTGGGCGGCCAGCAGCTGCAGCGAGCTGGCGTAATCGTCAGGCGCCTGCTCCAGCGGCGTCAGCTTGGACTTGCCCAGGTTGATGCCCAGCACAGCAGGCCGCTGGCCCGGGGCAGGCAGCTGCTGGCGCTGCAGGGTGCGCAGCACCGCTTCAGCACCGGCATTGTTGAACCCCATGCGGTTCAGCGCCGCCCGCTCGGCCGCCAGGCGAAACAGCCGCGGCTTGGGGTTGCCGCTCTGGGCATGCCAGGTGACCGTGCCCAGCTCGGCAAAGCCAAAGCCAAAGCAATGCCAGATGCCTGCAGCAACGGCGTTTTTGTCAAAGCCCGCGGCCAAGCCCACCGGATTGGCAAATCGGCAACCAAACAGGGTTTGCTCGAGCCGCGCATCGCTGCGCTGCAACTCAGCGGCCAGCCCTGCCAGCACCCCGCTGACCACAGGCCAGTTGCGGCGCAAGGAGGCCTGCGCCAAGGCAGCCAGCGAGAGCTGGGCGAGCTGCTCGGCGTCCGAGCCCTCGTCGCTGCTCAGCAGCGGCCCCACAAAACGGCGGTACAGCGCCCCGGTGCCCGTGCCTGTGCTGGCCATGCCCCGCCCCTGTGCCTCAGTCATTCCCATGCTGCGCCGCGTGCTGCTCGGCCACAAGTCGCCAGCGGCCCTCGGCCATCGGCTCAACAGACCAGTCGCGCCAGCGCCAGCAGCCCTGACGCTCAGCCAGTTGGGCGGCGGGCTGCTCCACCAGCTGGGCCAGCTCGACCAAGGTGAGGCCATAGCCCCCCTTGGCCAGGCGATCAGCCAGTTCGAGGCGGCTCAGCAGCTGCTGCAGCGCCGCCGGAGCCAGATCCACGGCAGCTGCAACGGCGGTGGGTGCAGCCGGGGCCTGCCCTCGGGCATGGGCCACGGCAATGGCATCGCAGCGCTCGTTATCGGGATCGCCGCTGTGCCCGCGCACATGTTCAAAGGGCACATCAGCGAGGCGAGCAGCATCCAGCTGCTCCCACAGATCGCGGTTGAGCACCGCCGAACCCGACGCCGTGCGCCAGCCGCGCCGCTTCCAGCCGTGAATCCACGACTGCAGCCCATCGATCAGATATTTGCTGTCGGTGCGAATCGTCAGACCCTGAGCGCGCTCGAGCGCCCGCAGCTCCTGCAACAAAGCCAGCGCGGCGGTGAGCTCCATGCGGTTGTTGGTGGTCGCCGCTTCAAAGCCGCCCAGTTCACGCACGCTGCCATCGGCAAAACGAAGCAACGCACCCCAACCGCCCGGACCGGGATTACCGCTGCAAGCCCCATCACAAGCTGCAGCTACCACCAGATTCGGCTCACCGGGCACTCGACAACTCGCAAAAATCCGCTATCAATCTTCAGCCTCGCGCAAGGCCCATGCAGCGAACTTACCTGGCCCCGTTGGCCCTGGCCGCAGCCGCAGCCCTTGGGGCAGCGCTGGGCTCACCGCTGCTGGCCAACACCGTGCCCAGCCGCGCACCCCTGGGCCAAGGCCAACCCAGCGGCAGCGCCGAGATTGGCGGCCCCGAAGCCGAACGGCTGCTCAACCTGGCCTTCGGCGCACTGCAGGTGCCACCACCACCGCCGCCAGCAGGGCCTGCGGCAAGTGAACCGGCCGGCATCGTGGCCCTCGAGGTCGTGCCCTACCAGCCGAGCCCAAGTGACAGTTGAGCCAGTGGCCCCGGCCCCTACCGCAACCGCCGGCTAAGCCGTTATGGTCTTGGGGTGTGAGGAGTGCGGAACGCTCTTCCGAGGTCGAAACGAGGACAGACTCTCAGAATCGTTCCCACAAAAAGCCCTGCCTTCGGCGGGGCTTTTTTATTGGCGCAATTGCGCCAAGGCCTAACCAAAAGCGGGTTGAGGTGGGCACAAAAAAGCCGGCCCCAATTGGGGCCGGCCAAAGAAAAAGACGTCATTGGCAAAGGGCACTCCACAGGGGAGCGCCCCTGGCGATCACTTGATGGTGACCTTGCCGCCGGCTTCTTCGATGGCCTTCTTGAGGGCCTCGGCGTCGGCTTTGGAAACGCCTTCCTTGACCGCCTTGGGAGCGGCTTCGACCAGGGCCTTGGCATCGCCGAGGCCAAGGCCAGTGGCCTCGCGCACGGCTTTGAGGACCTTGATCTTGGCCGAATCATCGAAGCCATCGAGGATGACGTCGAATTCGGTCTTCTCTTCGGCAGCTTCGCCGCCACCGCCACCGGCGGCAGGGGCAGCCATCACGACGCCGGCAGACGCGGCGGCGGACACACCGAAGGCCTCTTCGATCTGCTTGACGAGCTCGGAAGCTTCAAGCAGCGAAAGGGTTTTCAGCTGTTCGAGGATTTTGTCGGTAGTAGCAGACATGGTTGGGAATCAGCAACAGAAAGGGGAAGTCGCTTGAGCTCAGCTGCCGCTTTGCGCGTGCTGGTTGAGCGCCCGGGCAAGACCGCTCGGAACCTCGTTGATGCCCACAGCCACCTTGGTGGCCACGGCGTTGATCGCACCGGCGATCTGCGCCATGAGCACCTCCTTGGAGGGCAGATCCCCGATGGCCTTGATCTCAGATTGCGAGAGGAGTTTGCCTTCGAAAAGGCCACCCTTCGTTTCTGATTTCTTGGTGTCCTTCTGGAAGGACTGCACGGCCTTCACCGCACCGCCCACATCCCCTTTGACGAGGATGAAGGCATTGGTGCCGGTGAGCAGGGAATCGAGTTCCGACCAGGCGCTGTTGCCATCAATGGCACGGCGCATCAAGGTGTTTTTGGTCACCTTGCACACGCCGTTGGCAGCCTGCAGACGGGTCCGCAGATCGCTCATTTCCTTGATGGTCAGGCCCTTGTAATCAAGGACCAGCGCCATTTCGGCTTCACCGAGGAGCCCCTTGAGCTCTTCGACGATCTGTTGCTTGTTCTCCAGCGTGCGGCCCATAGGATTTGGAACGGATCGGGGGAACAAGCCGGGTCCGCGGCCCAGAGGCAACCGCTGGAAGCGGCAGCCACACCTCGAGGCCGCTGGAAGCCGGTTGAACCCGGCCGCCCGGAATCCGGAGCCGTGTCAAACCAAAGCTGTCGCGTTCACCTCGGCAGGATTTATGAATCGTCTGCTTCAACCGAAGCTGAAGCGGTGCGGCTCACCTGCTGTCTGGGGTCGGGCGCGGAGCCCTTCTGGCAAAAGCCAGCTTTTGATCATAAACCACAGCACATCGCTGCTGTTCAAGCGGCTGGAGCGACGGCTGTGGCTGCCGGCCTGATCAGCCTTCCTGCTTGAGGTCCTGCAGAGCCGAGAAGTCAACCTGCACCGACGGCCCCATGGTGGAGGTCACGTAGAGGCTGCGCCAGTAGCGGCCCTTGGCGCCGCTGGGCTTGTTGCGATCGATGGTCTCCTGCAGCGCCTTGAGGTTTTCGAGCAGCTTGGCGACATCAAAGCTGGCCTTGCCGAAGCGCACGTGCACGATGCCGCTGCGGTCGGCGCGGAACTCGAGTTTGCCGGCCTTGAACTCGTTGATGGCGCCGGCCAGGTCGGTGGTCACGGTGCCCGCCTTGGGATTGGGCATCAGGCCGCGGGGACCGAGCACCCGGCCGAGCTTGGCCACCTTGGGCATCATGTCGGGGGTGGCGATCAGCAGATCGAACTCCATCTCGCCCTTGGCGATGGTGTCGACCAGATCGTCATCACCGGCGAGATCGGCGCCGGCGGCCTTGGCGGCGGCCACAGCCTCACCGCGGGCGATCACAGCGATGCGCACGCTCTGACCGGTGCCGTTGGGCAGAGCCACGGTGGTGCGCAACTGCTGGTCGGTGTACTTGGGGTCGATGCCAAGACGCACGTGCGCCTCGATCGTTTCATCGAACTTGGCGTTGGCGTTGGCCTTGACCAGCTCGAGGGCCTCGAGCGGGGCATAGGCGCGCTCTTCAACCTTGGCGGCAGCAGCTTTGAAACGCTTGGAGATGTGGGGCATGGCAGGGATGGGGTGCGGACGACCGGTTGTGCGGTCTCCCCCGGATAAGGGACAAATGGGGTGAAGACTCGGTTCAGGCCGCGATGGCGGCAGCGAACTCAGTCCTTGACGGCCACGCCCATGTTGCGGGCGGTGCCTTCAATGATGCGCATGGCCGAATCAACGCTGGTGCAGTTGAGATCGGGCAGCTTGGTTTTGGCGATCTCCTCGAGCTGGGCGCGGCTGATCGCCCCGACCGAACCCTTGGAGGAGGTGGCGGCACCCTTGTCGATGCCGGCCGCCTTCGTAATCAGCACCGAGGCGGGCGGAGTCTTGAGGATGAAGGTGAAGCTGCGGTCTTCGAAGACCGAGATCTCCACCGGAATCACAAAACCGGCCTTGTCCTGGGTGCGGGCGTTGTACTCCTTGCAGAACGCCATGATGTTGACGCCGTGCTGACCCAGGGCAGGACCGACCGGGGGAGCAGGGTTGGCTTTGCCGGCATCGAGGGCCAGCTTGATCACGGCTACAACTTTCTTGGCCATCGTCTAAGGCGCTACGGGTTGGACAGGAGAACTGCGAACTGCTGAGCCTACGGCCCAGGGGTCCACGGGGTCGGCAGGCAGGGTTCAGCCCTGCTTGCTGATCTGGGAGAACTCCAGCTCGACCGGAGTTTCCCGGCCGAAGATGGAGAGCAGGGCCTTGAGCTTGCTGCGCTCACCCGAGACCTCGATGACCTCGCCCTGGAAGTCCTTGAACGGACCAGCGGTGACAAGGATCTGATCGCCCTCGGCCAGATCGACCTTGACCACGGGCTTCTTCTCAGCAGCCCGCTTGAAGATGCGATCGACCTCCTGGCGGCTCAGGGGGCGGGGCTTGATGTGACCGCGGGCCTTGCCGGTGGCGCGGCGCTCCTCCTGGCCCACGAAATTGATGACGTTGGGGGTGCTGCGCACCGCCATCATCGTGTCTTCATCGAGGATCATGCGCACCAGCACATAACCGGGAAACACCTTTTCCTCGATCGACTGACGGGTGCCGTCCTTCTTGAGCTTGACCCCGGGGGTCTGGGGAATCTCAATCTCGATGATGCGGTTGTCGACCCCGAGGGTGACGGCCCGCTGCTCGAGGGTGGCCTTGACCTTTTTTTCGCAGCTGGAGGCCACCTGCACGGCGTACCAGCGCGCCACCTGCGAACTGGTGTCGCCCGGCTGCTGCTCGGCGCCCTGTTGATCAGCCGTGACCAGAGCCAGCTCGCCGCTGAGGGCCTCTTCAGAGGCGCTGCTTGGATCGTCGCTCTGCGGCGAAAAATCAGTGGTGGACTCAGTCACAGGGTCGCTCAGGCTCTAAGAACAAAAACACAACGCTGAAAGCCGCTTGGACGAATGATTCAGCGGAACACTTGAACAGCGCTCCAGCCGTAGAAGCGGTCAACGGCGGCAATCGCCGCGGCCGACAGACCCACCATCAGGATCACGGCCACCGATTCGCTGAACAACTGCTGGCGGGTCGGCCAGACCACCTTGCGCAACTCGGCCACGGTGGCGGGAATCAAGCCTGAAGGCTCGTCGGCCGCAGTGGGTGGCTGATTGGTCGAAGGGGTGGTGTCAGTGTCCACAGGCGCTCGCGCACCGGCGCTTACGCGCAAACCGGCAATTCATCACCCTACCGGATGATCCCCATTGGCCGGTACTGGCAGCAGCCCCAGCGGCTCGCCTGGACCGGCAGCAGCCACCACCTGCACACCGCGAGCCTGGGCAAAGCGCTCTTCGAGCAGGGCCGTGGCCAGTGGATTTTCAACGGCCCTGCGCAGCACCCGGCGCAACGGCCGGGCCCCGTATTCCGGTTCATAGCCCTGTTCGGCCAGGGCCTGCACCACCGCATCATCGACCTCAAGGACCAGCTGCTGCTCGGCCAGCAGCGCCGCCAGCTCGGCCAGCTGCAGGCGCACGATGCGCTGCAGATCGGCTGGTGCCAGCGGCCGAAAGCGAATCACCTCATCGATGCGGTTGAGAAATTCAGGACGAAACTGCCTTGCCAGAGCCGCCTCGATGGCGGCGTCAAGGGCGGCCGCGTCACCACCGCTGCGGGTGTGCTCGAGAATCGCCCCGCTGGCCAGGTTGCTGGTCATGATCACCACCGTGTTGCGGAAATCGACCGTGCGGCCCTGCGAGTCGGTGAGGCGACCATCGTCGAGCACCTGCAACAGCAGGTTGAACACCTCGGGATGGGCCTTTTCGACCTCATCGAGCAGCAGCACCGCGTAGGGCCGGCGCCGCACTGCTTCGGTGAGCTGCCCGCCCTCTTCGTAGCCGACATAGCCAGGCGGGGCCCCCACCAGACGGGCCACGGCGTTGCGCTCCATGAACTCACTCATGTCCAAGCGCACCAGGGCCTCCTCTTCATCGAAGAGGGAGGCCGCCAGGGCCTTGGCGAGCTCGGTTTTGCCGACACCGGTGGGGCCCAGAAACAAAAACGAACCCACGGGTCGCCGCGGCGACTGCATGCCGGCCCGCGCCCGGCGAATCGCGGCGGCCACCGCTGTGACGGCGTCGCCTTGACCGACGACCCGCTCGCCGAGCAACTGCTCGAGCTCCAGCAGCTTGGCCCGCTCACCCGCCAGCAGCCGCTGCACGGGGATGCCGGTGGTGCGTGCCACCACATCGGCAATGTCGCCGGCCTCAACCTGCTCGCGCAGCAGCGGATCGTCCTGCAGCTGCTGCTCGAGCGCCTCGCGCTGCTGCTGCAGGGCCTGCAACTGATCGTGCTGCAGACGGGCGGCCTCTTCATACAAGCCATCGCGCTCAGCCTCGGCGATGGCATGGCGCAACTCCTCTTCACGCACCAGCAACGCGCGCCAGTCGAGCTGGCGGTCGCGCTCCTGGTGCCAGCGGTCCTGCAGCGCCTCAAGGCGCTCGGTGGCCTGTCGGCGCAGCTGCTGCAGACCCACCCGCTCGGACTCGGGTGAGGCTTCAGCAGCGAGCAGCGCCAGTTCAATGCGCCGCAGGTCAGCCTGGGCCTGCTCGATGGCCTGGGGCTTGGAGGTCGCCTCCATGCGCAGCTGCGCCGCTGCCTCGTCGACCAGATCAATGGCCGAATCGGGCAAGCAGCGATCGCTGATGTAACGCGAGGCCAGCCGCGCCGCCGCCAGCAGGGCGCTGTCGGTGATCGTGACGCCGTGATGCAGCTCGTAGCGCTCCTTGAGACCGCGCAGGATCTCGACACTGGTGTCGACAGCCGGCTCGCGGATCAGCACCTGCTGGAACCGTCGCTCCAAGGCAGGGTCTTTTTCGATGCTGCGGCGATAGTCCTCAGGCGTTGTGGCGCCGATGCAGCGCAGCTCACCGCTCGCCAGAGCGGGTTTGAGGATGCTGCCGGCATCGGCGGTGGCGCGATCACTGGACACAACGTTGTGCAGCTCGTCGATGAACAGCACCACGCCCTGGGGGTCGGAGCGCACCTCATCAAGCACATGGCGCAGGCGCTCTTCGAACTGGCCGCGAAACTTGGCACCGGCGATCAGGGCCCCCAGATCGAGCCCGACCAGCCGCAACCCCTGCAGCGATTCGGGCACATCGCCGCTGGCCATCCGCTGGGCCAGCAACTCGACCACAGCGGTCTTGCCGACTCCGGGTTCACCCAGAAGCACCGGGTTGTTCTTGCTGCGGCGCGAGAGCACCTGGATCAGCCTGCGGATCTCGGCCTCACGGCCGATCACCGGATCGAGCTGACCGGCCTTGGCCGCAGCCGTGAGGTCACGGCCATAACGCTCGAGGGCCGTGGGCTCCTGCAGCTCTGGTGCAGGCTCAGCCCCAACGGCAGCCGCCGGCCGAGGCACGTCGGGGACCGGCGCAACGGCCGCTGCGGCCGTACGGGCAGCGAACACCGCAGCACCGATACGGCGATCGGCCGGCAAGGCCAGCAACAGATGCTCCAGATCGAGCAGCGCCGCCCCGCGGCGGACGCGCTGCAGGTCGGCCTGCTCGAGCAGATCTTCCAGGGCATCACCGATGAACAGCTCAGCGCCACTGGCTGCTGGTTGGTCGGCGCAGAACCCTTCGAGCTGATCGAGTGCCGCGTCGCGGTCGAGCCCAAGGCTCTCGCAGCTGCGGCCAAAGCGAGGCTCCAGCAGCAGAGCCAGCAGCAGGTGCTCGACGTCCATGGCCCCATGACGCCAGCGGCGGGCCTGGTCCTGGCTGGCCAGCAGCAACTCCCAGGCGTCATCGCTGAAGCGATCGGGGTCGGTCGTCAGCGAGGGGGCAGCCGTTGCGGTGTCAAAGGGCATGGTTGTCAGGCGGCCTGGTGGCGCGAGGCCAGTTCAATCAGTTCAACCTTGTAGCCGTCGGGATCTTCGATGAAGGCGATCACGGTGCTGCCGTGTTTCATGGGCCCCGGCGGACGCACCACCCGCCCGCCGCGCTCGGCCATGGCGTTGCAGGCCGCATGGATGTCATCGACCCCCAGAGCGATGTGGCCGTAGCCGGCCCCCAGCTCGTAGCTGCTGGTGTCCCAGTTGTGGGTGAGCTCGAGCACGGTGGTGTCGCTCTCGGGTCCATAGCCCAGGAAGGCCAGCGTGAAGCGACCATCGGGGTAGTCCTTGCGGCGCAGCAGGCTCATGCCCAGCACATCGCAGTAAAAAGCGATCGAGCGCTCCAGGTCCCCGACCCGCAGCATCACGTGGAGCAACCGCATGGAAGGCTTTGGCGTTGCTTCCATTGTGGCGAGAGCGGCAACGGTGGCGGTTGCGACACAGCCCCGGGAGGGGGCGACCCATAGGATCGCTTCATCTTTCCTTTCGATTCGAGGCTCTGTGATCGATTCCCTCGACCTTGTGATCGACACCGTGGTGGCCCGTGAGGTGCTCGACTCACGTGGCACCCCCACCGTGGAGGCCGAGGTGCTGCTCGAAGGCGGGGCCAGCGGCAGAGCCATCGTCCCCAGCGGGGCCAGCACAGGAGCCCACGAAGCCCACGAACTGCGCGACGGCGGCAGCCGCTATTTCGGCAAGGGCGTGGCCCAGGCCGTCACCAACATCGAAGAGAGAATTGCCCCTGCGCTGTGCGGCCTGAGCGCCCTTGACCAGGGAGCCGTCGACGCTGCCATGGGCGAGCTCGATGGTTCTGACAACAAGAGCGCCCTGGGCGCCAACGCGATCCTGGCGGTGAGCCTGGCCACCGCGCGCGCCGCAGCCAATGGTGTCGGCCTGCCGCTGTACCGCTATCTGGGCGGGCCGATGGCCAACCTGCTGCCCGTGCCGCTGATGAACGTCATCAACGGCGGCGCCCACGCCGCCAACAGCCTGGATTTCCAGGAGTTCATGATCGTGCCCCACGGCGCTGGCAGCTTCAAGGAAGCGCTGCGCATGGGCGCCGAAGTGTTCCACACCCTCAAGGGGCTGTTGCATGAGCGCGGCATGAGCACCGCCGTGGGCGACGAGGGTGGCTTTGCCCCTGACCTGGGCAATGACGCCGCTGGCGACATCCTGGTGCAGGCGATCGAGAAGGCCGGCTACCGGCCTGGCGATCAGATCTCCCTGGCCCTCGATGTGGCCAGCACCGAATTCTTCAAGGATGGCCGCTATGCCTATGGCGGCGGCAGCTACACCAGCGCCGAGATGGTCGAAGAGCTGGCCAAGCTGGTGAGCCGCTACCCGATCGTCTCGATCGAAGACGGCCTCGCCGAAGACGACTGGGACGGCTGGAAGCTGCTGAGCGATCGCCTCGGCGCCACCGTGCAGCTGGTGGGCGATGACCTGTTCGTCACCAACAGCAGCCGCCTGCAACGGGGCATCGATCTGGGCATCGCCAACTCGATCCTGATCAAGGTCAACCAGATCGGCTCGCTGACCGAAACCCTGCAGGCAATCGACCTGGCCGGCCGCGCCGGCTACACCAGCGTGATCAGCCACCGCAGCGGCGAAACCGAAGACACCACCATCGCCGATCTGGCGGTGGCCACCCGCGCCGGTCAGATCAAGACCGGTTCGCTGAGCCGCTCTGAGCGGGTCGCCAAATACAACCAGCTGCTGCGCATCGAAGACGAGCTGGGCAGCCAGGCGGTCTACGCCGGCGCCGAAGACCGGGGCCCGCGCGGCAAGGCAGGCTGA
>Ga0194130_10008204_pt1 | contig 11192 bp, 9 predicted proteins | sample TA2KigsurfametaG_FD_160084 | JGI IMG/M metagenome (GOLD analysis project Ga0194130, IMG submission 160084) | Freshwater microbial communities from Lake Tanganyika, Tanzania - TA2015050 Kigoma 12 surface | ecosystem: Environmental > Aquatic > Freshwater > Lake | place: Tanzania: Lake Tanganyika... | reverse complement strand
AGAACAACTCATCACGATCGATCGCATCTATGGCTGTCAATGCTCCCGCAAGCAAATTGAAGAGGTCTTACAAAAGGAAGGTGTTCTGATTAAGCCTAATCAAGAATTGATTTACCCAGGTACATGTCGAGAACGAAAGGTATTGATTCAAAATCATGCTCTGCGCATTCGCTTACCACACGAGTGCCAGATCGGCTTTACGGATCGAGGTTTAGGTAAGCAAACCCAAGATCTCAATATGCAAGTAGGTGATTTTGTGCTGCGCCGGGCCGACGAACTTTTTACCTATCAGTTAGCGGTAGTAGTCGATGATCATTTACAGGGAATCACGCATATCGTTCGGGGTGCGGATTTACTCAATAACACTGCGCGGCAAATCCATTTACAACAATGCTTGGGATATCAAACCCCGAGTTATTTGCATTTGCCACTGGTGACCAATGACTCTGGCGAGAAACTCAGTAAACAAACACAAGCTCAGTCAATCGATATTAGCAGTCCAAAAGCGGTGCTGAGCGCATTAAACTTCTCTGCAAACCATTTAGGAATTGAAGCCGTTGATCTCGCCACATCCCAAACCGTCGGGGAATGGCTGAATAAAGCGATATTAATTTGGCAATCCAAAATCCATTTCGCCGGTAAATGACATGGTTCAGCTTCGATTTAGCCAACTCAACAGGGACTGTGCTTTATTTTTTGGTATACACTATGGTATATATTAATAAAGCCATCTATTTTCATGAAACATATTGCTAAAATTTTTACCAATGGAAGAAGTCAAGCTGTTCGTCTGCCCAAAGAATTTCGCTTTCAGGGTAGCGAGGTCTTTATTGAAAAACAACTACAGACTGGTAATCTGATTATTTCAGCCAAACCCTCGGACTGGTCAGGTCTTCGATCCGCTCTAGAAACCCTCAAACCCCCAAAGGATTTTTTAACTAAAAAAGACCGTCAACAAACATCCACTAAACGCGATCCATTCAAGGTATGGATTGAATGAAATGCTATCTATTAGACACCAATATTATTAGCCACATTGTTAGAAATGAGTCTAAAGTTATTCAAAAACTTTTCTCACTTCCAGTCACAGCCATTTATATTTCAGTCATTACATATGCTGAAATTCAATACGGTCTTCATAAAAGGCCTAACGCAAAAACACTCAGAAACACAATCAATGAGCTCTTCAAGCGGGTAGAGATTGTTGAATGGGATCAACGAGCAGCAAATGCTTATGGAAAAGTACGGGCTGAACTTGAAGTACGTGGAAAAAGTATGGACTCAATAGATCTTCTGATTGCAAGTCAAGCGATAGCCAATAAGATGACGCTTGTAAGCGATGACAAAGTATTTGTAAATATTAAGGCATTGAAGTTAGAAAATTGGCTCAAGTCATAAACGAGAGATTTACTTCTTTGTCCCCCCTAAAAGAGCTCCCAATATGGGTTTCTTATTTTTTATTTCTGGCTGACTAGATTGAGCGGGCCCTGTGGTTGTCGTTAGTGAGTCTTTATCTTGCTTGCTAGGCTCATAAGGCATGTAAAAAAATGGGTCAGCCGCAATTGGTTTAGAACCACTGCTTTTACTCTCTCGCTCACTCGTGGGTAATCGCGCAATCGTAAGCTTACGCTTCATGAGCTTCTCAATATCCTCGAGTAAACGCTTTTCACTATCATCAACCAAGGCGATCGCATCACCCTTACTACCCGCGCGCCCAGTGCGACCAATTCGATGAATGAAGTCCTCGGCATTAAAGGGTAGCTCATGATTAATCACGCACGGCATATCGACAATATCCAAGCCGCGTGCAGCAACGTCGGTTGCGACTAAGGCATCGATCGCACCGGTCTTAAATGCTTCTAAGGTTGCCATGCGTTCGGTTTGGCTCTTATCCCCATGAATCGCAGCTGCTTTGATGCCATCGCGCTCTAATGCACTGGCTAGGCGCGCACATCCCATTCGGCTATTGGTAAAGATGATACACTGGCAACTTAATCCGGCCTTCACCCGGTTTTGCAATATCGCCACAATGGCTGCACGCTTATGTTCGGAGGGTACTAAGTGCACCACTTGATTGACCGTATCGGCTGCAGCATTTTGCCGAGCTACTTCAATCGTCACAGGATTACGCAAATAGTTTTGTGCGAGCTTCTTAATCTCTGGAGAAAAGGTGGCAGAGAACAATAAGGTCTGACGATGTGCGGGGATCAAATTGATAATTCGCTCCAGATCAGGCAAGAAACCCATATCCAACATGCGATCAGCCTCATCCAATACTAAGAGTTGCACTTGCGACAAATCGGCCGTTTTACTGGTGATGTGATCGAGTAAACGCCCAGGGGTTGCAATCAAAATCTCCACCCCCGATCGCAGCAAAGCCGTTTGAGGTTTGATGTCAACACCACCAAATACAACGGCCGTGCGCAGATCCGTAAATTTGGCATAGAGGCTCGCGTTATCAGCCACCTGATCGCTTAACTCTCGAGTAGGGGTCAAAATTAAGGCCCGAATGGGGTGGCGTGCGGGTGAGGTACTCGTATTGGCCTGAGGCAACAGCTTCTGAATAATCGGCAGAGTAAAGGCAGCGGTCTTACCAGTACCCGTTTGAGCTGCGCCCATCACATCTCGCCCCACTAGAACGACTGGAATCGCCTTAGCCTGAATTGGGGTTGCTTGGGTGTAGCCCTGCTCCTCAACCGCCTTGAGGATCTTGGGATCTAGTTGAAAATCAGCAAAATTAGCGCTGGGCGCATTACCCGAATCGGGTAGGTTTGGATCAGTTTTTGTAGACACCCATTTATTTTACAGGGCTTCTAGCTAACCCTAATATTATGTTTTATCGAGCCCATGCTGCCAATTACCTAATCTTAGGTAGTAGCGCGTAGCTTTACCTTCGCCACTGGTAAACAAAATATCCCATTCCTTGAGAATGCCAAGGTCGCGGGTTGCAGTTGCTTTGGATACCTTGGTGATTTTTTGATACTTTTCAGCAGTAAGACCGCCAAGAAATCCGCCATCGCCCGCCTCGATCAGTTTTTGAATCACCTTGCGATGGCGTTCGCTCAACCCTCGATTGGCGTGTCTTTGCCAAAATTGCGATTTTGCAATCGCATCATCAATAAACCGTAAGGATGTTTTGCATGACTCAATGAATGTATTTAAGAACCAAATCAACCAATTGGTGATTTCTAAATCTCCTGACTGCGCCTTCTCAAGCGCATCGTAGTACGAAGAACGATATCGCATAATTTGATTGGAGATACTGTAAATACGCATCGAATGCGGGTAATCCTGCGCGAAAGCCATATCCAAGATGACTCTTCCAAGGCGACCGTTTCCATCTTCAAAGGGATGAATCGATTCAAACCATAAATGAGCAATAGCAGCCCGACACAAACCATCCAATGATTCTGCCTTGCGCCCTTTGATATTGGGGCGCGTGAGCTCAAACCAAGTTAAAAACTGATGCATCTGATCATGCACCTCTTCCGAAGGTGGTGCGACGTAGTGCACCTTCGCTTTGCGATATAAACCACTCACAATTTGCATAAGCTCTGTATGCGTACGATAACCGCCAACCCTCATCGGTTTAATTGATCGCTCATTTGAAAAGATTGCCCGATGCCACGAACACAACCGTTCATGATCAAGCTCTTCATCGTGATGCGTTAACGCATCATCCATGATGGCGACAAGTCCATCAATCATTTCTGAACGTGGATCAGAAATAGTCTGATACTTCATTCCCAGCTTTCTTAATACCGATGAGCGCACAGAGTCCGGATTTAATTGCACGCCCTCGATCGCTGAGGTAGCAATCACCTCATCAATCCAGAGTTGTTGATGAACATCAGCGATATCCTTTAAGCCAATAGCGGATGCCTTACCAATAATCATTCCTTGGGCTTGGCGAGCACTAGTTATCAGAGACTCCAAGCGATCATGGTCAATCTGAAAGTTTGGCCATTCTTGCAGTTGCCAGATGTAGGTTTTTTTGGACGAATATGCACGCACTATGAGCCGTATTATAGCAGATACGGCTCAAATTTTGAGCCGTATTTTTAAAATACGGCTCATATTATTATCCAGCTTGGCTTACAGGGTAGATTTGACTTTGATTTAGGGCAAAATCGCGGCAATACCGGCACGGGCAATGCCTGCATCATCGGCTGACTTCACGCCCGAGACGCCGACCGCACCAATCGTATGCCCATCCACATCAATATTGACCCCACCTTCGAGCATGCCCTTAATATGCGGCACGGTGGCAAAGGCAGTTCGGCCATTATTAATAATGTCCTCATATACCTTACTCTCGCGCTTACCCATTGCTGCAGAGCGCGCCTTGTCTTGAGCAATGTAGGATGACACCGGGGCGCAACCATCACGACGGATCAATCCCAATAAATGCCCGCCGTCATCGCACACGGCGATGGTGACCGCCCAGTTGTGTTTCTCAGCGTGGGCATTGGCGGCATCTAAAATTTTTTGCACATCGACTTGGCGCAAATAAGGTTTATTGGCTAGCATGGCGGTCTCCTTGATATTTTGATTCTTTCTTTAGGGTCATTCTGCCACGGATTGGGCCCTTCCCCCAATTTGCCGCCAAATCAATACAATCAATCGTTTGTTGCTTTAAATCCCCCCTGACTCATGACCAACATCGCACCCGATCCCAGTTTCACCCTAAGCAGCCTGCCACCCGAGATCTCCACCAAACTCCAACAGCATGTTGAGGGCGAGGTCTTGGTTGATGGTGCAAGTCGCGGGCGCTATGCAACCGATGCATCGATCTACCAACAATTCCCGGTAGCAGTTCTTGTTCCTAAATCCGCGCAGGATATTGAAGCTGCCCTTGAGGTTGCGAACGAATCCGGCATTCCCGTTTTGCCCCGCGGCGGCGGCACCAGTCAATGCGGCCAGACCACCGGTGCCGCACTCGTGATTGATAACAGCAAACACTTTCGTAAGATCCTCTCTTCTGACCTCAGTGATCCGGATCACGCTACGGTGGAAGTGGAGCCGGGTATGGTGCTGGACCATCTCAACGCCCACCTCAAATCCCATGGGCTTTGGTATCCGGTTGACGTCTCGACAGCAGCCCAAGCCACCATTGGTGGCATGGCCGGTAACAACTCGTGTGGTAGCCGCTCCATTGCCTACGGCAATATGGTGCACAACGTCTTAGGGATTAATGCCTGGCTGGCTAATGGTGAGCTCGCCAGCTTTGGTGCGTATTCTAAGAGCACAGGCCGTGCCAAAGTCTTGGGTGACTTTGTCAAACACTTGGTCGATGACCTCAAACCCGAGATTGATGCACATTGGCCCAAAGTGATGCGCCGTGTGGCGGGTTACAACTTAGATGTCTTTCATCCGCAAAGCGAGTTGCCTTATACCCTAGACAATAGTGTCAATCTTTCCCATCTATTAGTAGGTAGCGAGGGCACGCTCGCCTACTTCAAATCCTTAACACTCCAACTTTCGCGTCTACCCAAACACAAGGTCTTAGGGGTCGTGAACTTTGCGAGCTTTTATCAAGCGATGGATAACGCACAGCACATCGTGAAGTTGGGACCCACCGCCGTGGAACTCGTTGATCGCACCATGATCGATCTTTCGCGCAATAATCCGGCGTTTCGTAAAACGATTGAGACGGCGCTCGTAGACGCCAACGCAAAAACAGTCGATGCGATTTTGCTTGTGGAGTTTAGCGGCGATGAGCACGCACCGCTATTGCAAAAACTTCAAGATCTCAATTCCCTCATGAGTGATCTGGGTCTACCTGGGTCGGTCGTGATGATGCCAGATCCAGGAATGCAAAAGAACTTGTGGGAAGTGCGCAAGGCGGGACTTAACATCATGATGAGTCTTAAGGGTGATGGCAAACCCGTAAGCTTTATTGAGGATTGTGCTGTACCACTTGAGTACCTAGCCGAGTACACCCAAGCCTTGACCGAGGTCTTTCGTAAACATGGCACACGCGGCACCTGGTATGCCCACGCGTCTGTCGGCACGTTACACGTACGCCCGATTCTAGATATGCGCCGCGATGGGGCTCTGAAGATGCGAGCGATTGCAGAAGAAGCTGCTGAGCTCGTACGTCAATACAAAGGCGCCTTTAGTGGTGAACATGGCGATGGTCTATGCCGCGGCGAGTGGATTTGCTGGCAATTTGGTCCGAAGATTACTGAGGCACTTGTCAAGATCAAAACGCAGTTTGATCCCAAAGGGCTTCTCAATCCTGGCAAGATTGTGAATCCTCCCAACATGGATGATAGTGCTTACTTCCGCTATCCACCGAGCTATCAAGTCATTAGCGTGACACCCAAGCTGGATTGGTCCGCTTGGAATGTGCAAAACAATCCCGTGACCGAAGCGGTTACTGCAGCGGGTACCGGTGGCGATCCGGCGCAGGGTCTCGCCAAAGCGATTGAGATGTGCAATAACAATGGGCATTGCCGCAAGTTTGATGCCGATGTGATGTGTCCAAGTTATCGCATCACCCGCAATGAAAAAGATCTGACCCGCGGCCGTGCCAACACCTTGCGTCTCGCGATCTCAGGGCAGATTATGAATACGAGTGATTCACCTCCTGCCCATTTGCCACTCGCCACCCAAGCGGTCAAAGAGGTGATGGATTTATGCGTGAGTTGCAAAGGCTGTAAACGCGAGTGCCCCACCGGCGTGGATATGGCCAAAATGAAGATTGAGTATCTGGCGCAATACAAAGAGCGCTTTGGTCATACCCTACGCGAACGCTTGGTCGCTCACCTGCCCAACTACGCCCCCATCATTGCACGCATTCCTGGTTTGCCAGCGCTCATGAATTTGCGTAACCATATCCCACTCTTAGCCAAGATTCAAGAGTGGTTTACCGGGATTAGCGCCCAGCGCTCCTTGCCGGTCTGGAAAAGCAAGCATTTTTGGAATCAAGCACCCCTGCCATTTGCAACCCCTGAGGCGCTCGCCAAGCACGAAAAGCGTGTCGCACTCTTTGCCGATACCTTTAATGCCTATTTTGAGAATGAGAACTTGCAAGCAGCGCTCGCCCTCTTACAAAAGTCGGGCTACACGGTTCATGTGGCGCAACCCACAAAAGATCATGAAGAACAAAAGCCGTTTTGCTGTGGTCGTACCTACTTAGCCTCTGGCATGGTGAATGAAGCCAAAAGCCGACTCTCAGCTCTCATTCATCACTTAGCACCCTATGCAAAAGAAGGGATAGCCATCGTGGGCCTAGAGCCCTCTTGCTTATTTACGCTTCGTGATGAGGCACTCACCATGGGTCTGGGCGAAGTTGCGCAAGTCGTGAGTAAGCACGCCCAACTCCTCGAAGAGTTTTTAGCTAGTGAACATCAAGCCAATCGGTTTGTGCCCAACTTCAAGGAGTCGGCTCAGCCAATTCTGGTACATGGCCATTGCCATCAAAAAGCCTTTGCAGCAGTAGGTCCCGCGATGGAACTCTTAAAACTCATTCCGAATGCCAACCCACAACTGATTGAATCGTCGTGCTGCGGCATGGCGGGCGGCTTCGGGTATGAAGTCGAGCATATTGAGGCCTCCAAACAAATGGCAGAGCTTAGCTTGTTACCCATGATTCGTAAGCAACCGAATGCAATGGTGGTGGCCGATGGCACCAGCTGTCGTCATCAAATTGCCGATGGGGCAAGTCGTGAGGCAATGCATATTGCACGAGTCCTAGAAATGCATCTCCAGGTGAACAGAAGCGGCAGCTCACGATCTTTGTAATGCTAGAAAGGTTAAATTGGACTCCATTAGAATGGGTTCATGAATACGCTTTTAATCAGTTTCTGCGTCTCATTTGTGATCACTTTTTTGCTGATTCGGTATCAGCATTTGCACGGGCATTTAAGTGGCGATCATGAGTTCTCAGGCCCCCAAAAAATCCATACGCGCTCGGTGCCGCGTATTGGGGGCCTCAGTATTGCCACTGGCCTAATCGCGGGCAGCCTATTTATTGCGTTTAAAGATCAACTCTTTAGCCTGGTCGCAGCGATTCTGGTGAGCTGCATTCCAGTATTTGGTATTGGTCTTACTGAGGATTTGAAAAAGAATATTGGGGTTCAAAAGCGATTAGCGTTTACTGCGCTTGGCGCCCTCATTGCGATTTACGCAATTCCAACGTCTATCACTTCGCTCGATATCCATCTTTTGAATCAACTGCTTGGCATCGCGCTTATTTCCACTTTATTTACCTGCTTTGCCATGACAGGGCTTGCCAATGCGTACAACATCATTGATGGCTTTCATGGGCTCTCTAGCATGATTGCAATCATTACCCTAGGGGCCATTCTGTATATTGCTTTTAAGCAAAGTGATTTGGTCATTTTTAAGCTATCGCTTTGCATGCTTGCAGCGATTGCCGGGTTTTTTCTGTGGAACTATCCGCGTGGGCTCATTTTTTTAGGTGATGGCGGTGCGTATTTAATTGGCTTTTGGATTGCACTACTCTCAATCCTACTGGTGGAGCGAAATGCGGCCGTATCGCCCTGGTTTGCACTCACGATCAATATTTATCCAATCTTTGAGACCTTATTTTCAATTTACCGACGTCTTATTCACCAGAACAAAAGTCCGGGGCAGCCCGATGCCATTCATTTTCATACCTTAATTTACCGCCGCGTTATCGGAAATGCCAACCCACAACTCTCTGCAGCCGACCGTAATGCAAGAACTGCGCCCTATTTATGGATTTTGGTGGTCATGAACGCGATACCGTCTATCCTCTTCTTTGATTCAACCCTGGCGCTGCAAATAGTGGCGGTTGTGTTTATCGTGACCTATTGGTATTTGTATCGCTCGATTGTGCGCTTTCAAACGCCTACGTGGTTTCGGTTGTATTAGAGCGCTTGGACAATTCCGATAGCGACCATTAAGAGCGTACCAATCAACAAAGCAGGTACAAGACGGCGACTGGGATTGATGAGCATCACCCCAAGCGCAATCGCACAAATCACCAGTCTTAAATAAAGCGGTACCGTTGATAGCATGCCAACAGGTAAAAAGATTAAGCGAATGGTGAGTGCAGCCACCATTGCATAAGTCACAGCCGATAGCCAACGAAAGAACTCGCTCTCTTGGCTCACACGACCCGATAGCATCACCCCAACAGCCCGACAAACATAGGTACCAATCGAGGCTGCAATCAATGCTAGCCACTCCCACATACCTTGCTGGGTCGCAAAGGCACTAGTCAAATTGGCTGTGATTGCCTCCACTAGACCCCTCCTCTTTTCACATGGTCATAGCGTCGGATCCATTTGCGATCGATCCAATAGGCGAGCGTTCCACCAATGAATCCCGCAGTGAGTAAGCTCGTATCGCGATCAAACAAATAACAGATGGGGCCTGCAATACTACCCAAAAGGATCGCTAGGCGATAGCCACTCACCTTAATTTCCGTAAAGGTGAGTAAGAAAAACAATGGATTGATAAAAATGAGGCCCAAGGTAATTGGCATTGGTACGCTACCGGCAATTAAAAACCCCACCACCGTTCCCGGAATGGAAATCAGCCAACACAATAAGCCCAAACCACAAAAGTAACTCAGTCGATACTTGGGCTCCATGGTCGCAAACTCTTTGAGTGAAACTGCCCAAGCCGTCATGGCCAAGAGATGCACTTTGGCATAAAGGGCTTTATTGCGATCACGCGCATGAAGCATGGGGAAAAGAGTGGCGGTCATTGTGACAAACCGAGTGGCTGTTAGTGAGGTTGCAAGCGCAATGGTAAGCGATGATGCACCCAACAAAATCATCTCTAGCATCACAATCTGACCAGGTAGCGCAAACATCAAAAAGCTGGTTGCCGTGGTAAACCACACATCAAACCCATTGGTGCGCCCCATCGCCCCAAAACCCACCATCCCGGCAAACAGCACCATGGCAGGGGCCCCACGACCATCGCGCACCCCACTCCAAAAAGCATGCGTAGTACTGGTAAAGCGAGCCGTTTTTGCTTGATCGAATACGGACGTATTTTCACTTTGATGCGACCCCTGATACGACTCAAGGCAATCCATCTCCGTCGTTACACGATCCCCAAAATGCTCCGGGCGCTGATTGTATAAATCGGTTGGATCGGTCGGCGGGGTACTCATGATGGATTGCTTGTATTTTAACGACCGAGCCTTTGGGTGTCGTAAGGACCGTCTTGATTAAGTGCCCAAGTGATGTGCTCCGCGACTAGGGGGCTCGCACTCGGTAAAGCACATTGCAACTGCTCACGCATGACCTCCTTTATTTCCCCATCGAGATGAGAGGCTAAGGCATTCCCCAAGGCGACAGCCAGATTACGTCGCCAGCGCTCGTAGCCAATGCGCAAAATGGCACTGCCCGCATGGCGCTTGGTAAATTGCGCTTCGCTCCAGCCCCAAAGCTCTAACAAGGTGGCGCTTCCTAAACGATTACGTTCTGCAAAATCTGGCACGGTCGATAGCTGAGCATATTTATTCCAAGGGCATACCAGCTGGCAATCATCGCACCCATAGACGCGATTACCGATCGCCCGACGAAACTCTACCGGGATCGCATCGCGATGCTCAATCGTTAAATACGAAATGCAACGCCTAGCATCGAGTTGATACGGAGCAACAATTGCATTTGTGGGACAAATATCCATGCACGCTTGGCACGAACCGCAATGCGCCTCCACGGGCGCATCGATTAGCAGTGGGACGTTGATGAGGATTTCACCCAAGAAGAAAAACGAGCCAGATTCACGGTTCAGAAGCAAGGTGTGCTTACCCCGCCAGCCCAACCCCGCCTTGCGTGCTAATTCCACCTCCATCAGCGGTGCAGAATCTGTAAAGACACGGTACTGCAATGGCTCACTCAAGGAGGATGAGCAATATCCTTCCAGCAGAATCTGAATTTTTTCCTCAAGTTCAGTCGCAAGTGTTTGTAGTCGTGAGCGTATCACCTTGTGATAATCGCGTCCTCTGGCATAGAGCGAAACCACTGCTTGATCGCTCTTCAAAAGACGCTCTTTTTCATGCTCAAGAACTTCCCCTGCTGAGGAGGGGCTTGCCCCACTCAAATAGGGCATGGTGAGGCAGATACTGCGTATGGCGCCCGCTTGCAAGGCACTTGGATCAGCGCGCAAATCCTGGTGACGCTCCATGTAGTTCATTTGGCCATGGCGACCCTGCGCCAACCATTGCAATAAATAAA
>Ga0194130_10008200_pt1 | contig 11197 bp, 8 predicted proteins | sample TA2KigsurfametaG_FD_160084 | JGI IMG/M metagenome (GOLD analysis project Ga0194130, IMG submission 160084) | Freshwater microbial communities from Lake Tanganyika, Tanzania - TA2015050 Kigoma 12 surface | ecosystem: Environmental > Aquatic > Freshwater > Lake | place: Tanzania: Lake Tanganyika... | reverse complement strand
GCAAATCAACCGTGCTTGAGGCTGGGTCGCCGAGGAAGTCGGTTGAAACCAACTGCTCGTGCGTCACGGCCAGAATGCCCTCGAGCTCTTCGCTCTGTGAGGCGGCAGTGAAGGCCTTGTTAATCTCTTCGACGGATGTGCCACGCTCGAGCTCAACGACGAAGTCAACCATCGAGACGGTCGAGGTTGGCACGCGCACGGCGAAGCCGGTGAACTTACCCTTGAGCTCTGGGATTACCAATGATACGGCCTGAGCAGCGCCGGTGGTAGTTGGTACCATGTTCATGGCGGCAGCGCGAGCACGGCGCAGGTCGCTGTGCACGTTGTCCTGCAAGTTCTGGTCCATGGTGTAGGCGTGGACGGTGGTCATCATACCGCGCTTGATGCCGAACTTGTCGTTGAGCACCTTGGCGACCGGGGCCAAACAGTTGGTCGTGCACGATGCATTCGAGATGATGTTGTGGACGGCATGGTCGTACTTGTTCTCGTTGACGCCCAAACAAATGGTGATGTCTTCACCCTTGGCTGGGGCGCTGATGATGACCTTCTTGGCACCAGCTTGGAGGTGGGCTTTGGCCTTGTCGGCCTCGGTGAAGCGGCCGGTTGATTCGACCACAATATCGACACCCAACTTGCCCCATGGCAATTGGGCTGGGTCGCGCTCAGCCAACACCTGAAGGTTCATCTGGCGCTCGTTGCCCTCGTCGTCGTAGTAGGTGATCTCGATGACGTTGCCGTTGGCGCGCACATCGCCGTCGAATTGACCGTAGTTTGAGTCATACTTCAACAGGTGGGCCAAGGTGGCGACGTTCGAAAGGTCGTTTACGGCAACGATTTCGAGGTCGTCCCCGTAGTTGGCCAGCATGGCCTTGAAGCTCTGGCGGCCGATACGGCCGAAGCCGTTGATTGCAACTCGTGGCATTGTTGCTTAACTCCTCACATGAAATGAAAGATGTCCTTGCGCATCGTGGGCTGTGCATCATTGCGTGGTAGCGTATCGCGTCGTTGTGACACGCTGGACCTGCGATTACGTTCTGCGCCAAATTATACCACGCAACACGCTCCCTCTGTAATCAATTCATAACCTGTGCTACAATACGCCAAGATAATGTATTAAAGTACATGGTGCGGTTGGTTGTGAAAGGTAGACCGTATGGCTTCTATAGTGGCAGTTTTGGCAGTTATCGCACTGGTTGCTGGAGGATTCCTCGGTACATTCCGTCATCGCGCCTATGGAGTGTGGTCGCTGGCTGGCGTCTTGATCGCCATCACAACGGCTGACATCATCGGTACATCGATTGGCGTATGGATGGCTTCCTCGATCGGCACCACGGATGTGAATGCGGTGCTCGTGATCGTCAAGACGAGCGTGCTCGTGATTGTCTCATTGATCATCAGCTACTATGCGAGTGATTTGTTACCCGCACAAACGGATCCGAAGACGCGTGCGGACAACATCATGGCGGGCATGCTCGGCGTGTTCAATGCGTTTTTGATCGTATCCACCATTCTTCGGTACATGCAAGTATTGAATAACGGCTTCACGACCAACGTCTTCGGCGATGGGAATGGGTTCAACTTCAATCGCATGTTCATTGATGCACTGCCGTGGATATCAAGCGTGTTGGTGCTGTACATTGTTGGATGGTCATCGGTACGCAAATTCAAGCTGGCATGGGCTAAGTTGCGTGGCACTGCGAATTCTGCCACACCTGCATCGAATGCTACGACGTCAGGGACCAACTATCCGGCCAATTTGACGGCATCACCAAGTTCGTACACGCAACCGTATGCCACACCAACGAATGCGCCTGCTGCTCCTGCCACCAACGATGCTGGTGAGAAGAAGGGGTGGTTCGCCGGGATTGGTAGCTGGTTACGCCGCGATAACCCGTCGAATGACCCGAGTGCTGCATTACCCAATCAACCGGCCACGAATGCTGGTTACTCGGCACCCACGTATCAGGGCACCAGTGGTGCCACACCGCCGTATGGGATTGTAACGGGCGGTACGTCAAGTGGTACCGGGTATAATGCGGGCTTTAACGCTGGCGCATCAAGCATACCAAGCACCGGGTATACTGCGCCATCATCGGGGTATGCCGCGCCTACCTATGGTGCCGGTTCTTCAACGTATAGTTCGGGCTACAACACGACGCCGTCAAGCACAACTGGGTACACGCCGGCTCCTAGCACGACGGGGTACTCATCGAGCACGACCGGGTACACGCCGGCTCCTAGCACGACGGGGTACTCATCGAGCACGACCGGGTACACGCCGGCTCCTAGCACGACGGGATATACGCCATACGGTACACCGGCCTCACCGACCCCAGGGTATAGCACCTCGACGCCGAGCACACCGACGTATGGAGGATACAACCCGAACGTGTCGAGTGGATTTACCTCTGGCACACCGCCCACACAACCTCCTGCGTTCCCGTCAGCCACAGATGCGGCCGTCGGCGGCGTGGTAGCTGGTGGCATGTTTGCCTCCTTTGCGAGCCAGGCACCAGGGAGTGGTTTTGGAGATGCAAACGCGTATCAAGATAGCGATGAAGAAGATGGCTATTTTGAGGACGATGAAGACGATGATAGCCCGTATCCATCCGGGTATCGAGGCTAGACCTCATACAACACGCAATACATCACGGCTGGCAGTCAAAACTGCCAGCCGTGATGTATGTGATGAGTGAATCAGTTGTAATGCGGATTAGAAGGTAATTGATTGTTCGCTGATGGTGCTGTTGGGCCACAACCGAAGCCCGTTGGCGAGATGGTTATGACTCGCAATTCGGCAACGATCGCTGATAATCGTGCCTGCGTGAATGGTATTTTGATTGGCAATGTAATTGTGATTCCCGATGACGGCACGGTCAATGCGACACTGGGTGCCGATGTGATTGACTTGCCAGACCACGCTCCCACTGATGTGCGTCCCCGCACCGATATGCGAACCAGCCCCGATAACGGTGGGCCCTACAATCGTGACATCGGCCTCGATGGTGACACCATTGCCGATGACGACTGCTCCATGAATCTGAGCACTCGAGTGGATGATGGTGTTGTCACCGACCCACACGTCTGGGCGAATCTGTTGACCAGGCAGTCCAAAGCGTACTTTGCCATTGAGAATGTCGTGATGTACTTCGAGATAGGTCTGCGGTTTGCCGATATCGGTCCAGTAGGCGTCACTCGCATACCCGTACATGGCATGGTTGTTTTGGAGCGCAGTGGGGAAGAGGCCACGCTCAAACATGTAGTGCTGGCGTGCAGGCACGTAGTCGAGCAAATGCGGCTCCATGATGTAGGTGCCGGCATTAATCATATTGGTGGTGACTTCTTCGGGGCGTGGCTTTTCGAGGAAGCGGGTGATACGACCTGCTGCGGTCGTCTCGACCAAGCCAAACGCAGTAGGATCCTCGACGGGCGTCAAGGCAATCGTCAGCTCACTCTTGCGCTTGCGGTGGTAGCGCAACATGCCTTGCAGGTCGAGATCAGTCATGACGTCGCCGTTAAAGACGAACATGGTGTCATCGAGCAAATGCGCCACGTGTTTGACGGCCCCAGCTGTGCCACGTGGCTCTGGCTCTTCGATGATGTGCACCTTCATGCCGAGGCGTGAGCCGTCACCAAGACTAGCGCGGAAGCGATCGGCGAGGTATTGCACTGCCAAAATCGCCTCGTCGATGCCTTGATCGCGCAAGTTGGTGAGCATCCATTCAATAAACGGCGTGCCGACCAACGGCAACATTGGCTTGGGGGTATTGCAGGTCAGTGGGCGCAAGCGTGTGCCCAAACCACCAACCAAAATAACGGCTTTCATGCCTTTGACTCCTTTATGGTGTGACGCCAGTAGTTGAGCATATCTCGCAGTGTCGTCTCAATCGATATGTGGGTATGCCAACCGGTATCAGCAAACAACCGACTATTATCGCAGATGACGTTTGGCACATCTACTGGGCGCAGACGTGCAGGGTCAACTTCAATCTGAATTGGATGCGTGCTCTGGGCAACCAGCGCATCGAGCAATGCCCGAATTTCGTACGAGACTCCTGCCCCCACGTTGTATGCTGCTCCGGGGATCCCATGATGGATGAGTGCCTCGTAGGCGGTAGCAATATCGCGGACATCACTAATATCGCGTCGTGCCGATAAATTCCCCACTTTGAGGATGGGTTCTTGGAGTCCGGCTTCAATTCGGGCAATTTGTGCGGCAAATGCTGATACCGCATACGCTTCGCTTTGGCGTGGCCCGATATGACTGAACAGGCGCAAGCGAATCGTCCGTATACGATGCGACACAAACCACTGGTGCGCTGCCATGTCAACAGCGGCTTTGCTGACGCCATAAGGAGTAAGGGGTACAAGGGGTTGCGCTTCGCTGATGGGCATCTGCGTACTTGGTACCGTGCCGAAGATTTCGTTGCTCCCTGCCACGATAATGAGTGGATCAAAGCCGAGCTCGTTGGCGAATTGCATCAACGCGACGCTGGGGATGACGTTATCGTGCATGGTGTTGATTGCATCACCAAATGATTTGGCCACGCTGGCTTGGGCTGCCAAATGCACAATCACGTCGGGCCGATGATCGCTGAGATATGTGCGCAGGCCGTGCGTATCACGCAGGTCCAATGATGTGAACTGCACTTGATCACGGAGTGTGGGTAATTGGATGTGTGGGGATCGCGCCACACCAAGGATGGTGTATTTGGGGTTGCGACAGAGGTGTTCTGCCAAGTGACCGCCAACAAACCCATTTATGCCGGTGATTAATATCTTCATGCTGCTATCTTACCAAATCAGCGGGATGATTGCACCATTATAGTGCGTGAGCGTCAAAAAAAGTCGAGGACCCGTAGGTCCTCGACGCTTTTGGTACGGATAGCGCAGTTATTCGAGTGGCTCACGTCGGAATGCGGGATTTGCATCCGGGGTGGGCGATATCGGCGCACTCCCAGTGAGTGGCTCGACGCTCGAATCAACGACCACTTCGGACGGTACATTGGGCAACGACGCGGCTTCACTCGGTGGCACGTTGCGATACGGATGCACCACCTCGATGCGTGCCAAGATGTCGTTGACGTCGATGTCGGTCAGTTCGTTGCGCAGAATCAACGCTTCGGCAATAGCAATCACGGCCTCACGGTTCTGGTCGAGCAAGTGCTTGACGCGGCGATACTCCTCGGCCAAGATGGCTTCGATTTGCTTCTTGAGCTCGCCACTGCGCATCGCCTCAGGGCCGAATGCGAGATACGAGTAGAAGCTGTTGTCCATGCCGTAGGCACCAACCATGTAGGCGGCGATGCTGGTGGCTGATTGCAAGTCACCGGTGACACCGCTCATCTGAATCTCGAGGAAGAGTTCTTCAGCGGCACGGCTACCAAGCGCGATTTGCAGGCGATTGCGCAATTCTTCTTTGGAGCTGGTGTAAATCTCCTCTTGGGGCTTCCAGGCTGCAAAGCCGAGTGCATTGCCGTGACGGATAATAGTCACCTTGGTCAGGCGTTGCTTGCGCAACAATTTGACGGCCGCATAGGCGTGCCCTGCCTCGTGGTAGGCGATACGACGGCGCTCTTCGTAGGACATGCCGCGAATCGGCTGACGCAGACCGTACTCGTGCATTTCGCGGGCACGAGTGAAGTCCCAGTAGTTGATGGCCTGGCGATTGTCGAAGTGGGCATGAATGACCGCTTCGTTGACAATGAAGCGAATTGCCACTGGCGTGTACCCAATTGTGTCTGACACCATGCGGTCGATTGGCATTGGCTCGTGCTTAACCTTGCTGAGGTAGTACTCCATGATGTCACGGCGACCATCAGCATCGGGGTATTCGACGACGATTTTGCGGTCAAAACGACCTGGGCGCAATAAGGCTGCGTCGAGTGTCTCGGCCAAGTTCGTAGCTGCAACGGTCAAGACTGCAGGAATTTCGGGCTTCTTGCGGCGGATGCCGAGCGAGCGCAAAATCTTGCCGAACCAGCTTGGGTCTTCGGGTGGTGGATCCATCTGGAGCAAGAGCTCATTGAGCAATCCGCTACCGGCGCCCATACCGCCCATACCACCCATCATCACATTAGCTTGGCCACCGGCGGTGAGCCCTTGTGACATTGGGCCTGATCCTGCAGCGCCACCCATCAATGATGAACTACGCGCCATACCGATGGCGTCGATTTCGTCAATAAAGAGAATACACGCACCGTACTCTTTGGCTAGCTTGCGCGCCTTTCGGTACAGCATCATGACTTTGATGTTGCCCATACCCATCCACACCGAAGTTAATGATGGGGCACTCAAGTAGCCGAATGGGACGCCGGCCTCGGTTGAGATAGCCTGGGCCAAGTAGCTTTTGCCGGTACCTGGAGGACCAATCAATAAGACACCACGGGTGATTTCACCACCCATTTGTTTGAACTGCTTGGCTCCCTTGAGCAATGTCACAATGCGGCGAGCTGCTTCGAGTACTTCGGGGTTACCACGATAGTCAGCAAAGCTGATACCGGTCTCACCGGGTCGCACCCAGTAGATACGGGTACGTGCCATGAAGAAGTACATCAAGAAGAACTGGAACCCGATGAAGATGAACAGATAGGCCATCGTGGTAATCAGTTGCAAAATGAGCGGCGCAAGCTCTTGAGTGGTCAAAAACGTCCATGCTGAGGGGATGACGTTAAATAACAACCACAAAATGCCTGATACAATGGCAATCCAGCGAATGCCACGCATCAATTTGTACGGCCAGCGCTCAAAGAGCTTCTCGAGGCGTTGCTCAAATGCACGCTCTTTGTCTGACGGCGGATCGCTCTGTGGGCGATATGGTTCAATTGCCATACAGTGCTCCAGTGTGTGAATTGCGGGGAGTGATGGATTGGTTTGTAACAACAAACAACCAATCGACGATATTTATCGCTACTATGAGTATAAAAACGAATGGCAACTTTTGGCAAGTTGATTTGATGAGTGAACGGTGAGAATGATACAACGCGCTAGTCTGATTGTTTTAATCATTTACACATTCGTGATTGTAATCAGCGAAATCCAACCGACGGGTGGGATAGTCGTTGATCCGGTTTTGACGCGGGTGCGTACGCGTGACCAACTGCGGGTTGGGTATGACCCGGGATCACTGCCGTTTACCACCATGATCAACAACCAAGCTGCTGGTCATGACATTGATTTGGCCACCAAATTCGCCGATGCCCTCGGTGTAACGGTGCTCTTTGTGCCGACCGGGCTCGATGCTGCCTACGATGAACTCCAACAAGGGCACTTTGACATGATTGCCTCGGCCATGCCGTATGCGCCCGAACAAGGCTGGCGCGCCCGCTTCTCAACCGTCTACTTCGATGATGGACTCGTCTTGCTCCAACGCCAATCGGTGCCAGCCATGCGCATCGGCGTCGTCTTTGGCGCCGATGCGGATACGATGTTGCGGCGCATGCAACACGAGGGGCAACCGGTTACGCCAGTCTATGCTGAGACAACCGCTGAGTTATGGCGATTGTTTGCCTGCGACGCCGTTGATGCAGTGATTGTCGAGGAGTCACTGGCGTGGGCCATGCAGGCACGCGATGCATCGATTCGTCGCGTCGAGGCGCTCTCGTATGTGCCGTATGTGCTGGTGGTGCCATATGATGCTCCATTACTCCACGAGGAGCTGAATCGCTTTCTCAAAAACGCCGATGATGACGGCACACGTGTGGCATTGCGCCAAAAGTGGCTGGTTGGCGCAATTCCCGGTTCACCCGTACAATGTAGCGGAAATTAGGGCGTTTCGATGATGAGAGGAGCCAACCATGAGTGTGGTACGCTTTGGGATTGTCGGCTTGGGTGGTATGGGGCGTAATCACGCTCACTATTTGCTGGCCGGTGAAGTCAAAGGGGCCGTGTTGAGTGCCGTCAGCGATACGAGCCCGGCCTCGCACGAGTGGGCCAAACAGTCGTTGCCCGAGAGTGTGCGCTTTTTTGAGTCGTACGCGGCAATGTTGCAATCAGGTGTCATCGACGCAGTGATTGTGGCGACACCCCACTACTTTCACCCCGATCTGGCGGTACAGGCGTTGCACCATCAATTACACGTGATTGTTGAAAAGCCAGCCGGCGTCTATACCCAGCAAGTGCGCCAGATGAACGAAGTGGCCGCAACCAGTGGCAAAGTCTTCGGCATGATGTTTAATCAGCGTACGAATCCCGTCTTCCAAAAAGTCCGCGATTTGATTCAGAGTGGTGAACTCGGTAAGATTAAACGCTTTAATTGGATTATCACTGATTGGTATCGGAGCCAGGCCTACTATAACTCAGGCTCATGGCGTGCCACTTGGGCCCAAGAGGGCGGTGGCATCTTGATGAATCAAGCCACCCACAATATTGACTTGCTCCTCTGGACGCTCGGCATGCAACCCTCACGCGTGCGGGCGTTCTGTCATTTTGGCAAGCACCGTGCGATTGAGGTCGAGGACGACGTGACGGCCTACATGGAGTGCGAAAACGGTGCGACCGGCGTCTTTATTACCACGACCGGTGATGCGCCCGGTACCAACCGCTACGAGATTAGCGGTGAGCGTGGCAAAGTTGTCGTTGAGGACAACAAAATCACCTTCTGGCGCTTGCGCATGCCAGAACCAGAGTTTAATGCAACCAACACCTCCATGTGGGCGCAACCCGAATACTGGAAGATTGAGATTCCTGTGAGTGGTGGTGCGGGTCCACAACATGTGGGCATCACCCAAAACTTCACCGATGCCGTCCTCAATGGCACCCCGCTCCTCGCGCCTGGTCACGAGGGCATCCACGGGTTGACATTGGTGAACGCCATGTACATGTCAACCTGGACCGATAATTGGGTCGATGTGCCATTCGACGAAAACCAGTTTTTGACGCTCCTCAATCGGCGTCGTCATCCACGGGGAGAGTAATCATCATGCTCCATAAATATGCCGCCCAACTCTACACCGTACGTGATGCCCTCGAAAAGGACTACAACGGCGTGCTCAAGGCCCTCCGTGAACAAGGCTGGCAGGCAGTGCAAGTGTCAGGTACGCGCGGGTACACGCCTGAGCAGATTGCGGGATTTTTGCGTGAGCACCAGCTCAAAACGGCCGGCATGCATATCTCGATTGCTGAGTTGACCAACGACATGACCGATGTGATACGTCAGGCCACGCTCTACGGTACGCGCGACATCATCGTGCCCTATCTGCCGCGTGAGTATCAGAACGCGTTGGGCTATCAGATGTTCAAGAGCCACATGAATATGCTGGCCAAACCACTGCATGCGGCCGGCTTTCGCTTGAGCTACCACAATCACGATTTTGAGTTTGCGACGACGATCAACGGCGTCTCGGCTCTCGAATACCTGCTTGAGCCGAGTGCCGACAATGCGATTTTGGCCGAGATTGACGTCTACTGGGTCAAAAAAGGCGGCGCTGATCCACTGGCGTTTATTGCACCGTATCGCAATCGTATGCCGATTATCCACTTGAAAGATATGGCTGCGGATGGCTCATTTGGGGCCGTGGGCACTGGCAGTATCGACTTCGTGCCGATTTTGCGCTGGGGCGAGGCCAACGGGATTGAGTGGTATGCTGTTGAGCAAGACATCTGCCCTGGTGACCCACTCGACGCACTCAACACGAGTTTGACGAATTTGCGGGCGATGACGCCACAGGTGCACGGCTAAGGGGGATGCATGTCAGATGGAATGAACTATGCGCCAAAGGGTAAACCACAGCCGGTGGTCAACCCCGGCGAGTTTGTCTTTGCGGCGATTGGGCTCGATCACGGGCATATCTATGGGCAGTGCAATGGTTTGGTCGAGGCTGGTGCAACCCTGGCGGCGGTATATGACCCTGATCCAGCCAAGGTGACGGCGTTTGTTGAGCGATTCCCCGGCACGCGGGTGGCGCGGAGCGAGCAAGAGATTTTGCAGGACGCCTCGATTCAACTCGTTGCGGCGGCTGCCGTACCTGCAGATCGGAGCGCCTTGGGCAATCGGGTGATGCAGCACGGCAAAGACTACTTTACCGATAAATGCCCATTCACTACGCTTGACCAACTTGCTGAGACCAAGCGTGTGGTGGCGCAAACGGGGCGCAAGTATGCCGTCTACTATAGCGAGCGTCTGCACAACGAAAGCGCACTATACGCCGGTGAACTCGTGCACGGCGGGGCCATTGGCCGCGTGTTACAGGTGATTGGACTTGGACCACACCGCCTCGGGGCGCCCAATCGCCCAGCGTGGTTCTTTGAATTGGCGCGCTACGGCGGTATTTTGTGCGATATCGGTAGTCACCAGGTCGAGCAGTTTTTGTTCTACAGCGGTGCCACGGACGGGCAGGTGCTCCACAGCAAAGTGGCCAATTATGCGCACGCTGAGTACCCCGAGTTGCAGGATTTCGGCGATGCGACGATTGTGGGCAACAACGGTGCAACCAACTACTTCCGCGTGGACTGGTTCACCCCCAACGGTCTGAGTAATTGGGGCGACGGTCGTACCATCATCATGGGTACGCTGGGATACATTGAGTTGCGCAAGTATGTTGACGTGACGCGTGGCAACGGCAATCAGGTGTACTGGGTCGATCAACACGGTGAGCATCATGTTGATGTGGACGGCCGCATCGGCTATCCCTTCTTTGGGCAACTCGTGCGTGATTGTCTCGATCGTACCGAACATGCAATGACGCAAGCGCATGCATTTAAGGCTGCTGAATTGTCGTTACAAGCGCAGGCTCACGCACTTCGTATTGGTCAATAAAGTGGTGCCACCACAAAAAACGGGGTGCGGCATTCGCCGCACCCCGTTTGATTCGCATTAGAACCGACGTCGTGGTCGTGGACGATCGCCGCCGAAGCCTGGCGAATCGTCGCCGTCACGGCGTGGTGCATCACCATCACGACGGAAGCCGCCACCCTGTGGACGGTCACCATCACGACGGAAGCCACCACCCTGTGGACGGTCGCCGAATCCACCACGTGGGCGGTCGCCGAATGAACGCTCACCACGGGGCGCATCACCATCACGGCGGAAGCCACCACCCTGTGGACGGTCGCCGTCACGACGGAAGCCACCACCCTGTGGACGGTCGCCGAATGAACGCTCACCACGGGGCGCATCACCATCACGGCGGAAGCCACCACCCTGTGGACGATCACCATCACGACGGAAGCCACCACCCTGTGGACGGTCGCCGTCACG
>Ga0194130_10008195_pt1 | contig 11201 bp, 8 predicted proteins | sample TA2KigsurfametaG_FD_160084 | JGI IMG/M metagenome (GOLD analysis project Ga0194130, IMG submission 160084) | Freshwater microbial communities from Lake Tanganyika, Tanzania - TA2015050 Kigoma 12 surface | ecosystem: Environmental > Aquatic > Freshwater > Lake | place: Tanzania: Lake Tanganyika... | reverse complement strand
TTCCTTATGGTGGGAGAGTTCCTCGAACATCTTCTCGCCTGGTCTAAGCCCCACGAATCGAATCTCGATATCCTCACCCGCCCGATACCCCGACAACTCGATCATTTGCCGAGCCAGATCGACGATTTTGACAGGCTCTCCCATGTCCAAAACAAAGATCTCTCCCCCTTTTCCGAGGGCACCTGCTTGAAGGACCAACCCCACCGCCTCGGGAATTGTCATGAAATACCGGGTCACCTCCGGATGAGTGACGGTGATAGGGCCTCCGGCGGCGATCTGCTTTTGGAACGTTGGAACAACAGATCCCGAAGACCCCAGGACGTTTCCAAATCGCACCGCCATGAATCGGGTCGGATTGGGATGAGCCGCCTGGAATGCCTGAAGAAAGATCTCTGCCAACCGCTTGCTGGCCCCCATCACGTTGGTGGGATTGATTGCTTTATCGGTGGAGATCAGCACGAACCGACCGACCCGAAACTCATGGGCGAGCCGGGCGAGATTCGCCGTTCCCAGGGAGTTGTTCCGAATCGCCTCACTGGGCTGCGCCTCCATCATCGGAACATGCTTGTGGGCCGCGGCGTGGTAGATCGCATCGGGCCGATATCGTTGGAAGATCTCCCGAATCCGACCGGCATCCGCAACATCGGCAATCAATGGAACGACGGTGGAACCACCGCCCATCTCGAGGAGCTCTTGTTCAATCTGGAAAAGCTGCACTTCCGAACGTTCCAATAAAAGCAGCTGGCGGGGACCGGCCCTCAAGATCTGTCGACAGAGTTCGCTGCCAATCGATCCACCCGCCCCCGTAACCACCACAACTTGGCCCCGAATCCCAGACTGGATGGCACCCTGATCCAATGGGATCACGGGACGTCGGAGAAGGTCATCGATACGCACGGGCCGAAGCTGCGAAACCTTCACCGTGCCATCGACCAACTGATCCAACGCGGGAAGCGTATCCGATGTGATCCCCAGATCCGCAGCAATACGGGCAATCTCACCCACCCGCGCTGGTGTCGCAGACGGCGCTGCAACGATGATCTTTCGCAATTGGTCCCTCCATGGCACCTCGCGGATCAATTCAGGCTTCCCGATAATAGCCACGCCATGAAGCCGCTGACCCCACTTCATCGGATCGTCATCGAAAAAGGCCACCGGCTTCAATCGAAGGGCAGGCTTCGCCAAGAGCTCCCTCACGACCCGGGCTCCAGCATCCCCAGCCCCAACAATCGCTACGGGCCGAGGTTCTCCAGTGCTTCGTGAGCCAGAGGCAAATTCACTACGACGCCGCTCGGCCCAATACCGCATCACCGAACGAGCGACACCGATCCCGGCCGTGAGCAATAGGAAGTCCAGAATAACGACGCCACGAGGAATTCGGACCCCAAACCAAGCCGCAGAAGAAAATAAAAGGAGGCAGGATGTTGAATTCGCCAAAAGAATCGACCTTACATCCACAAGGCTGAAATAGGATATAACGACATTGGTCTGTCCAAAAGCGATAAGAACACAAACTTGAACGAATGCAAACCACCCAATAAAAGTCCAAAACTGAGTCTCAAAATTAGCTGGGATTAGCCCATCAAAACGTATAAAATAAGCGCAATAGAATCCCACCACCGAGATAAACGAATAAATACCAGCAATCGAAACCAGTCGAAGGAAACGCTTTTTGGAAATGTTTGACATTGTATCTAGGGAAGAACCGGCATTTGAGCTGGATTTACATCTTGGTGCATAGAGAGACAATTGTATCAATCACGCGCTCGACATCGGCGCCGTTGAGATTTGACCCAGATGGCAGACACAAACCCCATTTCCCAAGAGCCTCAGAAACCTGTGCGTCGCCCGCGATAAAACTTTTGAACAAGGGCTGCTGATGCAATGGTGTCCACACCGGGCGTGACTCTATTCGACGCTCGGCTAGAGCATTACGGATGTCGTCTCGACCCGTTCCAAAAGCCTCTGGATCAATTGTGATACAAGTCAACCAACGAGTGCTTCGACACCAAGGAGCCTCTGGCATAAAGCGGATTCCAGGAAGACATGAAAGCGCTGAACGATACCGACTGAAAATGGCCCGTCGCGCCTCAACTCGTTTTGATACATGCCGCAACTGCGCACGCCCCAAAGCGGCGAGCAGATTGCTCATCCGGTAATTATAACCCAGAATGCTCTGAATACCTTCAGACCCTGGAATCCGAGCCTGCGTCGCCAGGAATTCCGCTCGAGCCGCAAGGTCGGGGTCCAAACAGGTCAACATTCCACCGCCTGAACTGGTCACGATTTTGTTGCCATTGAAGGAATAAGCACCCCACAAACCGACAGAACCCGGCGAAACTTCACCTCGGGTTCTCGATGTATAAATACAACCTAGGCACTCCGCAGCGTCCTCTATGAGAACAACTCCGAATCGCTGGCAGATTGCTTCGACCGTATCGATATCAGCGGATTGACCATAGACATGAACCAATATCAAGGCGCGGGGTGGACGTCCTGCATTACGGATACGATCCCTGATGATCTCCTCAAGTTTGGCCGGATCGAGATTCCACGACTGCATCTCGCTATCCACAAACACCGGCCTGGCGCCGACATAAAGAATCGGAGTCGCGCTAGCCACAAAAGTGAAGGTGGAGCAGAGAACTTCATCACCGGGCCCCACTCCGCTGACCAACAAAGCCAGATGGAGAGCACTCGTGCACGAGTTGACGGCAACCGCGTAACGATTTCCGGTGGCAACACAGAACTCGCGTTCAAACGCATTCAGCTCTGGCCCCGCCGGAGCGATCCAACCGGATTCGGCGGCGGCCACCACGGCATGGATTTCGTCTCCCTCAAGGTGAGGGGGCGATAAGTAGATCTGCTGGGGAACCATCAAAGTCTGGCGCTAGGACCCACTGGTGTTCAAACGAGACCAATACTCAAGCTCCAGTCTCCAGGAAAACGCTGTTGGGGGCGATTACAGATCTGGTTGGGACTCGTACCCGCGGAGGAATAACGGCGTGGGTTCCAACAAGAACTTCTTCTCCCAAAATGGAGGAGGGTCCCACGTCCGCATGACTGTTGAGTTGACTCCAGGCACCTATTTCTGTGTCATGCTGGATAACTGTGTGATAATTCAGCACCACACCATCTCCAACTAGGGCGTTCGCCGAGATGAGTGAAAACGGTGCAATTACCAAACCAATTCCAAGCCGTGCAGTTTGAGCCACCACAGCGGTTGGATGAATGACGTTAGCGAATTGAGCGCCTTTCTCTACCAAAGTTTCCTGAAGACTTCGGCGCACGGAAGGCTGACCTATCGCAATTACTAAATAAAAACCATCCTTTGGAACAAAATCCGCGAGACCACCTAAAATGGGAATCGGCATGGATTTTCTGACCAAAGCCGTCGAATTATCGTCGAGAAATCCAGCAACGGTCCAATGGGCATCGAGGGCCCAGCAGGCGACTTCACGACCCAATCCCCCAGCACCTACTATGATAAGTTGTTTCAAGCGAGATACGATTCACTGCGAACGCCCTAATGGCGACATCGATTCTAGTTTTAATGCATAGCCCTGCCTAGAGCGTTGTATTTTTTGAACCGGAGATCTGCAAATATGAAAAACGCTAGCCACAAAACTATAGCCGCGACTAGAGCCCAGATTTGGTAGGCAATTTCGGCCTTTGCGACACACCCAGATACAACTGCAGTTAAGAACAGCAGAACGGACTCCCAAGTGGTCACAGCAGTATGAGACAACCCAGACCGCACTAGTCTTTGATAGAAATGTTCGCGGTGAGGTTCGAGCCAACGATCACCCCTCGCGATTCGGCGAACTAATGTGATTCCTGTATCGAGAACAAAATTTAAATTCACAATGACTAACGGAATCAAAAGATCGAATCCCTGCGTGTTGCAAATCCATAAAACCAAGAATGCTAACACCAATCCGAGTGGGGCACTGCCGACGTCACCCATGAACATCCGAGCACGGGGAAAATTATGGGGAATAAAGCCAAATGCGGAACCGGACACAGAAAGTGCGATCAAAATTGGTGGCGTGTACAAATCAGCTATTTTTGCACTCGCCACAGCAACCATTGCCAAGGCGGACAACCCCGCTTGAAAACTCGCAATCCCATTGATGCCATCCATAAAATTGAACGCACTGGTGTAGCCAACCATCCACAGCATCATCAAACCAACAATAACCGGATAGGAGACACCAAATTTTGCGCCAGAGCTTGCTGCGAGCCCATTGGAGTCGAGCAGTCCCGACGACCATGCGAGCGCAATCGCTGCCAAGGCGTGGGTTCCAAAACGAATTTGAGCCGATAGGCCACGGACATCATCAATCAACGAAACCACACTCAGAATAATCAGAGCAAGTACGGCAAGAAGTGGAACCCGAAATGGATAAAACAGTGAAACAAACGTACACGCTAATCCGATTGTCAGTAGGATTGCTATTCCCCCCCCTCTTACTGTTGGGACAACATGCGAGGATCGGTGGTTCGGAATATCTTGAATATGACAGATTCGAAGGATCTTATACGTTGGGAAACAAATTACGAAACACGCCAATAGGCAGGATATAAATAGAATTGGGCCCAAATACATATCTAGTTTGCAGACTAGTCTCGACCGGTTTGGTTTTGACTTTTGTACCAATCGACCAGCCGTTCTATCCCTTGCTGGGTTGTCTCAACTGGGATGTAACCGGCCTCGAGAAGTTTTGCGGGAGAAAAATAGCAATCCTCGGTCAATCCGGCCAAGCGATTGGTGTTAAGGGGCCAATATGGAAAACCAATCTGATCGAGGAGATCACCGATAGAAGCGATGGTTCTTGCGGCTGACAGGGGTAATGTTCTTGAAGGACGTGGAACTCCAAGAGCATCCGCCATATACCCGGAGATTGCCTTGACTGTGACGGGTTGTGGATCGGTTATATTGAATACTTCTACACCAGCATTTTTCCGGGACAATAAAAACGCGACGGCCGCGCAGATATTTTCAAGGGAGACAACTGACTTCACATTTGCGCCCGCGTTCACCAATGGAAACCTTCCTCGCGCAATTGCATCCAACATTGAATAGATGTTTGCTGTATTGCCAGGGCCATAAACAACCGATGGCCGTAAAATTAATGCCCAACGATTCGGATCCATCGCGACCCAGTTTTCCACTAACTTCTCGGCGTTCCACTTGCTTCGACCGTACAGGCTCTCGCCAGGTCCTAAACCATGTTCTGTTACAATAGTTGACTTTGGTTCAACAGCCTTAATTGAACTAAAATAGATAAAGCCAGTGCAACCCGCACGTTCCGCGGCATCTAGAATCGTTTGGGTCCCCTTAACATTTACTTGATCGAATTCTGCGGCGGCACCGTTATCAGGCCGTATTACATGGTGTTTGGCTTCCAAATGAATCACTACTCGGTATTGAACTTTAGTTTTGTTGGCAATGAAATCTTCACGTGCTACTCGATTCCAAGTGTTTGGAAGGCCGTGAAATGGGTGCCGTGAAACTGCTAGACCAGAACAGCCAAGGTTTTCCAAGTAAATTGACAACCGCCGTCCAATAAAGCCGCTTGAACCAGTGATAACGATTTTGTCGCCATGAAGGTCCATCTGGTATGGTAATTAATTGTTTTAATTGGATTTTTGATTGAAATGATTCAAATCTGGATTTCGCAGAAATTCGTTTATTATTTCCAAATGCTTTGCCACGACACTTTCGATTCCGTAGAGGCGTAACGCTTTGTGATATGCTGCAGTACCCCATTCTTGAAGTAGATGAGGTTGGAGAATACAACGTTCCATAGCGGAAGCTAGGTCATCAATCGACTTCGGCTTAACTAGCAGACCCGTCTTTTCGTCTTCAACAACATCCTTACATCCAGGCATTAAAGTCGTGATGGTTGGAATTGCGGTGGCCGATGCTTCCAGTATAACTTTTGGAACACCTTCCCTATACAAAGTAGGAAACACAAAACAGTCTGCTTCTTTCAAAACATTTGGCATGTCGGACCTCTCACCCAACCAATGGATCAATCCAATTTTGTGTGCGGATTCGATATAATCTACCGGCACCGCATTAGGATTGGTTTCGTCGATGAGGCCAGCGATTTTGCATGTAAAATTATATCCCTTTGCCTTGAGAATTCGACAAGCTTCAACTAGTTCCTTCACGCCTTTATCCCAAAGCAACCGCCCAGCAAATAAAAATCTTGGGTGAGTGGTTTCGTGCCATGACCGAGGCGTAAATTCATTTAGATTGACCCCAGCACCGTTTATAATGTTTGACGCTGCAGGCCTTATCCATTTGTTTTCAATAAATAGATTGGCATCGTCATTGTTTTGAAATAGACATTTGCAATTATTGTTGTCCAATAGAACGGGAAACATTTTTGAAAGTGCTATTTTTATCAACCCCAAGCTCAGTTTCCTCGAATTTCCGGAAAATGTGATTCCTAGACCCGCAAATGCACATAGCAATTTAGTTGCTGGTAGGAACTTGGCCGCCAATGCGGCGCAGACTATTGGTTTTAGTGCGACTGCGATAATTAGATCCGGCTTTACCTGTCTGAATATTTTTACGTAGCGATAGGCTCCAATGAGTACAGATGCCGGTGATAGGCTTTTCCTATTTAAGTCAACTTGAGAGAATTTGATTCCTAATCGTTCTATTTCGATTCGATATTTGTCGGCGTTTGTTGCTAGATGCATTGAGAGACCCGCCTCTGCCAATTGAATATACAGATCTTTCCTATGACTCAAAAAATAGAAATCCTCTGAAATGCAGAAAAGGATTTTGGGAGGACGACGCATTGTAGGACAGGAGACTTTTCTTGAGGAAATTAATTTATTTCGCGCTATTGTTTTACATACCATGATCTATAAACAACGAGACTCCAAACCTCCCGTACAAGAGAATCGTCACCTAAAAGAAATTGTTCCCAGATTTCTGAGGCGCAATCTTTGTCGATGATCCCGTCTTCTGCTACTGAAGCCGGGTCAAGTAAGTTCTGAGCCCAATCACGCAATCCTCCACGAAGCCAATTAACTAACGGAATGTTAAAACCCATTTTGGGGCGATTGAAAAGATTGGCCGGATAGTAATCTTTTAAAATCTCCCTTAAAATTACTTTGGTGTTGTCCGACGTCATCTTGAATTCGAGCGGAAGTGATGCAGCATATTCAATGATTCGATGATCGAGAAACGGTGTTCTTGTTTCTAGGCTTTCGAACATTGCTGCCCTGTCCAATTTTACGAGGATGTCATCTGGCAGGTATGAAGTTGCATCTTCAACCATCATCCAAGAAATAAAATCACTGGGGTCCTCGAAATTTCTGTTTTCGTTTTTAGAGTGATTTTCTATAGACGGAAGTAGTTTTTTAACGGTTGGGATTTGAAAGTAGTTGTGGTTTGCATAATACAAGTCACTCTCGAAATCACTTTCTAACATTTCCGCTATTGTTCGGCATTTTCGTGAGAAATTTTGGCCCAGGAATGGATGTTGGAAGCCTAATCGAGATATAAGTTTTAGCCCCTTTTGTGAGCAAAGGTTGCTAATAATCTTAGCGGATTGAACTCTGAACTTTTTCGGTATCCCTGAGATTATTTGGTGAAGCATCCGGGCATTTTTATACCGACTATATCCGCCAAAAATTTCATCCGCTCCGTCCCCAGAAAGTGCAACCGTAACCTTTTGCCGAGCGAATTTTGCTAATAGTTTCGTTGGAACTAGCGATGGATCGGCGAAAGGTTCATCAAAACCAAGGTTTAGATCAGAGAAGGTGTTGATGATTTCCTTCTCTGATAGGATTTTAGTATCGTGAGTAGTACCTAGAATCGAAGCGACGGCGGTTGCTTGTTTAGACTCGTCAAAACTTTTGTTCTCAAAGCCGATTGAAAATGTACAGATTCTCTTTTGGGAGCAGTTCTGCATTATTGCAGCAATGAGTGATGAATCAATTCCGCCTGAAAGAAATGCACCAATTGGCACATCTGATTCCAATTGACCTCGAACGCTATTTTCTAAAAGGCACTTCAGTTCATTTTTTGCGTCCACTAAAGTCCCGGTGAATTTATTTCGGCTGGCATTCAAGTTGGTTTTTTTAAACGACCAGTATTCGGTTGGTGCCGGCAGGCAATTATGTTCAATGTGGATTTTTTTTATTGACACATAGGTTCCGGGAGACAGCTTGTATATTTGAGAATAGATTGAATTGGGTGTTTTAACATAACCGTTTATAAAAAAATGCTGTAATGCGCGTTCATTAATTATGAAATCAAAGTTACCTAACGCCTTGATAGCTCTGGTTTCTGATGCAAACGCTAGAAATCCCTTCTGGCACCCATAGTAGATCGGCTTCTCCCCCATGCGGTCTCGAATCAGTGTCAAGGTTTCTTTCTCGGAGTCCCAGACCGCTATTGCAAACATTCCAACGAGTTTCAAAATAAGCTCTTCTAATCCGAATGCTTCAAGCCCGAGCAGAATCGTTTCCGTATCGGAGGTTCCCGCCCAGTTGTGTCCTGGCGAGTAGATTTCTTCGAGATTTTTCCGAATTTCCCGATGGTTGTAGATCTCCCCGTTGAACACGATTCTATAGCGACCGGACTTTGACTCCATTGGCTGATTTCCAGCATCAGAGGTGTCAAGTATTGCAAGCCGCCTATGGACAAATCCCACTCTCAATCGCGGTTCAAACCAGACACCCGCGTTATCTGGTCCACGATGAGCTATCGAATTGCCCATTCTACTCAAACCCATTATAGCCTCTGAATTTGATCGAGTAAAACCGAAAAAACCTGCTATTCCACACATAATATTTGTTTCTTACTCGAGCGATTAATTAATCTTCGTTCCTTGCCGCAAACTCAATTTTGCCTGGTTTGCGCTGTTTTCAGCGAACCGCTTGTGTCCTTGAGGCATTATTAGTAACTCGTAATCGGGTGTTGCGTCCCACTTGTCGGTCGCAATTTACGCATGCTTCTTAGGACTTTCTTGGAATATCTTTGCTTGCCCTGTGCCATTTGGAACTCGGTAAGTTAGGCATAGAAACGAGAACATTTAGATCGGAGAGGCAAACAACTTTTGGTACAGGTTGCAAAGTTGCTTGGCATGTGATTCAATCGAGAAACGTCGACTCACGAATTTCTGTGCATCGTCTAATATGTTCTGAATTTCCACCTTCGGGAATTGGGATATGCGAATTATGGTTTTTTCAGCTTGGGATATGTCATTTATGTCAAAAAGATTAGCGTGTTGGTTTGGTGCTACAGCTTCACAATGGGCAGGTATCATGGATGCGACAACGGGCACTTTACAAAATTGAGCCTCCACTAAAGCGTTTCCAAACCCTTCATTTAGTGAAGGAAACAGAAAAATGTCGGCTGCAGAGTAATATTGCCATACATTCACCTGCTTTCCTTCAAAACGAACATGGGGGGTCAATCCAAGTTCCGAGACTCTTTTTTCGACTATTTTGCGGCGAACACCATCACCGACAAAGATTAGCATTGCCTGCATTCCTCGATTTATGCAGCCATTTAATATTTCGACTGCGGCTTCTTGATTTTTTAGCGGTGTGAAATTTCCTACGTGCAGGATTATGGTTTTGCCGTTGATCAAATTCAATTTTTCTTTGCTAATTTGCCGGTTAGGCAGTTCCGGAGGAACGGATACGCCATTGGTGATCGTGCACACTTGGCTTAGTGGCACTGAATAGAAATCTATTAGTGCATTTGAGTTCACTTGAGAGTGACCGAGATACCATTTGCAATATTTTCGAGCAAGATTTCTGTGATGCCGAAGCCATGCGATTCTTATCTGATTAAGGAGGAACTTGTCTTTCCACTTTAGAAGACTTCCCGGTACATCGCTGTGGGCTGATATTAGAAGCGGCACGTTGCTCAGTTTACTTGCAAAAGCTGCACTTCCCGATGTATATCCGAACTGAGAGTGAAGTAGATCAATTTTATTGGTTCGAACGATTTTGGCTATTTCAAAGGCACTGAATTCCGGTATAATATTTTTCCGGGTTTTATATATTTGGCATCCTTTGTTGCGAAACTGTTGTTCTATTTCACCACCCAATTGACAGCAGCAGAAATCGACTGATACTCCTTCAGATTTCAGATAATCGAGGCAGCGAAGAAATTGAACCTCGATTCCACCGAGAACAAGCGAATTAAGATACACTAAAACCTTTTTCATCTTAATTTAATGCTGGAAATATTTTCTCGCGAGCTTTCGCGTTATTGGTGAAAATAGGTAAAGTGGTATTTGAATTGCGTGTAGAATTCCGTGGGTGAAACCGTAATGTTTTCGGATTATATGATTTAGACTGAGAAATGCGACCACTTGGGTTTTGAATTGTAACCACAGCGTTTTCTTGCTGCTGCTCGATCCGTAGTGCACCAATTTGACATCTGAATAATACCGGATTTTCAAGTTGAGGAGCCGAGCTTTCCAGCAGAAATCATCATCTTCGGCATACATGAAATACTCCTCCGCCCAGCCCCCGATTTTATCGAAAGAAGTTTTTGTGACCATCAAAGCCGCTCCGCTAATTGATTCAACCCATCTACTTGATGATAAGTCATACGAAAATTTTGAATGCCGATGGTAATATCTACCAAATAAATCGCAGTTTCTTAAGAATTCGCTAGTTGGGGATAAATGTTTTCGTGCGCTGGATCTTTGAATTCGTCCATCTGGATATATTAAACAAGGACCTAAAATATCGGCGTTAACATTCAACATTTCAGTCAACATATTATCGATTTGGACGACCTCCGGCAAAGTGTCACTATTTAAGAACAGCAGAGTTTGCCCAGTAGCAATTTTTTCACCGAGGTTGTTGGCACGCGCAAATCCGGTATTGTTACCATTACATAACAATTTTACAGAAGGATATTTTTTTCTACAAAGCTCGACTGACCCGTCGTTTGAAGCATTGTCAACCACGATTATTTCATGCTTCGAAGCCGTGATCCGGTCGAGGCATGCATCAAGTAGATCACATGTGTTGTAGCTTACGATGATAATACTGAGTGTTGGCGACAGGTTTGATTGTTCCATTGATACTGTTTTGTGGTAAAATGTTTTTTTAAACCTCGGTTTTATCTAAGTTGTTAGTTTGGTGTTTTAGGTTTCAATTTTCGTGGCTGTTTTAGTGCTTTTTGTTTAAATTTTGTCTCAAGT